>ULUJ01000970.1_pt1 | contig 11384 bp, 19 predicted proteins | sample 1958381 | NCBI WGS metagenome assembly ULUJ01 (sample SAMEA4835757, study PRJEB28245) | human gut metagenome | biome: gut microbiome; material: fecal sample | place: Denmark | collected 2008 | reverse complement strand
TCCCCACTGCAAATCGAAATCGCTCCTACTGGGGCGTAGAAAGGAAAAAACATGAACGATAAACGTATAAATCAATATCTCGTCCTGCCAGAAGCAGGACAACGTAAAGACACAAAATTAGCCGTCGAGTACGACGAAGCTCAAATCGCCGATTACCTTAGCCAAGGCTATGTCATCGTAGGCAGCAATGATTTCAACAAGCTCATCGGCAACGGCGATGGTGAATATCTTATTGCTGATGACGGCCGTGTATATCCTAAGCCTGCACCTACCGATGCAGAGCTGCTGGAAGCCGCTAAACCTGCTAAAATCGCAGATCTTAAAGCTGAGCGTGACAGCAAAGAGGTTGAGCCTATTACCTATAACGGTAACAGCTATGACTACGATGACAAGGCGCGTGAGCGTATCAACGCTGCCATCATTGCCTTAGACGTGCAGGGAACTGATGCGTCCATTGATTGGACTACGGCAGATAATGCCGATGTCAAGGTAACAGCTGACGATTTGCGTATGGTTATCGCTATGGTTGCACAACGCTCAAACGCCCTGCACGTGGCGTATAGAGCCGCTAAGGACAAGGTAGAGGTTGCGACAACTGTTGCTGAGGTCGAGGCGATTACATTAGATGCCTAATTATGGGAAAAACCTGTAACTATGCGGTTTTGAGCCATGTTTCCGACGCAAATATCGGGAGCAACAGGATAGCAACAGCATAGATATAGCTATAATGCAGGATGTAGGCATATAGCAATGTAAGAGTAAGCAACAGGTTAGCAACAAATCATATCAAGTCTATTGCCTTTTTCAGCTCATGCAAACTTTTGTGAGTATATGTCCCTTTGGTAACGCCGGGGCTGGCGTGTCCTAAAATACGTTTAACTGCTGTGTCATTCGCTCCGGCGTTGTCCAAAAGAGTAGCGCATGTATGACGGCATTCGTGGGGCGTATGGTGGCAGGACGTGGCAAGCATAACATTGTCAAACCGTGTGCGGAATCGGTGGTAAGAAAGCTGTTCGCCTGTATCGTCGGTTATGAGAGTTTTCCCATTATCCTGCATCCATTGCTGGAAGTAGGGCAGAGCTTTACGGCTGATGGGTACGGCGCGGTTTTCCCCGGCCTCGGTTTTGGACTCACGCACGATAAAGTAACGCTGTTTTAGTTTTACGTCAGCTTTTCTGACTGCCAACATCTCAGACGGACGCACGCCGCTATAAATCATCATCACAACAACTTTTGCCCAACGTGATAACGGCTCGTCACTCTCAGCCAATCGCTTCACGCGGTTCAGCTGGCGTGTGTTAAACGGCGATTTCGGATAGACGATTCTCTTTTTGTCTATCTCAATGTACCGGCTTATATCTGCGCTGGCAGGTATAATCTCGTATTTGACAGCGTATGTGTAGAGGTTGTGCATCAGCTGACGGCATTTCTTCTGGCTGGCGTAACCTATTTTTGCACGGCTCATGGCACGGATTACTGCTTGCAGGTCGCTTATCTTTAAACTGATAAACTTCTTGCCGTAGAGTGGTTCACAGTGCTTGTAAGCGGCAGTGTAGTTGGCTGCCGTGGTTTTCGCTATTTTGGGAAAGTGCTCTGCTGACCATAACTTAAAAATTTCGCTGAATGTTATTTCGGAAGGATTGAATAAAGATGGATTCTTGTTGTAAGCAACCAAATATGCGAGGGCATCCTCATATGTAGCAAAATATCCTATCGGTTTCTGCTTACCGTCTATGTATTTTTTGACAACGTATGGTCTGCGGCGATGGTCTCCGTAATATGAGATTGAGCCAAAGCCGTTAGGTAGTTTTAGTTTTTTCACAAATATCACTCCTTAATTAAAAATAGTATAGGAGCTTTATCATTTTAAAATCAATGAAGATGAGGTGTTCTATGATCGAGTCAACTATGCGGACAGTAATAAATATTATTGCTGGCGCTGTTATTTCTTATATTTTCGCCTTGTATCGCACCAAGAAGAAAGAAAACGACGCTTTGAGAGCTGGCGTTCAAGCCTTACTTCGTGATCGTATTATTCAGGCGTACAATCATTATGTCTGTGAAAAAGGGTGGGTTCCCATTTATGCCAAAGAGAGTATCGACGCCTGTTACCGGAGCTACGAGGCTCTTGGCAACAATGGCGTGATTGATAATCTTATGCAGCAACTCAATGAGCTACAGAACTATCCGCCAAAAGATAAAAGAATGAGAGGTGAAGATAATGCGTAAGTTCTTGAACATGATAAAAAAAGACGATAACGCCTACAGTGTGGGCAGGGTATGCGCCGTTGTAAGCTTTATCGTTTGGTGTGGTATATCGATTTGGCTGGCAGCGTTCGCCAGAACATGGGGTAACTACGAGTCTTTTACGCTTGGCATGGTGGCGCTGTTGCTCGTGCAGCTTGGCAACAAGGCCATTGAAACAAAAATGTTTAAGGTGACAAAGGAGGAATAAAGACAATGCGTAAGGTAATAGCGGAAGCTAACGATATCAGCTTCGGGGCGGCCATTCTGCTTGTAAAAGATGGCTACAAAATCCAAAGAAAAGGTTGGAACGGCAAGGAGCAATATGTAGAGCTGGCAACATGTTTGAGTTATAAAAATGCTGCTGGTGAGATTATTAATGTAGAGCACCAGGATATTGGCAACCAGGCGCTGGCATTCGTTGGAACAAGAGGCGTACAAATTGGCTGGCTTGCTAGTCAGTCCGATATGTTGGCAAATGATTGGAGGGCGTTTAGATGATTATTACTGGCATGGCACACTTTGAATCCGTATGCAAAAACAAATTAGTTGAATGGTACAACCATAATAGCAAAAAGCAAATTACTCTTGAGAATGTGTTTGTGGTTTGGGCGTGCAAAACGCTGCAGAACTACAAGGCACTGCTGTCGACTACTATCAGCGGCGATGGCATTTACGCTGAATATACCTACAACGGCGACAAACAAGAAATGTACGAAGACGTATACAAGAAGGCGTCCAATCGCTGCATCAGAAAGGAAGATTAACCATGATTGGAGATTTATCTAAACGCTATGAGTCTAATGGTGATGCTGGCTGCATCAGCAATGGCTACGGTGACGCTGGAGGAAAATCCTACGGCATGTATCAGCTGTCTAGCAACATGGGAGTTGTTGATGACTACATCAGATGGCTGCGTAGAAATGTCTATTGGTTTGCAGAGAATTTAGCAGAGCATCCAGTTGGTAGTCTTGCTTTTGATGAGGCATGGCGCTGGCTTGCCTATAGTAACAACAAAGCCGACTTTGAAAAAAGTCAGCATGACTATATCTGCGATGCTTATTATAAGCCGGCTGTAGCTGCTCTCAAGTGTAACAACTATAATATCGAAAAGCATCATGAGGTTATGAAAGATGTTGTTTGGAGCCGCGCTGTACAATATGGCGCTGGCAACATTGGGGAGATGTTCGCGGAAGCCTGCGAGAAGCTGGGATATCCTAACCTCAGCTATGTTGATGACAGTAGCTTTGATGCTGATATGATCAAGGCAATCTACCTGAAAGTTTGCAGTACTCCGGCATGGACTAATGGCAGTCCTGCTTTAAGAAAAGGGCTGTATAGCCGTTTTGAAAAAGAGTGCGCAGAGGCGCTGGAAAGAATTTAACGGCGATGTACAATGGAGTGTTTAAAATTGCAAAAATTATCTTGGCTATTGCTAGTGCTGTTATTATTGCTGCCGGCGTTTGGCACTGGCGGTACGGTAGAAGCGTCGGAACCGACATACATAAAAGTACCGGCGGAACAATGGCAGATATTAAGAGAGCAAACGAATCAGCTCGAAGCGAATTTAGAGATAGCCGAGAGCATCTTGAAAGAGCAGAAGAGTACGTCAATAGAGCTGCTGGAGCAGTTGGCCGAAGTGAAGAGGCAGCTGGAATTAACGCGGAAAGAACTGATCAGCTCGAAAAACTCATTAGCGAAAGCAGAAAGCTCGCTCAAGAGAACCAGCGAATTATACGAGACGTTGAAGCAGTCAATCGCGAAAGAGCGAAAGACATCTAAACGTCGTGCGCTGCAAAGAACTGGGTATATCATAACAACTTTAATTGCCATATTGGTGCGAACATAAAAAAAGGCAGGAGCGAATCCTGCCTTTTAGTACAGTAATTAAGCTGCTAAATTTATAGCAATAGTAAAAGTATATACGCTCATACTGTCACGGTTCCGCGGCACCAAACAATGATATACGCTTATTATCATTTATAAATGATTTAAGTAAAGAAGGCTGATTGAATTCTTAGAGAGTCAATCAGTTTTTTTGTATTCTCAAGATGACTAAGGAGATTCCTATGACCATAGAAAATAAATTGGGCATTACTAATTCTGCGGAGCTGGCCAAGGAAGAAGAGCGACTCAGCAAAATGCAAGCTATAAAACTATTTGATAGTGATGCTTTGGCGAATCTACCGGCCGGGAAATTTTCGACACTGGCTTTCATTCATGAGTATCTTTTTCGCGATATCTATAGCTTTGCGGGAGAGATTCGTGATGTGAATATTGATAAGGGTAACTTTCGCTTTGCTCCCTTGATGTACCTGCGGGAGGCTCTGCAGCATTTGGACGCCATGCCCCAGGGCAGCTTCGACGAGATCGTGGAAAAGTATGTGGAGATGAATATTGCTCATCCTTTTCGCGAGGGTAATGGCCGCAGCATGCGCATTTGGCTGGATGATATGCTGAAAAAGTAGCTGGGGCAGTGCATTGACTGGTCCATTGTGGATAAAGAGGATTATCTTTTGGCTATGGAGCGGAGCCCCATTCGTGATATCGAAATCAAGCATGTGCTCGGCAAGGCTTTGACCAATAACATTGCTGACCGCCTCACCTACATGAAGGGCCTAGACGTAAGTTATCATATCGAAGGCTACAATGCTTATAAGGCCGAAGAGCTGTGAGGATGCAAAGTACAACTATATCACTTTGGTAATACAAATATATAAATATAAAACAAGAGCTAGGAGACAGCGCGCTCCTAGCTCTTATTTTATTAGTAGCACAAAAGCAATTGCATCTATATCACTTTGGTGATATAATAACCATGAGGATAGAAAAGAGGGGGTAATTATGGATAAGCTTATAACTATCTATCATGGCTCTGAAAATATCATAGCAAAACCGGAGTATGGCAAAGGTCGCTTAAACAATGATTTCGGACAGGGTTTTTATTGCACCGCAAGCGAAGCTTTAGCCAAGGAATGGGCTGTGTCCTCCATGCGCAATGGCTTCGCCAATTGTTATATGCTAGATACAGAGTTTTTAAATGTTTTAAATCTTAATACTCCCCAATACACTATTCTTAATTGGATAGCAATATTGATAGAACATCGTCTTTTCACTGTTAAAACACCTGTGGCCAGAAGAGCTAAACAGTACTTAATTGATAATTTTACAGTAAACGTGAATGCATACGACTTAATCATCGGCTACAGAGCAGATGATTCCTACTTTGATTACGCAGAGTCATTTATCAATAATGGTATTTCGGTTCAGCAATTAGCAAGGGCTATGCGTTTAGGAAAATTAGGTGAGCAAATTGTCGTTAAATCTAGCTTTGCTTTTTCAAAATTGCAGTTTCAAGGCTATAGCGTAGCTGAAAGAGAGCGCTACTACCAATTGCGCAAGGATAGGGATGATGAAGCTAATCGATTGTATTGGGAACTACTGGAAGAAGAAAATGACGGTCTCTATATACAGGATATAATAAGAGGGGGCATAAAAAATGACGATGCGCGCATACCAAGAAATGTATCTGAGTAATGCCCAAGCTGTGTTAGGGGATGCTTTTGATTATGCCGTCAATGTTTGCCATTACTCTGGAGAAGATTTTATAAAAATGTTTGTTGTAAGCACCATTAGTACAAAAATCGCCAATGGCGAGCCCGCCTACACTAAAGGAAAAAGTGGCATAGAGGTGCTCATAGACATAGTATACGAAACTACCGGCAAATATATCCCAATAATACCTGAGGCAAGATTTTCTCGGTCTCCTGAATATTGGATTGGTTGGGCGATAGCTTATTATCAATGGTACTCCTGCAGAAAATTCGGGGAGATTTTTAGGGCAATTAGCTTTGCCGATTTAAAAAGCCTCTATCATACTTTACACGAAGCAGACATTAGCAAATTCGTGGATATAGTTGATGCGAAAATGAAGGAGTATTATCCAGAAACAAGGCTTAAAAGCTTTAGAAGTACGAATGGATTAAGCCAAAATGAGCTGGCTAGAGTTTCTGGTGTTAATTCTCGCTCCATCCAAATGTATGAACAGCGCCATAAGAATATCAATAAGGCTAGTGCAGAGACAGTTTGGCGGTTGGCTAAGGCCTTGAATTGTGGTATGGAGGATTTGCTTGAGGTGTAAAAGTTGTTTTTTAAAGGTCCGTGTCAAGAATAAAGCCTTTTAACAGGTATTCTTTCAATGTGCTATTGGCCCATAACCATATTAGTAATTTTGTCTGCATCTAGGATAATATCAATGTTTTTGTCAGTAACAATAACTTTGATTAAGAATAATTCGACTAACAATTTTTTGGCGGAGTTAGTATCAAGTGAGCATATTTTAGATTCAAAAAGTTTAAAGGCTTTAATTATGGCCTCGTCAGTTAGCACCTTAAGGTTCTTTTTATCTTTAAGATTGTCAATCTGGGCTTTTAATTTTTCGACTTCTGCATTGACAGCAGAAATCCTACTTAAAGTGTAGTCATCGTTTATGCCTTGTTCGACAAGACAATACAAATTATTTCTGCGTTTGATCGCGCCGGCCATTTGAGAAGTTTTGGAATGAATTTCATCCTCAACATCATCCTTGAGTGTAGCGTATTGTTGGCGCATTTTATCTGCAATCCGCAACAATGCTTCAGAATTGAGAAAAGTGTGCTTGATTTTATTGATTACAGCTGTATCTACAATTTCAGTATTAATCTGCTTCTGCGTGCATTTGTGGGCAGGGGTTCTATCTTTGTCCAAGCAACCATAGTAACTATACGATTTTTTGCGGGGAGTGTTTGTGTGCCCTCCCATGGCACTCCCACAATGCCCACAAAAAATTTTGCCCGTTAAAAGATACTGGCGTTTCCCGTTATATATTCCAGGTCTGGACTTATTTTGTCGCCTGCGGGCTTGTGCTGCCTCGTATAACTCCATGCTGATTATTGCAGGGATGGCGTTGTCTATAGTAATGTAATCTTCGGGGAAAGATTTAGCATGCATATTGCGGCCTTTACCATTTTTTGCTCGAGGGTGTTTATTGTAGGAGTAGATTCCGCAATATTTTTCATTTCCAATAATATCAAAAAGTGAATTCTTGCCAAAATCTCCGCCCGTTTTCGTTTTGTATCCAAGCTCATCCAGTTTTTCTGCTATTTTTTTGTAGCCTATTCCCTCAATATACAGCTTAAAGATAAGCTTGACGATTTCTGCCTCCTTGGTATTAATGACATAACGTTGGTTTTGATCTATATCATACCCTAACGGAGGGACACCGCCATTAAACAAGCATTTATGGGCATTTTCATTGAGGCCTTTTTTTGTCTCCTTGGACAGATTGCGGGAATAATAGGCAGCGAAACCTACAAGCATGTTTTCCATCATTTGACCTTCTGGTGAGCCGTCGATGTTTTGCACTGCGTACTCATAGCGCACATTGTTTTTTTCCAGCATATCCTTGGTCAGGTAATAATCCAGCTCATTGCGGGCATTGCGGTCGATTTTGTGGAAAATAATAACATCAAATAAATTCTCTTTAACGTCCGCCAGCATTTGCTTATAGGCATCACGGCCAGCAAGCTTGGTTCCGCTTTTGGCTTCGTCCTTGTAAATGTGGGTGACAAAATAATCTTTGCGCTTGCAGTATTCTCTGCAGGCCCGCACCTGTGCGTCAATGGATTCCTCGCGCTGATTATCGCTACTGTAACGCGCGTATATTACAGCCCGATCCATTACGCAGCCTCCTCATCGTTGATGGGGGGTTCAGACTCTAAAAGAAGCTTTAGTAAATATTTTGCTATTATTTCGTATTTTTCTTCCATCTTTTCACCTCTAAATATTAATAAAATACATTATATACAGTTAAAACTCGGTTAATTGGTAATGATCTTGCTCCCAATATTGAGTTACCCGGCCCTTGTACTCACTTGTAAGTTCGGTAAATTTTTTGATCGCGAGTGATTTGTAAATTTTGTTTAATGACTGGCTCATCGTAATTAGCCGTTGCTTTTTTATTTGTTCAAGGTAGACTTTTATGTCTTTTTTTGAAATGTGCTTGATTTCAAGGGGTTTGGCTGCATAATTTGCTTTGGTAATGATGGCTTCTTTGTTTTCCAACATTCTTAGGTGTACATAAGGGGTGTAAGGGAGGTTGGCAGTCCTCTTGAAGATTTCAGTCCAGTATTCAACTTTTAAGTGTTCTTCAACTACTTCTTTAAAAAATATTATTACATGCATATGGTTGTGCGTATTCATTTCGTTGTATTCATCCTGATTAGTATATTTAGGGTGTATATAATACACATAACCAATTATATTGGGCTTAATAGCTTTGCACTTAACAATTTTACTCCATGCAGTTTTGAGAGTTTTAATGTCTTTTCTGATATGATCGACACTGTTATTGCGTAGGGTAAGTTCCAGGGATATCGTGATTAAGTTTGAGTTGTAGCGGGTAAGAGTATCGACTATCGTACTCATTTTATGACTGTGCTGAGAGCGTTGCATATCCCCGCAGATAGGGCAATAACGTTTTTGACACATCCGGATGTCACTTACCTTTTTGTAGTCCTCAAAAAGGGCATAAGTAATGAATGAAGAACAGTTTTTTAAGGATAAAGCTTCTTTTTCCAGTCCCATATGTCTGAGATGTTCTGCAAGTTCATTGCACTGCCTCTTTTTGTAATTTGCAGTTTCGTTAATTGTGATATTCGTAGTCATTTGTGCCTCCGTATTATTATTTTTATTTAATAATAATCTTTGGCAAGTTAAGAAACCGTTAAGTAAACTGTGCTTTTAGAGGGTTTTTTCAGCAATAAAACGAGATTTCACAAATATATCACAATTTAGCATTTGATGGCAGGGTTATTTTTTTGTATATATCCCTGTACGGGGGGTTATTTTTGCATTAACCCGATAAGTAGTGAGAGTGTGGGAGATTTGTGAGGACTCCATATCTATAAAATCTTCCTTTCCAATCCTTAAGAAAGAGAATAAAACACCGTTAGGAACATCCTCAATTCTATATTTTGGTTCTTGGATATGATAATCCAGATGATTATAAGCGTTAATTTGCTGTATAATTTTGGCTTTCATTGCATCGGTTGCTTTTTTTAGTTGAAAGGCCTTGACATATACTCTTATGTCCAAATCCACACATTTTACGATTATTCCTTGGCACGTAGGGATGAATATTACCAAAAACGATACAGGAAGCTTTAGCATTTTTTTACCCTCCGTCTGTACCGCCCAAGCGTGGCTCTACTGATGCCTGTCATTGTTTCAACTTCTTTATATGAGTGGTTTGTAAGGAGATCTAGGGCCAAATTAATTTTTTCTTTGGGTAGAGGTGGTCGCCCTTCTCGGAAGCCAGCTTTGGTCCTGGCAACTTCCTTGCCTGCTTGTGTTCTTTCAAGGATCATATTTCTCTCTAGTTCAGCTACGGCAAGTAGGGTAGTGATGAAGAAGTTGCCCATTGAAGTATTCTCTAATAAGCCAATATTTAGCACGTGTACTTTAACTTCTTTTTTAAATAGAGCACGAATGAGTTCAATACCTTCCGTAACATTTCTTGCAAGCCTATCGAGTTTTGTAACCATTAGCGTGTCACCAGGTTGCAGTGAATCAATTAGTGCTTGAAGTTTTGGCCTGCTTGTTGTCTTGCCTGTAAATTGCTCAGCGGTTATGCTTATGGCACCATTGGCGGTTAATGTTGTCGTTTGTTCTTCTAAAGAATTACCATGAAGTTGTTTCTTGCTCGATACTCGAGCGTAACCATAGATCATTTTGTTTATTCTCCTCTTATATGTAAATCGTTTTGATTGTAAGTTTTGAGCACGCTTAACCCCGCATCATATCGTTGTGAGGCAGGCGTGCTCATTAGTCTTGAGTTTTGACTTTTTCTAGGTGACCGTGAAGTAGTTCGTGACAGTCCTTATGAATCATAACAAGGGCAGAAATGCAGTCTTCGGACTTGCAGGGATATTTATAGTAGCATACCGCGCAATTGGGCACTTGGATTTGGATGGCGCCGTCGGGTTGCGGCGAATATATGTGGATTAGTGGACCATTAAATGTGCAGCTATTGTCGTAGCTGTTATGATGGATTGCTGTACCCACATTTATATTTAGCATCCTTTTACCGCAATATGGACAGATACCATGTTGCCTTTCGTAGATTAACTTGCGCACAAAGTTGTTCCGTGTTATTTTCATATTTTTCTTATAACCTTCGAGGCGGCCATCGGCCGTGAAAATTGCTTTTGCTTGGCAGTAGCTAATCGTTGGATTTGTTGGTTTTGGTAGTTGATAATTGTTTTTCATTTTCTTGGCTCCTTTGTTTGTTAGTTTTTGCGTTTCTTAACACACAAAACGAGCCGCTGACATGTAGAAAGCGACTCGTTTTGCGTGAACTTTTTTATTTTTTACTTCCTATATTTATTACATATATGGATAACTCGGCGTTTTTTTTGTTGACGAGAGAGTTGACGTATCAGTAAAGCCGGAGTAAGGCATGAGGGCTTACTCCGGCTGCAATTGTTTCCCTTCTCGATTAAGGCAAAAAGTATTGCCGTGGGCATACATAGAGTTAATAATGCTTAAGGTTGTATTCTGCTCTTCCCATAGGATGGCATGTTTTTTGTCCTCACAGTCTGTTTGCCGTTTTCCGGAGAAAAACCTGATTCTATTTCTTTTTATGAATCTAAGTACCTATAAATTTCTAAAGTCAAAGCTGTTACTTTGGAAGGAACAGCTGGCTTTAGAAATCTTAACGTTCTTTGTCTTGCCTTTGAACTGCTTTCTTGAGTTCTTCGTTTTTGATGTTTTGATTTTGTGCTTTTTCTTTTTGTTTTTGAAATTCTTCAGGTATAAGATTTTTAATTTGGATAATTTTTTCGATAGCTTTTTGAGGTTCTTTGATGTTAATCTCCTGGATAAGTTTTAGAATTTTAGGTTCAGGGATTTGTTCATTTGTATTGCTGATGTTACTCTTAAGCTCCTGAGTTTCTTTTTTTAGTAGCTTAAAAATTTTGGCTTCTTCGTATTTTTTGGTTGCTTTTTCTCTGGCATCTGTCATTGATTTTTTTAGTCTGGCTAAAAAATAATCGTAGCGTTTTTGATATGTACCCAGTTTTCTGGACACCGCTAAAAATTTG
>ULUJ01089967.1_pt1 | contig 11406 bp, 11 predicted proteins | sample 1958381 | NCBI WGS metagenome assembly ULUJ01 (sample SAMEA4835757, study PRJEB28245) | human gut metagenome | biome: gut microbiome; material: fecal sample | place: Denmark | collected 2008 | reverse complement strand
TCCTCATTTCTTACTATATGGATCACTTGATCCACAATTTGGAGGACCTACTTATAGTGTACCAATTCAGTGCATTGGTGTGCAGGATAGGGGTGCTGATGTTAGTTTCGTTGTATATGAAGCAAGTAAGCCTTATGAAGGGCGGCTTGTTGCTGCAGGGGTCGAGATGGTCTATCTGAAAAATCCAGTGAATTGCTATCAACACTCGTGGGCAACTAACTTGAAAAAATATCTAAATTCATGTAGTGATATGCCTGATGTTTTACATTTTCATGGAGTGTGGATGCCATCTAACTTGTATGTTGCTAAATATGGACTAAAACATAATATTCCGTATGTGATAAACCCTCGTGGAGACACCGAGATTGCAAGAATTAACTATGATAAGATAAAAAAAATAAAGAAGCAGATAGCATGGCGTTTATATGGAAAGAAAATCGTCGACAATGCAGCATGTATTATTGCGACTTCAGAGCAAGAGCGTGACAGCATTCGTACACTCGGAAGCAAGGTACCTGTGGCTATTATACCAAATGGTATAGAGCTGGATGCTTTTCCTAAGAAAGTGGTGCACAACCATGGTGAGAAGAAAGTGTTGTTGTTCCTTTCTCGCATCAATCCCATCAAAGGAATCGAATATCTGATTGACGCATGGAAGCAACTCGATACAAGTCTTACTAATCAGTGGGAGTTGCACATAGCTGGTAATAGTGACCCTAAAGATTATATAGATACGCTCCAGTCCAAGGTTAACGGTCTTGGACTGTCAGGCAGTATTAAATTTATTGGTCCTGTGACAGGAGAGGCAAAAATGCGTAAGTATCAAGACTCAAATCTTTTTATCCTGCCAACCCTCAATGAGAACTTTGGTAATGTAGTGGCAGAAGCTATGATGTGTGAGTGCCCGGTGATTACAACAAAAAACGCTCCTTGGAGTTGTTTATCAGAGGATAACTGTGGATGGTGGATAGATTTAAGTGTAGAGAACTTGAAGAGCACACTTCAGGAGGCTATGAATCTGAGTGACGATGAACGTCATGAACTTGGCAAGAAAAGCCGTGAGTGCATTGTCAACCGTTTTTCAGCTCCATCTGTTGCCAAGAAGACAATGAAAGTATATGAGTGGGTGTTGGGTAAGTGTGAGAAGCCTGACTTTATATATACGATGGAGTGATTTAGAAGCATTGAAAACAAAGCACTAAAAGATGTTTTTTCATCCGATACCTTATAGTGAGTCGTATCCTGTGGAGCAGCTTGGTCTTCTGAAAAAGCGCCCCGTCGTGATAGGGGAGGGCTGCTTCCTTGGAGCCAACTCCATCATATTAAAAGGTACGACATTGGGAAAGAACGTCGTGGTCGGAGCTGGAAGTGTTGTGAGTGGCACGTTCCCCGATAATGTGATCATTGCGGGGAATCCTGCGAGAATAATAAAAGATAATAGAGAGTGAGGCTGGGGTGGGGCATGTTCGCGTGAACGGTGAATATAGTGGAGTCAATGGTTTGAGCCAAAAGAGCATCAAATTGTTCTGTGATCGGAAAGATTCTCCCAAAAGGAGTGAGTTTTTCGGATTTTATTTGTATATTTGCCATGTCATTCGGAGATTTTGCTATACTTGTTTGTGCAGCACTAAGTTAGGTGAAAAATCCGACATGGCAAAATCCTGAGCAACTTTTTGTTGCTTAGATACTTATAAAAATGCTAACTCATAGTGCTGCGGAAATTAGGTTAAAAAAAATATACGCAAAAATGGGAAACGATTATATTGTAGAATATGCGAATTTTATAGAAACTCTTTCTGAGCGGTCTTTTAATCGATTGGTTGTGGAATTTGAGAAAGAGTATTGGGATTCTACTGATGTGCGATTGAACAACGGACCGTACGATGGCGGTAATGATCTCGTTGTGGTTATTAATAAGGAGGAAATGAAGAATACTGTTCAGATAACGACTCAGAAAGAGTATTCTGCAAAGTTGAAGAAAGATATAGATAAAGCTTTATATAATGTCAATCAGTTTGGTTATAGGCCTGTCCTTGATTTTTTTATTTCAGTTAAAATTAGTCCAAAGAAAAAGAATGAACTTATACGAGATGCAATGCGTGATAAGGGCATTGCTTTGAACATATATGATGCAAATTATTTTGCAAGCGAGGTGAATGTCTATCAATCGATACGCGAAACACTAACTGCTTTGCATAAAGAAATGTTCCCGAAAGTAGACTTTACGCTTGATGATGGTACAAAGGTTTTATATGATACACTATCTTTGAGCAGAAATGTAAATTCTCTAAAAGCAAACTTTGTTCAATCTTTAATTTTATCATACTTATATCAAAATAATTCTTCAACAGTCAAAAAAATGTATGATTCGTTGAAAAGTGTGTTTTATAATAATTTAACGTATGGTTGGTTTGGAAGCGTTGTTGGCAAATTGAAATCCCAAAATCTAATTGAAGACGTTGGAGGTTTTTCGCCAAAGGAATATGCACTGACTGATAATTATTTGGCAGAAATAAAGAATATTGTATTAAAGTCCCAAATGGCCGAACAACAATTACGTGAAGATATTAAGAATGTTTTATCTTCTTACAAAGTTGTAGGTCATATAGATGAAATAGCTGAAAAGCTATATGCTTTATATGATGAGAATTATAAATTTGACGAGACGGAATTCTTAAAGAAAAGTAGAGGTAATATAAAAACTTCTTATCAGTCATTGATAAAGTGTTTGGAAAACGTTGGGGTTTGTCATGAAAAGTCTTCTGAAGTTGCTAGCAGGCTGCTAGAAATCTGTTCAAATAACAATTTTATAAACAAAGTTAGTGTCTCAAAGATGTTCCTAACATTGTTTAAGTCACAAAAATTAGAAGCGTATTTGAGTGAAAATCCCAGAGATGTTTATTTTGATACGCAAGTTCTTTTGCGTATTATATGTAGTAAGAGTACCATTGAAGAATTTGATAATAATTCTTATAATGACATAAGTACAATGTTCAAAAGTATAGAGTCGTCCTCTGCTCAGATAAATATGTATACGACCGATGGGTATGTGTCGGAAACTGCTGGACATATCATTGAAGCCATTAAATTAGAGCGTTTTCTAGATTTGCCATATATAAAGAGTATGGGGCGCTCCCAAAATGTCATCTTCAATCTTTTCTTGGAGTTTAGAAACAAAAAATCTTCTTTAAAGTTTTCAGACTTCATCAAAGACTCGTTTGGTATAGATATTTCTAATCTACGCTATGATGAGTTTAATATTTTTATGAATAAACTAACGAGGATCCTGCGTAGTAGATTTGAAATGTTAGGTATAACAGTGTTGTCAATTCCTCAGTTCATTAATTACGAGAAATATAAGAAGGAGTATGAAAATATTTATAGTTACATTTCAAGTAAGGAAAACGTTTGCAAGACTCCTAATGCATTGTACAATGATTTGAATACGATCCTTTTATTATCTAAAGACTATCAGCCAACCACTGATTGCGATTTCAAAGAACCATTTTTAATAACTTGGGATCAAACCTTTTACAAATTTCGTAAAGATATGAATAAACGTTTTTCAGAACTTGGCGATTGGTATATTTACACACCCTTAAAATTTGCAAATACTCTTTCGGTTTTAAATTTTAAAATTGATGCGAATGCAATTAATTACAATATAGTCTCTATAGCCGAGGATAGATTTAATCTTTCTAATGATAACATAAGTTTTATGGATTTGCTTAATAGTTTTTATTCTGATAAAGATATTAGTGATTGGACATTGGCAGGTAGGCTCTCTCAAATGCGTCAAGAGCTCATTGACGAGCAAGCTGAAGATTCTTTGATAGAGGCAACCTTGCCTATAGATGAATTTCTTATGAATATTTACCAGTACTATGTCAAGTCAAATAATAGCCATGGCTATAAGGATATTGTTGCATTGTTTACTAATAATGATTTTGTGGATGACATTGTGACTATAATTTCAGAAAACTTAGATGCAAAGTTTGATATGAGAATAGTATCAAAATTTGATGCTCTAATAGACAGAATTTCCAAGGTTTCATAATGTACTCGGTACTGTGATGGATGCACTCAAATTAGGGCTCAATTTTGAAAGGTGTAACCTCCCTGCCAAATATTAAACATTGGTTTATGTGCTGTAGCGAAGATTTGGAACGTTTTCGATTAATTATGAAGTAAGTATTCGGTGAAAGCCGTATTGTGCGCCTAGAAAAAGATTCGCACCTTTGCATCGTGCGTTTAAAATGTTCAAATTATGGTACAAGGCAAGATAACATTCAACAACAGCAAGCCAATGTTCGCCGAGGTTGTGATCGGTGACAGAGAGGCGAAGGAAATGCGTGTGGCGGCGAATGGTCGCCCCTCCCGCAGTCCTTGTCTAAAACTGGTCTATCCCAATGGCGTGACGCTCATCCTTCCTGCTGACACCAGCGTCGAGCAGCTTCGTGCTTATAGAGATGCCGATAGACAAAACGGATACAGAAAGGTTGATACGTGACATGGTGATGGGTAAGAAGTCTTATTTGTTCTGTCGAGACTTGGATGCCTGCAGGCGGGCAGCGATGATGTACTCGTTGTTTGGTGCAATGTAAGGTTTTACGGATGTCACACATATTCTCCGTAACTTTTAATACAAAACATTCTTTATTATCAGTAAGCAGTTGTATCTTTGCACGAAAAAAAGAGTGGCATGGATAGAAGTAAAATTATTGACGCGCTCAAACAGCGAGGTGGGTTCATAACCACAGGCGAAGTGAAAAGCCGTGGCGAGTATGAACAGCTTCGCCGTGCAATAGAAGACGGAACGCTTATGCGGATTCGTAATGGTGTTTATGTGGAAATGTCTGCGTTGGCAAATAACATGATAGATGTGGAGCGTATAGTTCCGCATGGAGTGCTTTGCCTGTATAGTGCGTTTGCTCATTATGGGCTTTCCACACAAGTGCCTTCCGCTACTTGCATTGCCATTGAAGCCAAACGAAAGGTGCGCTTGCCCGAATATCCCCCGATTGACCTTTATTATTGGAAAAAAGAGAATTTGGAGTTTGGTATAGTAAAGAAGAACATATCAGTATATGAAGTACTCATTACGGATATGGAGCGAACAGTCTGTGATGCCGTAAAGTACCGAAACAAGATTGGGCTTGATGTTTGCGGTGAGGTGATAGACAACTATCTCAAAAAGGAGACCCGCAATGTGTCTTTACTTCATGAATACGCACAGAAACTGAGAGTGAAAAAAATATTGACTACATATTTGGAGACAAGGCTATGACAAAAAATATAGGGAAGAATTTTCTGAAATGTTTGATATGTTTTAGCATCTTCACCCTGAATAGCTGACCTATTCTATGCTCAAAAACGTGCTGGTGAGGGAAACAACTAGAACTACAGCTGCGATACGGCAAGAAACTTGGGGGAAAACTTGCAGGGAAGCAAAGGAAAGTGTATATTTGCAGACTTCATTTGACTTTTGAAATATGAATGAACTGAAAGTAGAAAACTTTGGACCAATAGGCAAGGCTCATGTGGTGTTTGGTGACCTTACCATTCTTGTCGGCGCGCAAGCTTCGGGTAAAAGCCTGTTTCTTGAACTGCTGAAACTTTTGGAAGACAAGGAAGCCATTGTCGAGACGCTGAGGAAGTATAATTATATCATAAGCAAGAGTAACGTTTCCTATTTGTTGGAGGCGTACTTCGGCAATGGTATGGCTGGCATTTGGGGGGAGAACACCAAAATAGTTTATGACGGGCGAGAGGCTTCTGCTGTCATTTCGTTGATGAAGAATAAGGTGAAGGAGGCGGAGGAGAAGGTATTCTACATACCTGCTCAAAGGGTGTTTAGCATTTCGGATGGGCGGCCCAAGGCGTTTTCAGAGTTTGACCCTACGGCTCCTTATGTGTTGCGCCAGTTTAGTGAGATTCTGCGTGTGTTTATGTCGATAGGCTTGGGAGGGAATACTACCTTGTTTCCCGTCAAAACTCGCCTGAAGAATGCGCAGAAAAAGTCTTTTGACACTTCTATCTTTCACGGGGGAAGGGTGGAACTTGAAAATGAGAACGGACAGCGCAAAATGCGTATGAAGGTGGACGGGATGGATATGCCGTTTATGACGTGGAGTGCTGGACAGAAGGAGTTTATGCCCTTGCTGATGGGCTTCTACTGTGTGTCGGGTCCTCCTATGCAGCTGCTCAATAAAGATCAATATGATTATATTGTGATCGAGGAGCCAGAGATGGGACTTCATCCCAAAGCGATCATGTCGGTGCTGTTGGAAATACTGGAGTTGGTACAGATGGGCAAAAAAGTCATCGTATCTACTCACTCTACCGTCCCTCTCGAGTTTGTGTGGGCTTTCAACATCCTAAAAAGATCGGCTAATAAAAACAAAGAGGCAGGATTGGCAAAACTCTTTGATGTATCGGGGAAAGGGGCTGGCATCTTTGCAGGAATCTTTGATAAGTCTATCAGAACCTACGCTTTTGAAAGAAAGGATGAGAAGGTGGAGAGTGTTGATATTTCCTCCCTTGATGCTTTGGACGACCAACCCGTCGTGAGTGAATGGGGTGGCCTTTCTTCCTTTGCCACTCGGGCCTCTGAACTTGTAGCGAAATATTGTGATGAGTAAGGGTAAGAAGCAAAAAACAGCAGGAGCGGATAAAGCCAATTGCTCTTTTCGGAAGGCTATAGAGAATACGCCGGACGTGCAGCATGGTTATCGTGAAGGATTGCAGGCCATAGAAAAGGCTGACAAGCGTGCCGTGATGGTGAAGGATGCCAGAAAGCTTGATGGCAGTCTGAATATTGACAAAGCAACAAAGGTCCTCTATCCCAATGATTCGCGGTGGGATTATGCGGTCTGCTATGATGGAAAGGTCTATTATGTAGAGGTGCATCCAGCAAACACCTCCAATATAGAGGAGATGATAAAGAAGAAGGTGTGGTTAGTGAAGTGGCTCAAGGAGAAAGCTCCTTCCATGAACGCTTTGAAAGCAGGTAGCCCCAAGTATCAATGGGCTGCTACAGAAGCCGGTGTGCATGTTAGCCCTCAGTCAATGTATGCAAGAAGATTGAGTCAACGGGGAATAGAGAAACCAAAGCGCCCCGTGGTGTTAGAGTGATGTTGTTTTGTAAGTATGGACAACAATAAGGTGAAAGATATGTTCGAGCAGCAGCTAGATACAGGGGAAAGTGCGTCTTTGGAAGAAGAATATACCAAAGTGCAAGCGCAATTTCGATAAAAAGTGGTACATTTGCAGTCGAGTAGATTGACAAAGATACGATTGGAGGAATTGGATGATGAGGACAGTGGCACATAATAAGCGCATGATTAGGCTGAGGGATTTTTCTACGGCCTTCTCTCGCTCTGCCTTTACCGATGTTCTCCTGTTTGATGATTTCTCCCGTTTTGATTGGCTTCGTGCTCAGTATCGTCTTAGGAGCAAGACGTATGCGGGCTTGATAAGAGGGGCCTATGCTGCCATTTCCAAGGACTATCGCTGCGAATATGTTTACAAGAATGAGCTGGTGAACCTTCTGCTTCGTCGTTATGGAACGAGAAGCACGGTTTATTTTAGTGAGTTTCGGGTGGGCAGTTCGATAGCTGACATGGTGATGTTTAATGGTGAAAGCAAAGTCTTTGAAATCAAGACGGAATATGATTCCCCACGAAGACTGGACAGGCAAATGGGGGATTATAAAGGGGTCTTTGACAAGTGCTACCTTGTAGTGCCGGAAAGTAAAGTCGGCGACTATTTGCAAGTGGTGGAGGAGGAGACTGGGATCATTGTCATGGCTTATGGCAGTGACGGGATGGAACTCCGAGAATGGAGGGAGGCAAGGCAGAATGAGGCTTTCAATTCCTATGCCATGCTTTCTTGTCTGAGGGCTTGTGAGTATGAGCGCATGGCTGAAAACTTAGGGCATGATATCATGTCTGTACCAGGGTATAAACGGTTTGATTACTGTAAGGATCTCTTTGCCAAGACTGCAGTGAGGGACTTGAAGAGGTTGTTTCTGCAGGAGGTGAAAAAGCGCCAAAATAACACGCGATTCTTGAGAAAATATCCTGTGGCTTTGAGACAAATGCTTCTGAGTTTGAATCTTCCAGAAAAGAAAGCGCTATTGCTTTTGGACAAATTAAAAACAACTATTCAATCATAGCTATGTATTATCCTTATCTTCGTGCTAAACAGTTTGAATTGAAAGCTTTGCGGGAGTTCTCTGAGGAGCACTCTGGAAGCAACATCGTGCCTATATTGGAGCCTGTGAAAAAACAGTCTGTCGCCTTGGAACGTGCTGTCGAGGATATGATGAGGAACAAGATGCGATTTGCCTTGGTTCTGAACCCTACAGATGGCGACTTTAAGCATGATACGGTATCTTTTGGGGCGTGGTTGGAGGAGTCGAAGGTGCTTCTCAATGGTAGTCAAGGAATAGATTGGATTCCTGCTTTCATTTGTACAAGAAAACTTCTGGATGATATTCCTTCTTTGATAAAAAAATATCAATTGAACAATGTCATGCTTGTTTTCAAGTCGTGTATGGATATGGAAGATCCAAAGGTTAGCTGTTTGGTGAATGACCCAAGGGTCGAATTTGTCGTCAATGCCTTTGGTGCGGTTGGCTCACGGCGTCTTAATACAATCTTGAAAAGAACGGGCAAAAAGATAATCCGTTTGGATGATTGTTTTAAAACCAGAATGCGCAATGCTGACTATGCGCTTGAAGATGATGAGCTGTTTAGCGAGGAGCCGTTCTATTATATGAATGACGGCTACGATGGCTTTTCAGACTATACCACTTTGCCTTCAGATTATGTAGAGGGAGGGATGATGCCTTATGCAGTAGCAATCCATCTGTCGTACAAGAAAGACGAAGACCGGTTGAATGTTCATCATTTTGTTTCTGACAGTAATGAGAGCAATACCAATGTCAGAGGTAAATTTCAAGAGGCGGCCTGCAAGATAGGCCCGTTCTTTGATGGCAAGGAGCAAACCTCGTCAGTGAAGGAACTTATAGCAAAGGCGGAAGATCCTGATGGTTATCCTGGGTTGGGTTATCTGAAGAAATTATCGGTCAAGAACCATTTGGAACTGATTGCTTCCATCATCTAATTCTACAGATTATGTTGATTTGTAAGCATTGCTTTTTAGATGCGGAAATGCAATCGGAGGTTGAGGCTAATGCTACCTCCGAGGGTGCTTGTGATATTTGTCACAAACAGGGTAAAGTGATTGATTCGTCGGAGTTTGCTGATTTTTTTGAGGCTTTATTGTCTTTGTTCGAACGTTCAGACGCAGGTGAGCCTGTTGCGGAAATGGTGCAGGACGAATGGCATCTGTTTGCAGATAATCATGTGGCTGAGGTTTTGCTGGGTGAGGTTCTGCAGTCATCGTCGTTAGGCTTTTCCATCAAAGAAAATGTGGCTTTTGCCGCTGATATTGTAGAGCGGATCGGAATTTGGGATCGATTGAAGTGTAGTGTGATGCAAAAAACTAGATTCTTTACGAATATGGATGAATTTGCTCAATATAACTATCTTGCCAAAGGAAAGTATAACCTTGGGGCTGGAACTACACTTTATCGCTCTCGTATTACTCCCCAAGGAGTAGATTGCTTGACGACTAAAGAAATGGGATGTCCGCCTTCGGATAAAGCTACTGCTGGGCGTGCTAACACTTTGGGAATCCCTTATTTATATTTAAGTGATTCAGCTAAAACTACATATTATGAGGTGCGAGCAGTCTATCTAGATAGGTTGAGCGTGGGAACATTTACTATTCCTGAGTCTCTCAGTTTGGTGGATTTTTGTGATGTCATCAACCTGTATCATGCTTATGGGGACTCGGTAGAGCCTCTGAAAGAAATCGTCATCAAGAAGAAGGTGATTGATAGTATAAGCAAGGACCTTTCCAAGCCTCTCCGGCGCTATGACTCGGAGATAGAGTATGTGCCAACCCAACTGATATGTGAGTTCTGTAAAGAGTATGTTCATGCTGATGGCATCTGCTTTAAGAGTTCGCTCTATCCTGGGGGTGTGAATTATGTGTTGTTTGATCCTAAGGCGGCTGATTGTGTCAGCGTCGAGAGTCACGAAATTGGCACAATAGACATAGACCGATAGGGCGGTACGAAGTCGTTGTTGTAAATCTTATCCTCATCCGAGTGGCGGCAGGGCATGGAGCGATACCATGATGAGGAACTTTGAATCCTAAAACTGTCTGTAGTTTCCCATAAGGGAAGCGTTTTGTAACCATATTTTTGCTTAGCCATACATCGGGGAATTCTATTCCCTCGCTGTTGTATGGTATCACTTTTTGGTCAGCGTGCGTTGGTCAAAGCGGATGCTTTGTCCTTATTCGAACGGGGCGAGCTAAATGGTGTAGGCGTAGGAATCACAAAAAAACAATATGGTCATTTGCATAATGTCATATTTCAAATAGAGTGTTAATGATAAATGTGAAATTTTTAAGTAAGAAACCATGATTATCGTAATTGGAGCAACAAGTTTTATTGGTGTGCATACCGTAACGGAATTGGTAAACCAAGGGTGTGAAGTGTTGGTAACGGGAAGAAAGGATCGTTTTAAGGAACACTATGAAGCACTTGGAGTGAAATATGTGAACCTTGACCTTGATAAGGAGGAGGATTTCAATCAGTTGCCCACGCAAAATGTAGAGGGTGTTATATTATTGGCTGGTTTGCTTCCTGCCAATGCGCCAGTCAATCTTGATGTGGATGAAAATGCAGCTGATTATTTTCGTATCAACACAATTGGCACGATTAATTGCTTAGAGTACTGTCGAAAGAATGGTATCAAGCGTGTTATTTCTACATGTTCGTATGGTGATGTTCGTGGGGCATGGAATGGTGAGCGTAGATTGACGGAGGAAGAACCACGCAATTTCTTCTTTACAGGGGACCACTCTGTTTACACAATCTCCAAGAATGCTGCTAACGACGTAATGGAATACTACAACCAGCAGCATGGAATGAAAAATGCAGTGTTCCGTTTTCCAACTGTCTTTGGCGTGACACCGCACATGAGTCTTTATGTGAATGGAGAAATGAAGAAGTCGGGATTCCAAATATTTATGGAAAAGGCGGAAAAAGCCGAAGATATCACGGTATTTGGAAATGCAAAGATGATTCGTGATGTGGGCTATGTGAAGGATATAGCTCATGCGTTTTATCTTGCCATCAAGAGCGAGAATACATACGGATTGTATAATATGACTGCGGGTGGTGGTGTTACTCTGCAGGAGCAGGCAGAGGTGATGAGAGATGTATTTGGTCCTGCTGACGGACGTCGATCGAAAATTATTTATAAGCCAGAGATTCCCAATAACACGACTTCTTATCTTTTTTCTATGGAAAAAGCTAAAAGGGAT
>ULUJ01069585.1_pt1 | contig 11444 bp, 6 predicted proteins | sample 1958381 | NCBI WGS metagenome assembly ULUJ01 (sample SAMEA4835757, study PRJEB28245) | human gut metagenome | biome: gut microbiome; material: fecal sample | place: Denmark | collected 2008 | reverse complement strand
CCAGAGCCGCTTAGGCTAGGCTAATTTTTAACGAACTATTGAAAAAGGGAATAAAAGGTCAAAGCTTCCTGTACTTCCCTTCATTGTAACAACAAAGTAATACAAAAGCCTGAAAATGTTGGGTTAAATCTGTTCTTGCCACCTCCTGCATCAGGCATGCCGGGGACGTATTTTCCGCACAACGGAAGATAAAGTTTTTTGTATGGTCCTGGTAAGAATAATGAGTGTAACTGCAGCAATGATACAGAGAATACCGGTTCCTTCCTGAGCTGTAAACGGCTCACTGAAGACCAGCACACCGATACATACGGCGGTGACAGGTTCCATCGCTCCCAGTATGGATGTCAGAGTACCTCCGATATGATGCACAGCCAGCACGAGTGTAATGTTGGATATAACGGTCGGCACGACGGCAAGCAGAAACAGATTGACAATTGACCAGGCATCCGGAAGAACTTGAATGCCCTGATTAGTTCCAGCCTTTATGGCAAACAGAACAGTACTGACGATGAATACGTAGAATGCCAGCTTGCGTCCGTTCATGTCCCGTACACGGGAACGGTTGACCGCCGTGATGTAACTGGCATATGCAACGGCAGAAAGCAGCACAATGACCACGCCAACGGGATCGAGTGAGAGTTCCGTTCCTTTCAGAGAAAGCCGGCTGACTCCAAAGATGGCCAGAATAATGGCCAGCCACGTAACCCACGAAGCTCTTTCCCGGAAAATCAGGAACATAAGCAAAGTGACAAAAATCGGATAAGTAAAATGCAGAGTGGTAGCTACTCCCGCTCCCATAAAGTTATACCCCCAGAAAAGAAACATGGCAGAACCGGTATAGAAGAATCCCAACAGAATCAGCATAGGTATGTCTCGCCGTTCAATCCGGAACGATTCCTTTTTCAGCTTCATCATACCGCCCAATGCCAGGGTTGCAAAAAGGAAACGATAGAAAAGAATGGAGTCAAACTCCATCCCCTTTTGCATCAAAGGAAGAGTAAACAACGGGATCAAACCAAATGTGACCGAAGTCACGATTCCATAGAAAATGCCTTTTAAACTGTTCATGTCTTAATGTATTGATGTTTTTGAAATATTGTGCAAAGATATGCATATTCTTCTGTTTTTATAGTTGATACATCCTATCTTCGCATAGAAATATTGGCTATTTGTGGAATTATCCCTACTTTTGTGCCTTTTGAAGAATTCATTGTATGAAGATTATCTGTCAACTTATATATAAGGTATTGTGTCTGGCTATGCTCGTCTGCATGACAGCCATGCCGGCCAAAGCCGGAGAACGGCATGAAGAGCCATCTTTATCGACAGGCTGCCCGGAAGATACGAATACGATGGTTCGTACCACAGATACGGTAAAAGTACAATTGCCTTCTGATTCGATATTTGCCCGCTACCTGCGCCAGCAAGGATATGTCATAACACCTCATAACCAACTTACTCTGCTTACGAGCGGAAGAAGTAAGTTTGAAAGTCTGTTTCACGAAATCCGGAATGCCCGTCATCAAGTACATCTGGAATATTTTAATTTCCGGAGTGACTCTATCGCCAAGGAACTCTTTACACTACTGGCTGAAAAAGCGAAAGAAGGTGTAAAGGTACGTGCCTTGTTCGATGCTTTCGGAAATTTCTCCAATAACCGTCCGTTACGTAAGGATCATTTAAAGATGCTGAACGAACGCGGAGTTGAAATTGTGAAGTTCGACCCGTTCCGTTTTCCTTATATCAACCATGTATTCAGCCGGGATCATCAAAAAATAGTAGTAGTGGATGGGAAGGTTGGTTATACGGGCGGTATGAATATTGCCGACTATTACATCAACGGACTGCCGGAAATCGGTCCCTGGCGTGATATGCATGTACGCATCGAAGGGCCTGCCGCCGAATATCTGCAGAAAGCCTTTCTGCATACCTGGAACAAGGAAACCGGACAGCATATCGGTGGAGAAGAATGTTTCCCTCTGGACAAAGATTCCCTGGCACATCTTCCTGACGTAAGCGGAGGACGGGTGGCTATCGTACAGCGAATCCCCAAAGAAGCTCCCAAGGCTGTGAGGGAAGCCTATATTGCCGCCATTGATGCGGCCGACCGTAAAATTCAGCTGATCAATCCTTACTTCACACCGACGCGAAGCATTCGGAAAGCCATCAAACGGGCAGTAAAGCGCGGAGTCAGAGTGGAAATCATGATTCCGGGCAAGTCGGATATTCCTTTCACTCCGGACGCAGGATTCTACTTCGCCAACCGCCTGCGCAAGGCCGGAGCTCATATTTATGTCTTCAACGGAGGCTTTCATCATTCCAAGATCATGATGGTAGACGACCGTTTCTGTACCGTGGGAAGCACCAACCTGAACAGCCGGAGCCTGCGATATGATTATGAGATCAATGCATTTATCTTCGATCTTCCGACAACGGCCGAACTGACAGAAGTGTTCCGGCAAGACAAGCTGAACAGTACAGTATATACACGTGAGGAGCATCTCAAGCGCTCTCCCTGGAAACGCTTCGTCGGATGGTTTGCCCATCTGTTTACCCCTGTACTTTAAACCCCTCGGGCTTTAAAAAAAATGTTTCGACGTTTCAACGAAAAGCCTTCGTTGTTTTATGTAAAACGCCGAAACATTTTTTCAGTTCTTTTCCTCTTTATCCAAAGAGCCGGAAAAGCCTGATTTTAATCACTTCTTTGCAACAAATACCAGACAAACCGGTTTTTCCGTCTTTATCCGTTTACCGGTATCCGTAAGCATTCCCGTATCAGCATCACGGGCAAAGATCTGAATTTCGTTGGTATCCCGACAAGCCACCAGCAGAAAACTTCCATTCGGCGTTATCACAAAATTACGCGGATGGATACCCGTTGGCTGATAACCTACCCGGTTCAGTGTTCCATCTTCCGTATCCACTTCAAAAACAGCAATGCCATCTCCTTTCAGACGGTTGGAAGCATAAACATAACGACCGTCAGGAGAAACATGGATGTCCGCACTTCCCTGAGCCGACAACGTATCGGCCTTAATATACTGAAGCGTGTCCAGACGCATGCCGTCGTATGCCATTGCCACGACATCTCCAGAGATTTCAGTGATCAGATAAGCATAATGTCCATCGGGTGAGAAACAGGTATGACGCGGTCCGCTTCCCGGTCTCAACTGAATGTCATAGGCTGCAGCCTCATCCAGCAACCCTTCTCCTTTCGATGAATCCTTTACAGGAAATACGTGAATCCGGTCTGTTCCCAGGTCATTGGCCAGCAACCATTTGGAATCAGGCGTAAACAAAACACTATGTAAATGCGGCTGTGACTGACGCTCCGGATCCGGACCTTTTCCTTCGAAACGGATTACATGGCTTTCCTTCAGCTGCCCGTCAGCATCCAGTGGAAATACAGAAATACTTCCTCCCATATAATTGGCGGTCAGTACATAATCTTCCCGGGGGCTGAGCGTGATGTTACAAGGAGCACCTCCTCCTGTAAACATCGAATTCAACAGTTTCAAACGACCGGCTTCCCGATCAAAGGACAACGCATTGGCCGTAGAACCTTCCTCACTGTCCTCTCCTACTGCATACACTCTTTCTCCATTCCCGGAAACAGTAAGAAAAGAAGGGTTTGAGATCCCTTTCAAGCCACTCAAATACGTTCCGTCTCCTTTTTCCTGGTCAAACTCATACACTTTCACTCCTTCCTGCATACTGTCGGCATAACTGCCTACCAGCAAATAGAGTGAATCATCCGCAGGCTTCTCTGCCTGTCCTGCCTTTCCGGCACAGGATCCCATCAGCAAGGTGATCCCGGCCATACATCCAGCCATCAGTTTTTTCTTCATAAGCTTTTATCTCTTTCTGCCAGGACGCCCAACTATTTTCAGCAGCCAGACGACCCGATATGCGATTTCTGCCTCAAATGTACAACGCAAAGTGCGTAAAAACGAAAAAAGAAAGGAAAAATTATCCGCCGGACAAAAAAACAATGATCTTATCAAACATTCCGACTTTCCGGTTGTTGTATATACATCACAGAAACTAAACTAACAGACTTTTCTAAACTATTTTTCCAACTCACTTACTTTTATGAAAAAAATGATTTCGGGAGCAATTTCCCTGCTCTTTGTGGCCTCAGCATGCCATAAAGAAGATGTAAGCAACGATGTAAACAGCATTCCGATGGTTACTCCTCAACTGACTGCTTTCGTTGACACGCCACAAGAGCCTCAAAGTCCCATGACCGGCATTCTTGAAGTATTTCCCTGCAACGCAGGAACTTCAACTTACTTCGGAAATTACATCAACAACAAACTAACCGTATTCAACGGGTTCTATCCCATCAAGGAAGGTCATACCCTAAATGGTTACAACCGGGAACTGACACTTCCTGAAAGAACATACAACATGGTGTACTGGGGAACTCCCGTTTACGAAGAACCGACTTACAGCGCACCGGCCATCGTCACTCCCGGCCTGTCTTTAGGAACCGACCTGTCGAAAAGCTATTTATCACTGAAGAAAAATACGGATGACGATACATACAGACCTGTATATGACCTGGTACACGCCATACAAGAAACAGATATTGCAGAAGAAAGCCTGAATGCTTCCCTGAAACGAGTAGTGGCCGGCCTGAAAGTAACTGTAACCAATCAGGACAAAGGTACCTTCAGCGACCATATTGCGAGCATGGAAGTCCGCATCCATGGAATAGCCGAACGGCTGAATTATTATACTGCCGAAGCAGAAAATATGGATAAAACCGTCAAATTCCCTCTGGTACGTTCTGAAGACGGAATGCAGATGTCCAATGCCACGGTAATGCTCTTCCCTTCAGGTCCTGATCCGGAATTCGAACTTCGCATCCAGCTGAAAGACGGAAGTATACATACACTGTCCCAGAAACTGAATACAAGACTGACCGCAAACAGCCGGCTGACACTTAATTTAGTCATCGGAGACTTGCTGATCAATGAAAGTACCGGCGACTTCACTGTTGAGGAATGGAATGAAACCAGTGAAACAATTGAGTTCCCGATTGTTTACTGACAAGATTATAAATAAAAAGGCTGCCCGTTTGGACAGCCTTTATGCTTGACAGCTATTTATTACAAATCAAGAAACAGTTGATCCAGCCATTTAAATATAAATTCATTCTTAAAATAATGATTTGTACCATCCACATTTACCATCTGAAAATACGTATCTCTGTCAAGCCCCTCCGGTAATACGGAAACAAAGTGGCGCAGAGCTGGATCTGCATATTTTTCATAATGATGTATCTCCACATTTTCCGGATGACCACTCAAAGAGTATGCCTTTCTGACTAATTCCAAATCCCGGTCAAGTCCCCCCTCCGTCAGAATAAGAGGACGCGGAGCCAAAGCTGCAACCAAATCCGGGAAATTAAAATAATGCCAGAAACCAGGAATCAAATGACGAATTGAATTAGGAAAAGGACGATAACCTTTTTCCGTAGGTTTGGTCATAACAATAGCACGCTCTTGAGTCTGACATAAAAAGTCATTATACACAAATGCATAAATTGAAGGATCCAATACACCCATTACCATTAATGGCTCCGTCCCCAAAGAAAAGCCACTCACAATAATACGATCCTTTCGAATATCCGGATCCTGCTTCATCCAATCTAAAACCTGCATATCCAACCAGGAAGTATATCCCAAATAACTCCATCCTATTTCAAGCAACATACGAGAAACGACTTCATAATCATATTGCCTTCCACGAGTATACATTTCCAAATCTGAAGCCTCTCCCGAAGCAGGATTGTCCACAGCAACGGCAATATACCCTTTACGAACAAAATTTAGTGCCATGGAAACCTTCTCTGAAGTATAATTATCATTTAGTTTCTCCGAGATACCCGGTTCACCGGCAAGTCCTTCTTTACTCATACCAGAGCCTGGAATACACAAGACAGCAGGCACAGTTTTGGACAAATGATTCGGACGAAGTACCAGAAAAGTAGAAAGGGCCTGAGGCAACGGATAAAACTCCCATTTTTCCAATGTATATCCATCACGTTTTTCCTGACTTACGCATATAGGCTTCTTTTCCGGTAAATAATCAGGAAAGGCCATTAATTTCATCATGGCTTGCCGTACCTCAGACTGCCATACAGGCATTTCCTCCGGCCTCATCTCACTATGAAAAGACAAAGATGGACGGGTATTCTTAACCAGCTGATGAACTATGGCATATGAACTTGTAAAACGCCCGTCCCCCCGTTCTGATACAATAACTGCATGCTGCTCTGGATCCCAGTTTGTCTGTGCCTTACAGGCCAGAGAAATAAGGAAGCCAGACACAATCAAACAAAAAAAACTTCGCATAACATACAAAAAAAGACGACAAGAGTTGTATCTTTTATTCCCAATATACCAATCTCTTGCCGTCCTTCAATGATTAACTTTATTAATATAATCTTTAATCTATCAATTTACAATGCACATAGCTCAATTCACCGCTGCATTTTCATATCCAGGTGTTTGAACAAGCTTCGGATCCTTATTTAACATTTCTGTTTCTATCGGCCAAAAAACTTTATATGCTTCTGTTGATTTATTCAGAATAGGAGCTTGCCCGTCCTTGCTACCTTCTTTACAGAAAACCAGGTGATCTCCTCCTTTAGTAAGCATCATACGGTTCAAGTCATACCAACGTTGACCTTCGCCCAACATTTCTTTATCTTTTTCTGCCAAGATAGCTAATTCATTCTGCGTGAAATCACCATTGACATAAGCATCTGTTGCCTCATTCCAACTAGCCCCGTATGCACGTTTACGGATCGGATTGATATACTGGGCAACATCTCCTCCTTCCATATTGGCAATTTCTGCCATCATGAAATAAACACCGGCCAAACGATACAACACTGCATCAGCATCCCAAATATAGCTATTGGTATTTGCATTCAGATGTCCCATAATTTTCTTGAATACAGTTCCTAAGAAAGAATTATCAGTCTTGCTATAGGCACTCAGGAAATTTACATCACGACGACTATCACGTCCTTTCTCATAGGCAAAAAAGAATTCCGGCAAATATTCGATACGTTGCATGCCACTGGTTCTTACCTGCAAAGTGTCACCCATAGCATTACCGTTTTCATCATTGTAACCGATTGTCTTCCAAGCACCCGTCTGATAATTATACATATAAGTACCGTTAGAGTTGGAAGCTTCCCCTTCCATATAACGAATAGCCATGATTATTTCACTGTTTCCTTTATGCTCAACATCAAAAATATCTGCATAATTATCCATCAGGCTCAAACCATAATTATCCATCAAACTCTGACAATGCTGTTTAGCGATCGCCAGATCAGCCTCATTGGCCGCATTATCATCAACTGAAACTTTGGCATTCCACAAATATACTTCAGCAGCCAAATACTCTGTTGCAGCTTTTGACCAATAAGATTTCTTATTTCCTCTGCTTTCAGGATCAAATGAATTATTATCACCGAACAGTCTCATTGATTCTGCCAAATCTGCCTTAATTTGCGTCATCAATTTTGAACCGCTGGCACGTTCCATATAAAGGTCTTCCGGATTGAAATTACCATTCACCACTTCATTCGGATCCAAGCGCAATGGAGCAGTACCATAAGTGCGATACAAATCAAAATAATAGAATGCTCTCAAACCATAAGCCTGTGCCAGATAATAAGATTTTTCACTTTCTTCCATGTAATCGGCTTCCTTAGTCTTTTGGAGGAAAATATTCACATTGGCAATTACTCCATAATAATCCCCAAAGCCTGTAATACCCGGATCTTCAGAAGTCAGACGCTGAGAAACCATACTCTGATAATTCAAGGATGTTCCATCTACAGCAGTACCCATTTTACTTGTTCCTCCACGGGCCTCACCTAATTCATATTGGTGTCTGAAAATCTTATCACGCAGGTTCTTATGCAGACCATCCATATAAGAGACCACATGCTCCTTCCTTTTCCAAAAGTTACCATCTCCATAATAATCGATCGGAGCCAAATCCAGTGCATCACAGGAAACCATTCCCAAAGCCACAATAAATGCGCTTGCTCGTAATGTATTTTTTATAAATTGTTTCATATCAGTTCTGTTTTAATATATTAGAAAGTCAAGTTAACACCAAAGAGAACACTTTTTGGCAAAGCATAACCATTGCTTACCACACCATTCGCTCCTGTCTCTGGAGAGAATACATTCTTGGCAGAAGTGATATATCCCAGGTTCTGTCCTGTAATAGAAACTTCTGCACGCTGCATCTTGACAGCCTGAGTCCACTTCTGTGGTAAAGAATAGCTTAATGAAATCTCACGGATAGCAAGGTAATTACCTTTATGAGCAAACAAAGTTGAAGCTGGCTGATAATTATTCTTACCTAACTGATCAGCATACAAGAAACGAGGATAAGTTCCATTCGGATTCTCTTCAGACCAAGTATCATAATACAAATCAGGTACGTTATAAGTTCCCTGCATACATCCCAAATGCCACGGAGTTGTACTTTGAGAAGCTCCAGATTCATAAATCCAAAATCCAAGCGCAAAGTCAAAACGAGTATACAATTTCAAGCCTTTCCAAGATAAAGTTGAATTGAAACCTCCAGTCCAGTGCGGATTGGTATTACCCACTCTTACTTTATCAAATTCATCAATTACATTATCTCCATTCACGTCATGGAACATTGCATCACCCGGCTGAATCGGGAAATTAGTCTTTGCATTTTGCTGGTCTGCAGTCAATTGATTCCAGGCATCTGGTCCATAATAAGTATAAGATCCATATTTACGAATCAAGTTGCCCGGTATCTGATCATATGACTTATAAATACCATCTACCTGATAAATATAAAGAATATTGGGTTCATATCCTTCCTGATAACCACCAACCCACATCTTTTCATCTCCATTTCCTGTATAAACCTGGAATGCACTCTGTCTATTTCTTTCCAAGCCATTATCTGGCAGAGAAACAATCTTATTTTTATTAAATGCAACATTCAAACCAGCATTCCATGACCAGTCTTTTGTCTCAATAATGCGACCAGAAAACTCCATTTCCAGACCCTGGTTGCGAAGTTCACCATTATTATTAGTTACAGAAGAGAAACCGATGGTTGTCGGGAAGCTCAAAGCTACATACTTGTCTGAAGTCAAGCGATTATAATAAGTGAAATTGGTTGTTAAGCGATTATGGAAAAAGCTCAAATCCAAACCAACTTCAAATGTATTGGTCTTTTCCCATCTCAAACCCGGATTTGGCAACGCAGCAATCAAGTAGCCGGCATTTCCGTTATAGTTTGTTACTTTGTTATAACTACCCTGCAAAGTATATGCACCGATACCACTGGCATTACCATTCACACCATAACTGGCACGTAATTTACCAAATGAAAGAACAGGCAGCTTCTCTTTGATAAAGTTTTCACGACCAAATACCCAACCTGCCGATACACCTGGGAAAAATCCCCAGCGGTTATCACCCAATAAAGAAGAATAACCATCCTGACGGAAAACAAATGAGACCAAATATTTTTCCTGGAAATCATAATTCAAGCGACCAAAGAATGACAAAATACGTTGCTTTTCATGATATGAATCAATAGCACGCATTCCTTCACCGCTATCAGTCAGCCCCAGATCACCCAAGTCATCGGTCGGAGCCCCTTGACCCGCAGCTGAAAATCCACGATAATATCTATTGTAGTATTCCATACCTAACATGATATCCACATGATGATCACGGAACAATGTCTGATTATAATTCAATACACCATTATAAGTCTGACGAAAATCTCGGTTATATTCCGCAGAAGTTGAACGAGTCGTATTCCATACCCCCGGAGTACTTTCATAATCCTGAGTAAAATTCTCATAATAACCTTCAGAATAATACCAGTTTGCATTAGCTGTCAGTGTAAGTCCCTTCATCAAGTCAATCTTAAAAGACTGCACCATCGTAAACTTATCCGTCTGATTATCACTGTTCCATTTTTCCGGCTGATAGGACTGGTTTCCATCTGCAACTCCAGGACCTAACAACATGTTCCCTTCTTCATCTTCAAAACGTACCGTAGGTGGTAATGCACGTACACGGCCGAAATAATTGGCTTCACTGGAAGCCGATCCTGGAAGGTTTCTCCAGTTTGCACGGTTATAATTCAAAGAAGAAGTAGAAGTCAGCCAATCCGTAACCTTATAACTTGCATTCGTAATGAAAGATATACGCTCATAAAAAGTACTGATAGGCACACCTTCCTGATGGTTATAACCAATACCTGCATAATAAGTACCCCGATCATTACCACCAGACATATTGACATTATAGTCCTGTGAAAACGCCGGATTATTTGCATTATATTTATCTACATCCGTATCTTTGAAAATAATCTCTTTTCCAGTAATAGGGTCGGTAACCGTCTTCCAGCCTTTCTGTAGCAACCAGCGATTATCGTCATCCAGAAACATAGTACTATAGGGACTTTCTCCATACACATTACCAGTACCGAAAGGTTGTGCACCCGACAAAGCGCCATTGGCATAAATACCATATCCTTTAGTCACACCATTCTTATCCACGAACAAGTTTCCTGCATCATAAATACCTTTACGCAAAGCTTTTATATATTCAGCTCCACTCAAAAAATCATAAGGATTATATGCATAACTCAAACCAACCTTAGCTTTGAAATTAATTTCACGAAAACCCTGCTTACCTTTTTTGGTAGTAATCAAAATAACACCATTGCTGGCACGAGCACCGTAAAGAGCCGTAGCACCGGCATCTTTTAAAACATCCATAGACTCAATATCTTCCGGATTAATATCACTCATGCTATCACGCAACTGTCCGTCCACAACAACCAGCGGAGAACCTGTACCATCCAGATTCGTACCACCACGCAAGATTACAGTCGGAGCTGCACCAGGACTACCAGAATTCTGAATAACCTTCAAACCGGCAACCGCACCAGACAAAGCCTGGGCCGGATTTGAGAACAAACCGACACTTAATGCTTCTTTTTTAACAGAAGCAATAGAGTTTGTAACTTTTGTACGTAACTGTGTACCTCCATAACCAGTTACAACAACCTCCTCCAAAGTCTGGGTATCTTCTTTCAATACAACTTTCAACGGAGTACCATTCCATTTTATCTCTTGAGACACATATCCAACAAAAGAGATTTGTATCACATCTCCTTTTTTCACATTTGACAATACAAAATCACCATCGATTCCTGTAATTGTACCATTTGTCGTACCCTTCACTACCACCGTTGCACCAATAACGGTTTCTCCAGACGCATCTTTTACAACCCCTCTACACGCTCCATCCTGTTGCAAAGCTTCCCATGTGGTTTCCATCGGTAAAGATACTGCCGTCATTCCTGTAGGAATCCCCGCCAGAAAAAGCAGCATGCTA
>ULUJ01010745.1_pt1 | contig 11514 bp, 9 predicted proteins | sample 1958381 | NCBI WGS metagenome assembly ULUJ01 (sample SAMEA4835757, study PRJEB28245) | human gut metagenome | biome: gut microbiome; material: fecal sample | place: Denmark | collected 2008 | reverse complement strand
GAACCGTAAATATGTTTTAAGTGACTGCTTATACGTTTCTAGGGAATGCAATGCTCCCGGGCATATTGAGCCGCCAGAATCATGCCTTCGATGCCGCGGCTTCCGAAGCCGCCCGGGACAAGAATCCCGTCAAGCTGGGAGAGCAGCTCGTCCTGCGTGTCTGCCGTGACCGTCTCTGAGTCGATCCATTGAATGTCCACCTTTGCACCAAGGGCAAACCCGGCGTGCCGCAAGGCCTCCGCAACAGACAGATAGGCATCGTGAAGCTGCACGTATTTTCCCACAAGGCCGATGCTTACCGACTTGCTGCGGCTCTTGATGGCAGCGACCATCGCCTGCCACTGGCTCAAATCCGGCTCAGGTGTGGATAGCCGCAGTTCTCGGCAGACCACCGCAGACAGATTCGCCCGCTCCAAATAGAGAGGAGCCTCATAAAGAATGGGAAGCGTCAGATTTTCAATGACGCAGTCGGGCTTCACATTGCAGAAACCTGCAATCTTGCGGAAAATACTGGGATCGGTGATGGGTTCATCACAGCGCAGGACGATGATGTCCGGCGTGATGCCCAATCCCTGCAGCTCCTTTACGGAGTGCTGGGTTGGCTTGGACTTATGCTCTCCAGATGCCTTCAGATAGGGGACCAGCGTGACATGAATATACAGGGCGTTTCCGGGCCCCACCTCATGCCCCACCTGCCGAATGGCCTCGATAAAGGGCTGGCTTTCTATATCACCGATGGTTCCGCCAACCTCGGTGATTACGACATCAGCCTCCGTCTTGCTGCCCACATTATAGATAAACCGCTTGATCTCATCTGTGATGTGGGGAATGGTTTGCACGGTGGCCCCCAGGTACGCGCCTCGGCGCTCCTTGGAGATAACGTTGGAGTAGACCTTTCCAGTGGTCAGATTGGAATATTGGTTCAGATCCTCGTCAATGAACCGCTCATAGTGCCCCAGATCCAGATCTGTCTCAGCGCCGTCCTCGGTAACATAGACCTCACCGTGCTGGTAGGGGCTCATGGTACCGGGGTCCACATTGATATAGGGATCCAGTTTTTGCGCCGCTACCTTCAGTCCCCGGGCCTTCAGCAGTCGCCCCAAAGAGGCTGCGGTGATACCCTTCCCCAACCCAGAAACAACGCCGCCTGTCACAAAAATATACTTTGTCATGTGTTGACCTCCCGTGGAAAACTCAAAAAAGAGAAGGCGTCCATCAGGGGACAAAAGTCCTCTGACGAACGCCTTCGTTCAACGATTCATATTCTACTGCGGCTGACGGCAATTTGTCAACCAGAGTTTTCACAATTCTGCACATTGCGATCCGCGGGATCTTTGTGCTATTGATATGTTTTTATCACAGTTTCCGCCACTTCCCGTTTGGATATGCGCCGGTCCATGGACTGCTTTTCAATATAGTGGTGGGCTTCCGGTTCCGTCATGCCAAGGCACTCAATCAGCAGCCACTTGGCCCGGTTGACCAGCCGGATCTCCTCGATCTTTTCTTCTACGGTAGCCTGTTTGGCTTCCATCTGACGCATGCGCTCTCGGGTGGCGCAAAGGATCCGCAGATTTTGCGCCACCATTTGCATGCTGGTGGGCTTGGACAGTGTGAGCACGCCGTAACTGACGACTCTGGCATAGATATCGTCAAACTGATCGTTCCGAACCAACAGCAAAACCCCTGCACCGCTTCCGGTACAGATATCTACGGCCAGACGCATTCCAAAGTCGTCCGGCAAAGGAGCGTTGATCAGCACAATATCAAATGCCGTTTCCGAGATTTTTCGGCGCGCCTCTCCGATGCTGCGTACCACCGTTACCGGCCAGTAATCCGTCACAGGGAGCAGAGGCATGATCTTCTCGGTAAAACTGTCCGTGGCGGTGACAATCAGTACGCTGTATGTCCGTTCCTGAAAGATCATGTTCTCCCCTCCTTTCACCTGATCCAATCAGGGCTCTTTATCGATGACAGTAGGCGGAGATCACGGCTTCCGGGAGATGCTTGCGGATAAATGCGCTTGCTTCGGCCAATGCGGCAGCCTCATACAATGAACCGGGCAGCTTCTTTAGACCATTGAGCACCTCGGCGGGTGCGGTATAGACATTGAAATCCGAGGCGGGACAGAGCTGCAGGTCATGCTCGACCCCGTGCATTCCGGCGTAGATCAGGAGCGCATAGGCAATATACGGATTTGCCATTGGATCGGCAGAGCGCAGCTCAGCCCGGCGGTATTCGCCCACTGCCGCCGGAATGCGGATCAGCTGGGAACGGTTTTCCGCAGACCACGTCAAGTAGAGCGGCGCTTTGTTATGGCCGAGACGGCGGTAGGATTCCTCACAGGGGTTCATAAACAGGGTCATGTCCCGGATATGTGCCAGAATCCCTGCGATGATACCGGGCAGCGGCTGGGCGACCTCATCGCATTTGACAGAGACGTTGATGTGCATTCCGTTTCCGTCCCGATCCGCCAGCGGCTTAGGAGAGAAACTGGCACAGAGCCCGTTCTGAGCTGCCGCAGTGCGGACCACCGCGTGAAAGGTGACGGCGTTGTCGGCGGCGGTGAGGGGGACTGAGTAGCGAAAGTCGATTTCGTTCTGCCCCGGACCGCTCTCGTGGTGAGAGCTCTCTGGCTGAATCCCCATCTGCTCCAGCATCAGGCAGATCTCCCGGCGGATCGTCTCTCCCTTGTCATCTGGTACGATGTCCATGTAGCCGGCATGGTCGTAGGGAATTCTGGTAGGCTCACCGCATTCATCAAGGCGAAATAGATAGAACTCCATTTCCGCACCGAACGCAAACTGGAAGCCCCGGGCGCTGGCGTCTGCCACCGCCCGCTTCAGAAGGCTTCGGGTATCCCGTTCAAAAGCCCTGCCGTCCGGGTAGGAAATATCGCAGAACATCTGCATGACCTTGCCCTGCTCCGGCCGCCAGGGAAGCTGGATCAGGGTGGAAGGATCCGGGTGAAGCAGAAGGTCGGAGCGAATCTCGCCACCAAAGCCATCTACCGCCGAGGCATCAAAGGCGATCCCATACGCAAAAGCGCGCTTGAGCTCACTGGGCATGATAGACACATTATGCTGCTTTCCATAGACATTGCAGAAGGCCAGACGGATAAACCTGACATTCTCCTCCTGAACGAACTGGATCACTTCTTCTGGCGTGTACTTCATGTTTTCACCTGCTTCCTTTCATTCAGACCATACGTTTGCCGATCAAACTTTTTCATATCTGGGGCGATCGCGGCAAGGAAATTACCATGAAACAACCGCGATCTTTCACAAAACATGAAATATGATACCACACCTTCTGTCAATTTTCTATCCCGAATTATTCTTTTGACGTGAAATTTTTAGGAGCTCCAAGCGATCTGACCGTTGAACCGATGCGACAAAGCGTTCCTGCTTCGCGGATAAAACGGGAAAAAACACGGATTTGTAAGATCAAAATTGCTAAAAATGATATTTCGGCAAAAACGATTTTCAACAAATCGACAATTGACTTTCCGAACTGATGGCTGTATATTTTGCAATGTTAAGAGACATTGGCGTCTCGGAGGCAAAGCCTTCCGCAGCGTCAGCGTCTCTTTTTATTTCTTTGAAAGGAAGACACTACTATGACGACTGTACCAGAAATATTTGGAAGCATGGTCTTTGACAGCCGTGTGATGAAAGCCCGTCTGTCCGGGGAGGTATATCACTCTCTGAAGCACACCATTCAAAAAGGGGCCAAGCTGGACCTGTCGGTAGCCAATGCGGTGGCCGACGCAATGAAGGACTGGGCAGTCGAAAACGGCGCGACCCACTTCACCCACTGGTTCCAGCCCCTGACTGGGATCACGGCGGAAAAGCATGACAGCTTCATCACCCCGGCGCCAGATGGCAGAGTGATTATGGAATTCTCCGGAAAGGAACTGATCCGAGGGGAGCCAGATGCTTCGTCTTTTCCATCCGGTGGCCTGCGCGCTACCTTTGAGGCGCGCGGTTACACCGCCTGGGATCCCACCAGCTATGCCTTCATCAAGGGAAAAACGCTTTGTATCCCTACCGCATTTTGCTCCTATGGCGGGGAGGCGCTGGATAAGAAAACACCCCTTCTGCGCAGCATGGAGGCGCTGAACCGTCAGGCCCTTCGGGTGCTGAAGCTGTTTGGCCATGATGAGGTCAGGCGCGTGGTGCCCGCCGTCGGTGCGGAGCAGGAATATTTCCTGATCGACAGGGCGTTGTACGAGCGGCGCATGGACTTGCTCTACACCGGCAGGACGCTATTCGGCGCCAAGCCCCCCAAGGGTCAGGAACTGGACGACCATTACTTTGGCTCCATCAAGCCGCGCGTGGCCGCGTTCATGGAGGAGCTGAATACCGAGCTGTGGAAGTTGGGAGTCCTTGCCAAAACGGAGCACAATGAGGTGGCGCCTGCCCAGCATGAGCTTGCTCCCATCTATACCACCGTCAACCTGGCGACCGATCAGAATCAGCTGACCATGGAGATCATGCAGCGTGTGGCGGCTAAGCACGGCATGGTGTGCCTGCTCCACGAAAAGCCCTTTGCCGGGGTCAACGGCAGCGGCAAACATAACAACTGGTCCCTTTCCACCGATACCGGCGTCAACCTGCTCTCTCCCGGCGAGACCCCCCACGAAAATGCCCAGTTCCTGCTGTTTCTGGCGGCTGTCATTCAGGCGGTGGACGACTATCAGGGGCTGCTGAGAGCTTCTGTCGCAACGGCCGGAAACGACCACCGATTGGGAGCCAATGAAGCGCCTCCCGCCGTGATCTCGATCTTTCTGGGCGATGAGCTGACCGCTGTGCTGAATGCCATTGAGACCGATTCCGCCTACGTCGATGTAGAAAGAAAGAAGATGAAGCTGGGGGTCGATGTGCTGCCCCGTTTTGTCCGGGACACCACGGACCGCAATCGTACCTCTCCCTTTGCCTTCACTGGCAACAAATTCGAATTCCGAATGGTGGGTTCTTCCGATTCCATTGCCTGCGCCAATATCATGCTCAATGCTGCGGTGGCACAGTCCCTGAAATGCTATGCGGACGAACTGGAACAGGCAGAGGACTTCAATACCGCTCTGCATGAGAGAATCAAGCGTACCATCAAGGAGCATAAGAGAATTATCTTTAACGGAAATGGTTACGATGATGCATGGATTCGGGAGGCCACAGAGGAACGCGGACTGCTCAATCTGCGTACCACGCCGGACGCGATCCCGGAGCTCTTGAAAGCGAAGAACGTCGAGATGCTGACGGCCCACGGGGTGTACACCGAAGCGGAGCTGCGCTCCCGGTATGAGATCATGCTGGAAAACTACTGCAAAACCGTGTGCATCGAGGCTCAGACCATGAGCGACATGGCGCGAAAGCAGATCCTTCCGGCCGTTGCTCGCTATGCCGCAGACGTGGCCCGGGCTGCCGCCGACAAAAAATCCTTAGATGGCGAAATCAGCTGCGGCTATGAAACAAAGCTCGTCAAAAAGCTGACGGCGGTGACCGAGAGCATCGACGCAAGGGTCGACGCACTGGACAGCGCGATTGCCAGATTCAAAACCATTTGTGATGTGACTGAGGGTGCAAACTTTATTCGGGACGAGATGCTCTCCCGAATGACAGTGCTGCGCTCTGCCGCAGACGAAGCAGAGACGCTGACCGCGGAAAGCGCGTGGCCGTTCCCCACTTACGGAGAGCTGCTGTTCAGCGTCAGGTGAACAAGATGAAAAAAAGGCGGCGCCGCGAAAGCGGCGCTTGCCTTGCGAATGATGAAATGATATGATGCAGGAGGTCAATTTATGAAAACTTGTGCCATTGTTGGCATCAACTGGGGCGATGAGGGAAAGGGTCGCATGGTCGATCTGCTCACGCGGGACTATGATATTGTGGTGCGCTATCAGGGCGGCGGGAACGCGGGGCACACCGTCATCAACGAATATGGGAAATTTGCGCTGCATCTGCTTCCATCGGGGATCTTCCGGCCGAATGTGGTCAATATTTTAGGAAATGGCGTTGCGCTGGATATGAAGAGTCTTTGCGGCGAGATGGAAAGCGTTGCTGCAAAGGGCGTGAGCGTGACGCCGGATAACCTGAAGATCAGCGACCGGGCCTCACTGGTGCTGCCGTGGCACATTCTGCTGGATGAACTGGAGGAAGAGCGCCTGAAGGATAAAAAATACGGCTCTACCAAGCAGGGAATCGCCCCCTTCTACTCTGACAAATATCAGAAAAAGACGATTCAGGCCGGCGAGCTCTTCTATCCGGAATACCTGGTCCGCCACCTGGAGGACCTGCTGGAATGGAAGAACCTGACCCTGACCAGGGTCTACGGCGCAAAGCCCTATACCATGGCGCAGCTGTGTGATTATCTGCATACCTATGGGCAGAAGCTAAAGCCCTTCATCTGCGATACCGGCAGCTGGCTGCGCAAGGCGCAGCAGGACGGGAAGAGCATTCTCTTTGAGGCACAGCTGGGGGCTCTGCGGGATCTGGATTACGGCATCTACCCTTACACCACCTCGTCCAACGCGGTGGCGGCTTACGCGCCGGTCGGGTCCGGCCTTCCCTCTGCCAAACTGGATGAAGTGGTTGGCGTGGTGAAAGCCTACTCTACCTGCGTGGGCGAGGGGCCGTTCGTCTGTGAGTGGTTCGGCCCTGAGGCCGACCGGCTGCGGGAGGCCGGCTTTGAGTACGGCGCAAAAACGGGGCGGCCCCGCCGCGTCGGCCCGCTGGATATCGTCGCCACCCGCTACGGCGTACAGACCCAAGGCGCCACGACCATCGCACTGACCAAGCTGGACGTTCTCAGCTATATGGACAAGATCCCTGTCTGCACCAAATATGTAGTCAACGGGGCGGAAACGGATGCGTTTCCCTTCCCCGCGGCGCTGGAAACGGCGAAGCCCGTTACGGAATATCTGGACGGCTGGGGCTGCGACATCTCCGGCGCTCGCACGTGGGAAGAACTTCCCAAGCAGGCGCAGGCTTATGTGGAGTATATCGAAAAGGCCATCGGCTGCCACATCGGATACGTATCCGTCGGAGCGGAGCGAGATGCGTACATCAAGCGGTGAGCGGGCGCATGGCACAGGATCGACAAAGAAAAATACGACAGCGTTTGCCGCTGAGAAAACCAAATGGAGAAAAGTGTCCATGATGTACGAAAAATATGAATCGCCCCTCTCGTCCCGTTATGCTTCCGAAGAGATGCTGCATCTGTTCTCCCAGGAAAAGCGTATTCGGGTCTGGCGAAAGCTCTGGACTGCGCTGGCCCGGGCGGAGCATGACCTTGGCCTGCCCATTACGGCAGAGCAGGTGGCGGAGCTGGAAGCGCACATCGATGATATTGATTTTGAATGTGCCGCGCAGCGGGAAAAGGAAGTGCGGCATGACGTGATGGCACATGTCTATGCCTACGGAAAAGCGGCGCCCGGTGCCGCGGGTGTGATCCACTTGGGGGCCACGAGCTGCTATGTGACCGACAACGGGGATCTGATCCTTTATCGGGACGGTTTGCGTTATCTCCGCGGAGAACTGCTGGGTGTGCTGAAAAATCTTGCCGCCTTCGCAGAAAAATACAAGTCGCTGCCCACCCTCGGATATACCCACTATCAGCCTGCTCAACTTGTCACTGTGGGGAAACGGGCAACCCTCTGGATGCAGGATTTTCTCTCCGATCTGGAGGAACTGGACCATGTGTTGGCGCATATGAAATTTCTTGGCTGCCGCGGGACCACCGGAACCGAGGCGAGCTTTCTGGACCTCTTTGACGGTGATACCGACAAGATCGACCGGATGAACCGCCAGATCAGTGCGGAATTTGGATTTGCGCACTGCTTTGACGTCTGTGGGCAGACGTATCCCCGGAAGGTAGACAGCCGTATCTTAAACTGTCTGTCTTCCATGGCCCAGAGTGCCTATCGCATGGCAAATGACATTCGCCTGCTGCAGCACGACCGGCAGCTGGAGGAGCCTTTTGAAAAAGAGCAGATCGGCTCCTCCGCCATGGCATATAAACGAAATCCCATGCGGAGCGAACGAATCTGCTCTTTGGCGCGATATCTTATTTTGGACGCTGCAAATGCCCCCATGACGGCATCTGTTCAATGGCTGGAGCGCACACTCGATGACTCCGCCAACCGCCGCATTTCCATGCCGGAAGGGTTCCTCTGCGCCGACGCGATTCTGCGCCTTTGCAAAAATGTGACCCGCGGGCTTGTAGTAAACGAGAAGATCATCGACAAGGCCGTTCGGGAATACCTGCCTTTTATCGCTACGGAAAACCTGATGATGGAAGCTGTCAAGCGCGGCGGAGACCGGCAGGAGCTGCATGAGGTGATCCGCCGCTGCTCGCATGCGGCTTCCGCAAAAATGAAGGAAGGGGAACCCTGTGACCTTCTGCATCAGCTGGCGGCAGAGCCGGCCTTTTCCATGAATGAGGAGGATCTTACCGCCCTGCTGAAGCCGGAGGATTATATTGGCCGCTGTCCGGAACAGGTGGATACGTTCCTGCGCAAGGTAAGGCCTGTACTCGAAGGGATACCCGAGGAATCTGCCGACATTGCCTTGTAGGGGAACCTTCTCTTAAAATGTTCCGCCATGCGGGATTATAACACAACGCAGGGAGCATCGATCTCTCGGCAGCAGGAATGCCGCGGGGAGTACCGGTAGGGAGGCGTTGTGCGGCTTTGCCAGGTGCAGTTTTGCTGGGTGGGGAACGTTTTACTTCGCCAACGCCTTGCCAAGTGCGCGGCAGGCCTCAAGCGCCGCGTCATCAGGTGCATCAGCGCAGATCACGCTCTCGCACACAAGATTAATTCCCACGTCACCACAGTCCTTCTCCCAGCTGCGCATCCACTCGCCATCACCCCAGCCGTAGGAGCCGAACAGCGCCGCGCGCTTACCGCCGAGGCTGCGCTTGCAGGCATCGAACATCGGCTGAAATTCCATTTCCTCCAGCACCTCGCTTCCCATGGCGGGGCAGCCGAAGGCGATGGCATCGTAGGTGTTCAGATCGCCTGGTGCGACCTCGGCGGGCGTGAGCAGCACAGCCTCTGCGCCCGCGGCGGTCATGCCCTCGGCAACGGCACGCGCCATTGCCTCCGTATTGCCTGTGCCGCTCCAATAAACAACAGCAGTTTTCATTTTTGTAAATTCCTTTCTTTTTGTGTTTTATCAAATCAAACCGCGACGGCAAGCTGCTCGAGCTTTGAGCCGCTTTGCCAGAGTGCGCAGTAGATCTCCGTGCATTTTTGTATTTTGCGAACAGCGAACGCGCCTTTTCCTCGTTGCCGTAGACCTTCCAGAGCCCCGCGCACTTAAAATCGTTCGCGCGGTGGGCGATGAAGCCCTTCACGTCCTCCGGCGGGTAGCTGAGAAACAGCCCTACCTCGTGCGGAAACTCACCGCTCTCGCGGAAGCGGCGGGCAAGGCGCGCTACGCAGTGCGCGCAGCTTTCGTTGCCGTAACCTGCCTGATGCAGCAGCTCGGACGCCTGCGCGTCGCGCAGATCCCGCCGCAGCTCGGCGGGGCGGTAGAGGTAAAGAAGCGCCTGCCCTGCCAGAAAGCGGATCGGCAGCAGGCAGAGCCCCTTTGACGACAGCCGCCGGTTCAGCTGCCGGATATCGGACAGCAGGGCCTCACGGTCCTCGCAGGGACAGGGAAACAGGCTCCCTGTCTTGATGCCCGCGAGCGTCGGCGCGCCCTGGCGGATCAAAATTTCTTCAGACATTCGCTTTCGCCTCCTTGTTTCCTTGTTACAGTAGTTAGACTCGTCTAACCACAGGGCCTTTCAAAAGCCGCCCAAAAGCGGCTTTTTGGGGTTAACTGCCTGCTTTCGCGGTTGCGCGGTAAGGATTGTTAGCCGTACGGCGAAAAGCAGGCCGCGCCCGAACGATTTACCTGCGCGTGAGGGCAGAACTCCAACGCAAAAAGAGTACCGCGTTCGAACATAACGGTTAGACAACTCTAACTGCCTTGCATTTAAATTACCACACGTTTGCAGGAAATGCAAGCACGTTTTTTCTGCCTTGTCCTGATTTTACCCTTTGGATTTGTTGCGCTTAGCAGGGCGGGCAGCCCCTCGAAAGGAAGGCTTGTTTTTGAACACAGAAAACGATATACTGAAAGCGGGAGGGATCAAACATGAAACGTATTTCAATAAAAAAGATGGCGGTGCTGTTATTCTGCACGGCATTGTTGACCGGCTGCGGCTCCAAAAGCGAGGTGTCCCTGCCGGACGATTTCCCGATGGATCTTGAATTCTCCAGCGGCGTGGGCGGCTGGGGAACGTCCTTGACGCTGGAGCGGGACGGAACGTTTTCAGGACAGTTTCACGATTCCGACATGGGAGCCATTGGTGAGGACTATCCAAACGGAACGGTCTATCTCTGCCATTTTTCCGGACGGTTTTCGGACATTGAAAAAGTGGACGAATACAGCTATTCCATGACGCTATCAGAGTTGAACTGCGATGACGAAGGCGGGGAAGAATGGATCGAGGACGGCATTTGCTATGTGCCCGCTGCGCCGTACGGCATGGAGGACGGAGAGACGTTCGTTTTGTATTTGCCCGATACACCCACGGACGGGCTGGACGAGGATTTTCTGAGCTGGTGGCCGGGGTGCTATGCGCCGGAAGGAGCGCCGGAAACACTGGAAACGTATGGGCTGTTGAATGCCAAAATGGGATATGGGTTCTTCTCTGATCCGATGTAGACTGTTTCCGCCGATGTGTCTACTGTATAAGAGCGCGCAAGGCCGTGCAAACTTGTAGCGCAAGACGATCATTTACAGGAAAGGCAAAACGATTGATGAATATGAAAAAACAGCTGCTTCCTGCTTTTTTGGTTCTTGGCATTCTCCTTGCAGGACTTTCCGGCTGCGGCGAGCAAACAAAACCAGACACAGACAATGCGCAGTCTCCGCTGGAAACGGTCATGTACGCGAACCTGACGGACGACGATTCGCGCGCGCTGCTCACCGCTGCGCTTGCGAACGCCGGCGTGGACGAAAGCCGGGTCAGCGCTTTTTTTGAAAAGGTCGATCTTTTCAACCGGAGCGTCAAGAGCGAATGGCTGACGGACGGCTTTGAGAGTGCCGCGCCGACCGCCACCAAGTACGACCCCTATGAGATGCAGGATCTGTGGGCAGAGAAAAACGGCAGTTTCCCCGGCTACAACTGCCGTATTACGGCATTCTCGCTGTTTGGCGAATTTCTCACCGCCGGAGCGGATCAGCCCGATACGCAGGGCGAGGACGCCCTTTTTCTGGATCTTGAAACGTTGAGCGCCGACCCGAACGCCCTCTGCGGCGGCAGCAGCGCTGCGTTCTGCGCGTTGTTCGCCCCGGTGGCGGCTGCGGACAGCACAGAGGTTACCGCGCAGGTCGAGGCGCTTCAAGCGGGCTGGGCGGCGCGCGGCATCGCCTTCTCAGACAGCACTGCACGGCTGATCTCCGTCGTCCTGCATGATAAGTTCTCCGATACCGACAACACGCTCTTCATCGGGCATGTGGGCGT
>ULUJ01046888.1_pt1 | contig 11550 bp, 10 predicted proteins | sample 1958381 | NCBI WGS metagenome assembly ULUJ01 (sample SAMEA4835757, study PRJEB28245) | human gut metagenome | biome: gut microbiome; material: fecal sample | place: Denmark | collected 2008 | reverse complement strand
GTTGTCAGAAACAACCGCGGGGCGCTTTACTGTTACGCGCGACTTATCCGTTTGCCGCACTGATACGCGCGAAGCGTCTTATCGTATATAATTATTTTATATTATATTACAATACGATTGCAAAAAATGCGGATAAATGGTATAATAAAAAAGATATTTAGTATATTTGCGGGTTTTTGCGTATGTATAAGCATTTTTTGAAAAGACTTTTTGATTTTTTGATTTCGTTCGTCGCGATAATCGTTCTTATTCCGGTGTGGATAATTTTAACGATAGCGATTTTCGTCACCGATCCGGGGACGATTGTTTTCAAGCAAAACCGTGTGGGCAAAAATAAAAAAATTTTCAAAATTCTTAAGTTCAGAACAATGAAAATGTCAACGCCGAGGGACGTTCCCACTCATATGCTCGAAAATCCCGATCAATATTTCACGCCGATAGGGAAGTTTCTGAGAAAGACGAGCCTCGACGAGTTGCCGCAACTTTTCAACATTTTGTTCGGACAGATGGCGATTATCGGACCTCGCCCCGCTCTCTGGAATCAGGACGATCTCATTGCCGAACGCGACAAATACGGCGCGAATTCTATACGCCCCGGGCTTACCGGCTGGGCGCAGATAAACGGCAGGGACGAACTCGAAATCCCGGTAAAGGCTAAACTGGACGGCGAATACGTCGAGAAACTGAGTTTCGCGTTCGACGTAAAGTGCTTTTTCGGAACGATAAAATCCGTTCTTAAACACGACGGGGTTGTCGAGGGCGGCACGGGTGAACTTCACAAAGAGAAAGCCGAAAAAGAAAAAGCCGAAAGCGAAAATGCGAAAGCCGAAAAAGAGAAAGCCGAAAGCGAAAATGCGAAAGCCGAAAGCGAAAATGAAAAAGCCGGGAACGTCGCGGAGGAAAAATGAAGAAGATTTTAATAACGGGCGCGAACAGTTATATAGGCGTTTCGTTTGAAAAATATATGGAAAAATTCGGCGACGAATATTCGGTGGACACGGCGGATATGATCGGCGACGAATGGAAAAACAAAGATTTTTCGACTTATAGCGTGGTTTTTCACGTTGCGGCGGTCGTTCACAAAAAAGAAACGAAAGACCTTGTTTCGCAGTATTACGCAGTAAACAGGGATCTGGCGGCAGAAGTTGCCGAAAAAGCGAAATCGGACGGTGTGAAGCAATTCATTTTTCTCAGTTCGATGAGCGTTTACGGAATCGTTACGGGAAAAATCGCGGCTGTTACCGAGCCGAAGCCGAAGAGCCATTACGGAAAATCGAAATTGCAGGCGGAACAGAAACTTTTACCGATGAACGACGACGCTTTTAAGGTATGCGTGTTGCGCCCGCCGATGATTTACGGAAAAGGTTGCAAAGGAAATTATCGGGCTTTGGAGAAGTTTGCGGGGAAATTGCATTTCTTCCCGTACGTCGCCAACGAAAGATCGATGCTTTACGTCGACAATCTTGCGGCTTTCGTAAAACTCATGATAGACAAAGACGAATCAGGCGTGTTCTTCCCGCAAAACGACGAATACACGAACACTTCTCTTATGGTTAAGAGCATCGCCGCCGCGCGCGGCAGAAAAATGCGGCTCGTTAAAGGTTTCACGCCGCTCATCAGATTTCTCGGCTTGTTTACGGGGCTTGTAAACAAAGCGTTCGGCAACCTTACTTACGACAAATCGCTTTCTTATCCCGATTTCAAACCGGAGTTCGGGCTTGAAGAATCGATAGTCCTTTCGGAAACGTGATATGAAAAAAATAATGCTTATCTGCGGCGCGTCGCACACTGTGTTGAATTTCAGAAGCAGCCTTATTTCCGCGCTCATAGAGAATAATTGCGAGGTCGCGGTGGTCGCGCTCGATTCCGAAAAAAAAGACGAAATCGAAAAACTCGGTGTTAAGGTTTTCGTTTGCGGCGAAAACAAAAACAGGGACGTCTCGCCCTTTAAACTTTTAAAATTGAAGAAGAATTATCTTCGGATAATAAGAGAATTCCGCCCCGATACGGTTTTCACCTTTATGATAAAACCCAACACTTTCGGCGCGCTTGCGGCGAAAAAAGCGGGGGTTAAAAATATCTTTTCGATGGTCGAGGGGCTTGGCGACGTCTTTATCAACAACGGATTGAAATGGAAATTGATTCGCCGCGCCGCGTGTTTTCTTTACAAAAAATCCTTTAAAAATTGTCGTAAAGTTTTCTTTCTGAACGGCGACGACAAAGCGGAGTTTATAAAGCGGAAACTCGTTCGCGAAGAGCAGTGCGAAATTATTTTCGGGATAGGAGTGGACCTTGAAAAGTTCGCCTATAAGCCGATTAAAGCGAAAAAATCGTTTTTAATGGTCGCAAGAATGATCAGAAACAAAGGCGTTTTCGAGTTCTGCGAGTGCGCGAGAAAAGTTAAAGAAAAATACCCCGACGCCGTGTTTGATTATCTCGGCTGGGAGGGCAACGTAAAGGTTGCGGATATAAAAGAATATCTCGACGACGGAAGCGTTAATTATCTCGGCGTGACGAGCGACGCGCGCCCCTATTACGAGGAATGTACGGCTCTTATTCTGCCGTCTTACCGCGAGGGAATGCCTGTTTCCGTTATGGAAGCGCAGGCGACGGGCAGAGCGGTTATCGTTACAAACGTTGCGGGTTGCAGGGAAACCGCGCGCGACGGTTATAACGGCTTTATCGTGCCCGCGGCGAACGCCGACGCTTTGGCGGAAAAGGCGATATTTATGATAGAACACCCCGAAGAAACGAGAAAAATGGGCGAAAACGCGAGGTTGTTCGCCGAAGAAAACTTCGACCGGAAAAAAATCAACGAAAAAGTGTTGGCGATATCGGAGAAAATATCAGAGGAACAGACATGAAAAAAATTCTTTTTATGACAAACCATTTGCAATATTCCAACGGGGTTGCAACCGTTTTGAAAGGGTACGCAAACGAACTTGTTCGCCGCGGCTTCGAGGTCGATATCGTCTGCCTTTTTTTGTGCGAGGACGAATGGGTGAAAAACGAACTCGACGAGAGGGTGAAAGTGAAGCGCGTTTTCAAAACCTACTTCAGAGGGTTTGCCCGTCTGGTCGATATGATTCCCGATTCGGTTCTTTATCGTAAGATAGTCAAAGAGAAGTACGACGTCGAGGTCGCTTTCCAATTCGGTATGCCGACGAAAATTCTGAGCGCGAGTAAAAATCCGAACAAGGTTGCCTGGATACATACTTATGACAATTACCATTTAAAGCAACACGAAAAATTTGCTAAGATAGTCACCTGCGCGGCTGATGCTACGGAGAGATATAAAAAAGTATTCAGATACCCCGAAAGAGTTACTTATCTGTATAATCCGGTAGACGAGAAAATCGTTATCGAAAAAAGCGAAAGAGAGTGCGCCGTCAAAAAGGAAAACGGAAAATTTATTTTCGGCACGGTCGGTCGTCTTTCTCCGGAAAAGGGTTACGACAGATTGATAAAAATTTACGCGAAGATAGCCGATAAAGTCGAAAATTCGGAACTCTGGATTATAGGAAACGGCCCGGAAGAAGAAAAACTGAAATCGCTCGTAAAGGAAACGAAAACCGACGGACGGGTAAAACTGTTCGGGCGGCAGACCAATCCTTATAATTTTATGAGGCAATTCGACGTGTTCGTCTGCTCGTCGTACAGCGAGGGGATGAGTACGGTTTGCACCGAAGCGTTGATGCTCGGAGTGCCTTGCGTTTCCACACTTGTCGGCGGGAGCGAGGAACTTATAGAAAAATACGGTTGCGGCGTTGTCGCGCGGAGCGACGAAGAATTTGAAAAAAGTTTGCTGAACGTTTATGAAAACCGCGATCTCTTAGAGAATTACAAATCTCATATCGGAGATAACGACGAGTTGCTTTACGATTCAAGAGTGAATAAAATCGTCGGTTTTTTTGAAACGTCGGAATAAAACGTAGGGATAAGATATGAAATTTTCGGTTATTGTACCTGTTTATAACGTGGAACGATTTTTAAGGCAGTGCGTGGAAAGCGTGCTGAATCAGAGATGCGGGGATTTTGAACTTATTCTTGTAGACGACGGTTCGCCGGATAATTGTCCGCGGATATGCGACGAGTATGCGCTAAAAGACGGAAGAGTGAGAGTTATCCATAAAACGAACGGCGGCGCGGGCGCGGCGAGAATTGCGGGCTGCAAAACCGCGACGGGAGATTTCATAGTCTGCCTTGACGGCGACGATTGGCTTTCGCCCGATTATCTCGAAAAATTTTCGGCTGTTATAGACGAATTCTCTCCGGATATCTGCCTATGCGGTTTTTTCAATGCCGGCAAGAATGGGAATATGCCTTGCTATCCCGTTGAAAGAGAGGGGTTTTTCGATAAAAACGATATAGAAAAAACGATATATCCTTATCTGATAGAAGATAAACACAGCAATTATTTTTCGGCGTCGTTATGGGCGAAAGCGATAAAACGCGAATTGTTCGTAGCCTCGCAGATTACGGTAGACACGAGGATAAAAATCGGAGAAGATCAGTGCGTGGTTAAGCCGTGCGTGTTCCGCGCCGAAAGCCTTTACGTTATCGACGAATGTCTGTATTATTACAGGCAAAACAACGAATCGATGACGAAGAGCAAAGGCGTTTTCGATTTGACCGTTCCTAAACTCATCGCGAATCGCTTCGAAAAAGAAATCGACGTTTCGTCGTTCGATTTTCAGGCGCAGATATATCGTCACGCCGTTCACGATTTGTTCAACGCCGTTGCTTCGCAGTTCAACGCAAAGCGCGACGAAAAAGAAATCAGACGAATCATCAGGCAAACGTTAAGCGACGAGTACTATAAAAAAGCGTTGAAAGAAAGCAGGTTTGCCTTTTTATCGAAAGGCTGGCTCGCCCGAAAAGCATTGAAAAACAAAATGTTTTGCCTTATAAAAGCATATAACGATCGGAGATAAAAATGATTAAGTTTCTGACTTGCGCAAGTTATTACGGAACAGGTTCTTCGGCTGTGACCGATCTTATCAGCGAATACGACGGCGTAGACAATTTAACGGATTACGAATTCAGATTTTTGCACGACCCGTACGGCGTGAGAGATTTGCAGTACTATCTTATAGACAATCCGAACAGGCATAATTCGGGGTTCGGCTTGAAAAAATTTATAAAATATACAAAGTTTCTGGAAGGAAACGCGTTGTTCAAACGCTATCGCCATTTTCTCGGCGACGCGTTCGCGACCGAAACGAAAAAATACGTCGATTCGCTTATAACGACTTCGTTCAACGCGTATTGGCAGTATGATCTTCTGGAACGCGGGAAAACATATTATTTTTTCTCGAGGTTGTTTTATAAAATTTTCCGTAAGGATTTGTTCGTGAAGAATATAAAAACTTACGTCTGCAACGTAGATAAGGACTATTTTATCGAACGGACAAAGGAATACGCGGAGGGGATTTTTAAAAACGCGCTGACATCACCGGATAATTTTCTGATGGTAGATCAGATCGTTCCGTCCTCCAATATCGAGGATTTTCTGCCGTATTTCAACGATATCAGGATTTTTCTTGTGGACAGAGATCCGCGCGATCTGTACTTGTCCGAAAAATACGTCTGGCGCGAGGGTATTGTTCCCGCGTCGCCCGAAGAATTTGTCGAATGGTATAAATATTGCCGTAAAGATCAGAAACGGTATATCGAAAACGAAAACGTGTGTTTTTTGCGTTTCGAGGATATGATTTACGATTACGAAAACACGAAACGCAAAATCGTCCGGTTTGCGGGGATAGACGAAGAACGTCATATAAATCCGCTTTCAAAATTCAATCCGGAAATTTCAAAAAAGAACACTAAGTTATATTTGAAATATCCTCAGGAAAAAGAGAACATAAAAATAATCGAAGAGCGGTTGTCGGAGTATTTGTACAATTCGTAAAACGGACTTTGCAAAAAAATTGTCGGGATTTTAGAAATGATAACGATAGATACGAGCAGAATAAACAATACAAGAAAATTAGTCGGCATATTGTGTTATGTCACGACAACGTTTGTTATAACTTTGTTATGCCGGATTTTATGCGATCTGATTCCCGACACGGATAAAGTTCGTGTTTTAGGGCTGCTCGGCTGGTTTGTATTGTTTGTTTTTTTCGCGGCTTATAAATACGTTACCGGAAAATTCATTACGCTCGCGTCTGTTTTCGTGTTGTCGATGTTTGCTTTCGGTTACGGACAGTATCTTTTGTACGGCATAGGGGCGAAGTATGATTACTATTTTCTGAATTCTTATTATGCCGGGTTATACAATAACAACAAGGCTCTTTTGACGGCGTCGGTTCAATATACGCTTATCGGGCTGGAATTGTTTTGCCTTGCGATAATGGCGGCGGTCAGAAAAAATCGACCTTGGCAAACCGCGGAAAAACCCGGGCCGTCCGTGTTCCGCGTCGACGACGACGCGATGAGGAAGGTTTTTATCGTTCTGTTTTGTCTGTCTGCCGTTCCGACGATGGCGTTCAACGCTTATCTTGCCGTTTATTCGCTTGCCGCAGGATACGCGAACGCAAGGTTGATTCCTACTCCCGCAATCGTCAGATATCTCGGAACGTTCTTTATACCGTCCGCGATAGGTTCGTTTATATGCAACAAAAACAAACCCCGCGCAAGGTTAGTCGTCGCGGCTTGCTCGGCCGCATACTGCGCGATGAGTTTTATCGTTGGCGGAAGATCGCTTGCGATGGGGCTTTTGTTCGGGCTTGCGGTAGTTTTTCTGAGCGAAAGGAAAATTTCCGTTTCCGCTATAGTCGTCATATTGCTCGGCGGATATCTGTTCATTGTGCTGAGTTCGGTCATATCGGAAGCAAGAAACAACAACGGCGGCGGTTTTATCAGGATATTTATGGAAAACGCGTTCGGCGGCAAGGCGTTTTCGCTCTTTCTGGGCGAAACCGGTTTCAGCGGATCGTCGCTCACCTGGATGATGCACGCCATGGAATCGCGAGGGGTGAATCCGATAAACGGCAAAACGTATATCGGCGCGGTTATCGGTATTCTTCCGAGCAGTCTGGACGTGTTACATATTCAGGATTACTGGAACGAGTTTACTCAGTTGGAGGATTTTCTGACGAATTACTATTCCTTCGATTTCGGTGTGGGTTACAGTCTGTTTGCGGAATCTTATTACAATTTCAGATGGTTCGGGCTTGTCGTTTTGTTTCTCGAAGGTTTGCTTTTCGGCAAACTTTTCAATCTTGACTCCGCTTGTACCGGCAGTTGGAAAAAATACGTTCCCATAGCGTTGTTTTCAATGCTTATAACCATTCCGAGAAGAGATATCGTATTTTTGTCGAACTATATCGCCCTTTGCGTTATCGCGCCGTATATATTGATTGTTTTGTACGCGACGATAAAAAACAGCGTACTCTTAAACGCCGCGCGCGCCAAGAAAAAATAATGAAAGAAAGATCGAGAACATTCAACTCAATAGCCAACAGTTTTTACGGCATTATTTCGGCGCTGATATCCGTCGCGCTCAATTTTGCGGTAAGAATCGTTATTATACGCGCTCTCGGCGAGGAAATCAACGGGCTTCATAACCTCTTTCAAAGCACGATAAACGCTATGGCGGTTATCGAAACGAGCATAGGTTCCGCGCTTATAATACACCTTTACGCGCCCGTGAAAGAACGCGACGAGGCTCGCATAACCGCGCTCATGTCGTTTTACAGGCGGGTATATCTCGTTATTGCGCTTGTTTTCCTTCTGCTCGGGATAATAATCGACGTTTTCTTTATAAATCTGATCGTACATTCCTCGATCCCGGCTTCGTCGGTCAGATTGTATTTCGGGGTGTTTGCGGCGTCTTTCTTCTTTAATTATCTGACGTATTACAAAAGAAGTATCCTGTTTGCCGAACAAAGAAACAGAATCAGCATGGCGGCGACAACCGTCAGCGAGATTGTATTCCGCGGACTTGCGGTGCTGTTCGCTTGTCTTACGAAAGAATATCTTTATTTTCTGTTGTTTATCGTTGCGGAAAAACTGTTCGGCAATCTGCTTTGTATTCTCAGCGTAAACAAACGATATCCGTTTTTGAAGAAAATACGCGGAAATCCGATAGACAAGGAAACAAAAAAGAGTATTTACGCGACCATGCGCCCTCTTTTCGTCAATCAGTTTTCGTCAACCATACAAACGTCCGCGAACAGCATAATCATAAGTATTTTGCTCGGCAACGTGGCGATCGTCGGTTATTACGGCAACTATCAACTTGTCGTAAGCACCATTCAACTTATTTTCAGTCAGTTCGGAAGCGCGTTTACGACGAGTTTTGCGAACCTTGCCGTCGAAAAAGACAAGGAAAGAATGTACGAAACGTACAGATTTTTCGATTATCTGGCTTGTTGCGTGTCGATAGTCTGCTGCGCGGGATTTTTATCCTGCGTTCAGAGTTTTATAGCGTTGTGTTTCGGAAACGGCTTTTTGCTGAGCATGGGTTCCGTTATCGCGATCGTTTGTTCGCTGGCGTTTTATCTGTTCGGCGTACCCGTTATATCCGTGCAGAATGCGATGGGCTTACACAAAAAAGACGATATTCTAATGGTGATTCAGGCTGTTTTAGCCATTGCTTTCGGATTTATCGGCGGCATTTTGTGGGGAATGGAAGGAATCGTCGCCGGCTTGACGTTGCCGGTTCTGGTTTTCACTTTGATTTTCAAGGGCGTTATCATTTGCAGGGAAGCGTTCGGCGTTTCGGCGCGCGGTTATCTGCCGGCGATGTTGGCGAAGATGCTTCTGACGGCTGTCGTCTGCGCGGTTTCGTTCTTCGTCTGCAATCTGATATCTGTCGGCGGCGCGTGGGATTTTATCGTTAAAGGCGTCGTTTCCGTAGCGATTTCCTGCGCTATGATAGCGTTGTTTACTTTCAGAAGCAAATATTTCAAAAAGAGCATCGAATTGATAAAAAGAAAAAGAGTATCTCAAACAGAAAAGGAGAAAACAAAATGTTGAATTTCTGCGTCGGACCGGTGCAGTCCGATAATTACGTAAGGGAAATAGGCTCTTGCCAGGTGCCTTATTTCAGAACTCCGGAGTTTTCCGAAGTAATGTTTGAAAACGAAAAACTCGTTTTAAAATTCGCCAAAGCCCCGAAAGGCTCGCGGGCGGTTTTCATAACCGGTTCCGGCACGGCGTCGATGGAGGCTTCCGTTATCAACACTCTCACGAAAAACGATAAAGCGATAGTCGTAAACGGCGGTTCGTTCGGACATCGTTTTGCGGAAATACTCGATATTCACAAAATTTCTCACGACGATATCGTTCTCGAAACGGGTAAAGCATTGACGAAAGAGCATCTTCTGCCGTTTGAAAACAAGGGTTACACCGCGTTTCTCGTCAACGTTTGCGAAACTTCTACGGGCGTTCGTTACGATATGGATCTCATCGGCGAGTTCTGCAAAAGGAACGGCATTTTCCTCATTGCCGACGCGGTGAGCGCGTTTCTTGCGGACGAGTCGGACATGGAGAAGATCGGCGCGGACGTTCTGATGACGGGTTCGCAAAAGGCTCTCGCATGCCCGCCGGGCGTTTCGATAATCGTTTTGTCGCCGAGGGCTTTGAAGAGGGTGGAAAACACCGATTCGGGTTGTATGTATCTCGATCTGAAGCGCGCGCTTGAAAACGGCGAAAGAGGTCAGACTCCTTTCACTCCCGCCGTCGGAACGCTTTTGCAAATAAACGCGAGATTGCGCAAGATAGACGAAACGGGCGGAGCGGACGCGGAAGTTAAGCGCGTCGGCGAACTCGCCGCTTATTTCAGAGAAAAAATCAAAGCGTTTCCGTTTAAAACGGTTTCGGAATCTCCGTCGAACGCGGTCACCTCGCTCGCGCCGGAAGGCAACTTAAGCGCATATACGATTTTCACCGTTCTGAAGGACGAGTACGGCATCTGGATTTGTCCGAACGGCGGCGAACTGAAAGACAAGATTTTCAGAGTCGGGCATATCGGCGCGCTTACGAAAGCCGATTACGACACGCTTCTCAACGCGCTCGAAGATATGCGCGCAAGAAAAATATTTTAACAAAGGTCATCGGATGATAAAAGTTATCACTTACGGAACGTTCGACGTTCTTCATTACGGACATATCAGACTTCTCGAAAGGGCAAAAGCGCTCGGCGACGAACTGATCGTCGGCGTAACGAGCGACGATTACGACCGCACGAGGGGCAAAATAAACAATCAGCAAACGCTCGGCGAAAGAATCAAGGCGGTTCGTTCGCTCGGCATTGCAGACGAAGTTATCGTCGAGGAATACGACGGGCAGAAAATAGACGATATCAGAAAATACGGCGTGGATATTTTCGCCGTCGGTTCGGATTGGGAGGGTAAATTCGATTATCTGAACAATTTTTGCAAGGTCGTTTATCTGCCGCGGACGACGGGCGTTTCGAGTACGGACATAAGAACGGAAAGCAGAATGATACGGCTCGGCGTGGTGGGAGAAATTCCGCTGCTCCGAAAATTCGTTAACGAAAGCAGATTCGTTAACGGCTGCAAAATTTCGGGTTTATGCTCGCAAAACAAAAAGGACGCCGAAGAATACGGCGACCTTGAACTCATAACGGACGATTTCGATAAAATTCTGGAAGCGTCGGACGCGCTCTATATCGCGTCGCATCCGACTTTGCACTATAAGCAGATAAAAAAGGCTTTGAAAAACGGCAAGCACGTTATTTGCGAAAGCCCCGTCGCGCTGAGCGGCGAGGAGTGCGACGAACTTTACGAAATAGCCGGGAAGAGCGGGCTTATCCTTATGGACGCGATCAAAACGGCGTATTCCACCGCATATGCGAGAATGCTTCTTCTGATCGAAAGCGGCGCGATCGGCAAGGTCGTTTCCGTCGACGCAACCTGTACGAGTTTGCGCGTGAACGAGAACGGCGATCCCGATTATTACAAAACGAATTGGAACAGCAGTTGCGATTGGGGGCCTAACGCCATTCTTCCCGTGTTTCAACTTCTCGGTACGAAATATAAAGATATACGCATAATTTCCTCTTTTGCGGACGAGGATAAGGATTATGATTTGTTCTCGAAATTCGATTTCACTTACGATTCCGCCGTCGCGACGGTAAAGGTCGGCAAGGGCGTCAAGTCGGAGGGCGAACTCGTGGTTTCGGGCACTAAAGGCTACGTTTACGTTCCCGCGCCCTGGTGGAAAACCGATTATTTCGAGATCCGTTACGAGAACCCCGCCGACAAAAAAAGATACTTTTATCAACTCAACGGCGAGGGGATAAGATACGAAATCGTCGCGTTCATCAAGGCGATAGAGAGCGGCAGAGTGATCGATATGATTCCCCGCGAGGTGTCGCGCGCGATTTGCGAAGTGGTGTCGAGTAAAAACAGGGTAGAGATATAAATCGGTCTATAAGTCGATTAATGCCGATTTTTGTCGATAATCGGCTGAATTTCGCGAGGACTACATAAGTCGCTTTGGCGAGATTTAGTGGAGATATTCCGAAAGGCTTTCGGAAACGTCTTCTGGCATAATATCTTTAACCGGCGTGAAATA
>ULUJ01023274.1_pt1 | contig 11724 bp, 6 predicted proteins | sample 1958381 | NCBI WGS metagenome assembly ULUJ01 (sample SAMEA4835757, study PRJEB28245) | human gut metagenome | biome: gut microbiome; material: fecal sample | place: Denmark | collected 2008 | reverse complement strand
CCAACAACGTAGAAGTTTCACTGCCTCAAAGCGAGCTGGCTATCGATACACTTGCTGTCGCTCACGACAGTGCATCCTCATTCCCAATCTTTAACAACGATACGCAGTATATGGCTCGCATGCATGCCAGCATCGCATTGTCCGATCTAGCTATGTTTGTTCCATCGTTCGCGCACTTCGACGATGATATCAATCTGCGTATTGCACTCGAGGGAAAAGGATATCAGACAAAATGTACCGACATTTATCTTTCGAACAATGACCAGAGCCTCTTACTGAAAGGAGAAGCCATGATAAATCACTGGAATGAGAAAAACAACTTGTTCCTTTTCGGTAACTTGTCGCAATTGGATGCGGACAAAGAAGGCATAAGCTGGCTCATTCAGAACTTGACCGGCAAAGCCAATGCGCCCGATATCTTGCAGCGAATTGGAGATATCAGCTTCAACGGCGATATATCCGGCTATCTGAATCAGCTGACAACTCATGGCACACTTCTGACCGACGTAGGAAATATTCGTGCGAATGTAACTATGCATTCCGACACGATCACTCATTTGCATTCTTACTCAGGTAAGATAATCAGTCCAGAGCTGAATCTAGGCATGTTGCTCAATCAGGAAAAGACATTGGGGAATGCAGCTTTCGACATCGAATTGCAGGGCTTCAAATATAACAACGGGAAAGCAGAATCGTACATTAAGGGTAATATTTCATCCCTGACATACAAACAATATGAATACCGCAACATCATGCTCGACGGTAAGTATACGCCGGGAGGATTCAATGGAAAATTGTCTTTGGATGACAGTAACGGGAATATTGAAATCAACGGACACTTCGCAACCCGACAGGCTGTACCCGACTTTAATTTGAGAGCGGTAGTACGAAACTTCCGCCCCAATGACTTGCATCTGACCGACAAATATAAAGACACGGACATGTCACTGAATCTGACAGCCGATTTCAGCGGACATTCCATCGACGATATGCAGGGTAAAATCAGCATAGACAGTGTCAGTGTCAACGCTCCGGAAGAAGCCCAGTGCTACTATCTCGATAATCTGAGCATCACTGCCGGAAATACGGGCAAGAACAAGGAGAAGCAAATCGAAATCCACTCTCCTTTCCTGAATGGTTCCGTCAAGGGAAACTATTCATATCGTACCCTTCCCGCAAGTATCCTGAAAACATTGCAGCGATATATTCCATCGCTACTGGCACTGAACAAAGAACTGCCGGAAACAAACAATAATTTCCAGTTTCATTTCCAGTTGGATAATACGGAATTATTTTCCAAAGTACTTAATATTCCTATCGAACTGGGCATGCCGGCTACCCTGAACGGTTATTTCGACGACAGCCGTACACGCTTACAGATACAAGGTTATCTGCCTGAGTTTGTCTATAACGATTCTTATTTCGAATCGGGAACGTTCCTTTGCAGCAATACAGCAGATGAACTGGAATGTCAGGTGCGCATCAACAAACGGATGAAAAAAGGAGGTATGATCAATTTTTCTGTCAACTCCCTCGTAGCAGCAGACAAACTGAAAACAACGATTCACTGGGGAAACAACGTTCCCTCTACTTTCAGCGGTGTAGTAGAAACAATGACCAGTTTCCGGAAGTCGGAAGAGAAAAACAGGTTATCGACTACCATCGATATTCGCCCAAGTAAAATCATCTTGAACGATACAATATGGAAAGTACATCCATCGAAAATTACTATAGACAAAGATCTGATAGAAATCGATGATTTCCTGTTTGAGCATCAAGACCAATATGTACGGGCCAACGGGCGTATCGGAAAAGAGCAGACTGATTCATGTCTGGTAGATTTGAGCAACATCAACTTACAATACGTAATGGACATTATCCAGTTCCATGCTGTCAAGTTCAACGGACTAATTACCGGTCGCGTACACTTACACAATGTGCTGGACAAGCCTGTTATGTATACTCGACTCAGCGTCAAAGACTTCTCTCTGAATGATGCGCTGCTGGGGTTGGGAGATATAAAAGGAGAATGGGATAATGAACTGGGAGGTGTCCGGCTACATGCCGACATAAAAGAAAACGAGCATTACTTCACCAACGTAGACGGATATGTTTCTCCGAAAGAGAAAGGGCTCAACCTGAATATTCAGGCAGGAGGTACGAATCTGTCGTTCTTGCAACCATTCGTTGAAAACATCTTCTCGAACATGCAAGGAAGAGTTTTCGGACACGTACGCCTATACGGACCATTCGCAGGGCTGGACCTGGAAGGCAATGCCCAAGCTGATGCCAGCATGAAGGTAAACATCTTGAATACGTCGTTCACGGCTCATGCTGATTCCGTCCGCATTACATCGGGACACTTTAACTTCGATAATGTACGCGTTACAGACCCTGAAGGACATACCGGACTGATCAATGGGTCTCTTAACCATATTAAATTGAAGAATCTGACCTATAATTTCCGCTTCAATACAAACAGGATGTTAGTATATTATACAGAGAAGGAAACTCCTGAATTCCCCTTCTATGGCAAGATATATACTACAGGTGATGTATTACTGCGTGGAGGAAACAATATGCTGACCGTAGACGGAACGTTACGTACCGATCCGGGAACTAAATTCACGTATGTCACGGCAACTGCTGCCGAAGCTATCAACACACAATTCATTACGTTTGTCGACAAGACTCCTCGCCGGCAACAAGAAAATATCCAGACCGAGCTGTATCATCATCTTAATAAAACAGAAGAAGATGAAGAAGATGATACGCCGACTGATACACATATCAACCTTCAGATAGAAGCTACTCCGGCTGCAACCATGCGCATCGTCATGGACCCGGTGGCCAGAGATAATATCTCGGCAAACGGAACCGGTAATCTTCGTATCAATTATTATAACAAAGGAGATTTCCAGATCTTCGGAAATTATAACATAGAGGAGGGTATCTATAAGATGAGCATGCAGAATGTTATCCATAAAGATTTCGTCCTGCAATCGGGAGGCTCTGTTTCATTCAACGGCAATCCGAGAGAAGCTAATCTGGATGTACAAGCTGTATATACCGTCAACTCTGCTTCACTGAATGACTTAGTGGCCGATGCTTCCAATACAAAGGGAACAGTAAAGGTCAACTGCCTGCTGAACCTGAAGGGTAACCTGACAGCTCCGACACTGAAGTTCGATCTTGATCTGCCCACCGTCAGCGACGAAGACCGTGAACTGGTACGAAGTCTGACAAGTACGGAAGAGCAAATGAATACTCAGATTATTTACCTGCTGAGTATCGGCAAGTTCTATACGTATGACTATGCCAATAATGCCAACCAGTCGGATGCAACCAGTTCGTTAGCCTTCAGTACACTCTCGGGACAGCTGAACAATATGCTCTCACAAGTTATCGACAGTCAAAACTGGAACCTAGGAACAAACTTAAGTACGGGCGACAAAGGCTGGACTGATGTGGAAGCAGAAGCCATACTTTCAGGAAGATTGCTCAACAACCGTCTGATTATAAACGGTAACTTCGGCTACCGGGATAATCCGATGCGTAACACCAACTTTGTAGGTGATTTTGAAGCAATGTGGCTGCTGACCAAGAATGGAGATTTCCGTCTGAAAGGATATAATCAGACAAACGACAGATATTTCACCAAATCGACCTTGACAACACAAGGCATCGGTTTGATGTACAAAAAAGACTTTACCAACTGGCGTGAGCTTTTCGACTGGATTTTATTGAAGCGAAGAAGCAAACGCAACAGTCAATGATAAATCCAAAAACACAACATTATAAAAACAAACTATCACATTATGGAAAAGAACTACTTCTTGCCTGCCGAATGGCATCCGCAAAGTTATATCCAACTGACGTGGCCACATAGCGAAACCGACTGGAACTATATGCTGGACGACGTAGAAGCATGTTTTCTCAATCTGGCACGTGAAATAGCTTCCCGCCAGCCTCTTCTGCTGGTAGCCCCCGAATATCCCGAGATACTGAAAGGCCTCGACTGCAAGGATAATATACATTATATTTCATGCCCGACAAACGATACATGGGCGCGCGACCATGGATTCATCACCTTGTTGCAGAATGACGGTACTCCCCTATTGCTGGATTTCTGTTTCAACGGCTGGGGAATGAAATTTGCCGCGAATAAAGACAATCTGATAAACAGTCGGATATATCAAAGTAAACTGCTGAACGGGGAATATATCAACTGCCGTAACTTTGTACTTGAAGGAGGTTCGATAGAAAGTGACGGAAAAGGAACACTGCTTACCACTTCCACCTGTCTGCTTGCTCCCAACCGGAATGACACGATGGATCGCAGTGAACTGGAGAAATACCTGAAAAAAAGATTCAACCTCCAACAAATCTTATGGCTGGATCACGGATTCCTTGCAGGTGATGATACCGACAGCCATGTTGACACCCTGGCACGTCTGTGTCCGGACGACACCATTGTCTACGTACAATGTACCGACTCGTCTGACGAGCACTATACAGAACTGCAACTGATGGAAGAGCAACTTAAAACATTCCGTACACTGGAAGGGAAGCCTTACCGCTTACTTCCACTACCGATGGCAGAAACTGCTTACGATGAAGAAGGAAATCGCCTTCCAGCGACTTATGCCAATTTCCTGATAATGAATCAGGCGGTACTCTATCCGACCTACAACCAGCCAGCGAACGACCAGAAGGCAGCCGAAGTACTGGCACAGGCTTTCCCCGGCAGAGAAATTGTAGGAATAGACTGCCGTGCATTGATTCAGCAGCACGGATCATTGCACTGTGTCACCATGCAGTATCCGGAAAATGTAAAACCTGACAAATTTTAAAAATCTCAGAACCGATATGAAAAGAATTATCCGTGTAGGTATCGTACAACAATCTTGTACAAACGACCTGAAAACCAATTTAGAGAAACTGCATCGCAACATTGCCTCTGTAGCACAGGCAGGCGCACAGCTTGTCGTTTTACAGGAGTTACATAATACCCCTTATTTTTGCCAGACGGAAGATACTTCCCTGTTCGATCTGGCAGAACCTATCCCCGGTCCTTCGACAGGATTCTACAGTGATATAGCCGCTGCTTATCACATCGTACTGGTTACTTCACTATTTGAGCGCCGTGCTCCGGGACTCTATCACAATACAGCCGTAGTATTTGATGCGGACGGAAGTATTGCCGGGAAATACCGTAAAATGCACATTCCTGATGATCCGGCTTACTACGAAAAATTTTATTTCACACCCGGTGACCTGGGCTTTGAACCAATTGAAACCAGTCTGGGGAAATTAGGTGTACAGGTATGCTGGGACCAGTGGTATCCCGAAGGAGCAAGACTGATGGCTTTGAAGGGTGCCGAATTGTTGATCTATCCGACAGCTATCGGATGGGAAAGCAGTGACACACAGGACGAAAAAATGCGTCAGCTTGGAGCATGGGTGACTGTACAGCGCGGACATGCCGTAGCCAACGGACTCCCGGTCATCGCCGTGAACCGTGTAGGACTTGAACCTGATCCTTCAGGCCAGACCAACGGCATACAGTTCTGGGGAAACAGCTTCGTCGCAGGAGCACAAGGAGAAATTCTGGCACAGGCCAGCAACCTGAAAGAAGAAAATATCGTTGTAGATATAGATATGAACCGCAGTGAGAATGTACGCCGCTGGTGGCCTTTCCTGCGTGACCGCAGAATTGACGAGTTTGAGGATCTGACAAAGCGCTTTATCGATTAAAAAGACAGATTTTTCTCTTTTGCAATCGAACTTGCTGCCAGCAATAATACAGATCTTTCGAACCATACAGCCATCCGGATTCATTGTTTATTACAAATGCCGGAAAGCGATTATTCGTATACGCCGTTATAGCCGTATTTGACTTTATTTCTTAACTGGCAGCAAAAGAATTTATATAAAACAATTCCCCACAGATTAAAGCCCGAAAGGAACCATAATCTGTGGGGAATAATTGTATATATTAATAAAACGATATCAACGTTTATGCCAGAATCCCGGAGAGAACATCAGCAAGATACCAAACAATTCCAATCGACCTATCAGCATCATAAATGACAATATCCATTTTGCCAGATCAGGAAGAGCACTCCATGAAAAAGCCGGTCCGTATGCACCCAGACCTGGTCCCACATTACCCAAGCTGGAAACAGACAATCCCAAGGATTCGGTCAGCCCTAAGCCTAAGAACATCAGCACAATCCACCCGATGAAAAGTGTAATAAGATACAGCAGCACAAACGTGTTAACCGTTGATATGGTAGAAAAAGAAATGGTCTGCTGATTTACCTTTACCGGCAATACTGCTCGTGGGTGAATCAAACGACTAAATTCATTCTTCATATTCCGGAACAAAATAACCAGACGCATGTTTTTGATGCCACCACCGGTCGATCCAGTACATCCTCCGGCCATCATCGTATAAATCAACAACATCCATGTAAAAGGAGGCCAGCCATTATAATCATCGGTAGCAAAACCACAAGAAGTGTGAATACTGGCAACCTGGAAGAATGCCTTTCGGAAAGCTTCTTCCCATCCGTAGTGATTTTGTGTCACCAATGGAATGGTAATAAGCAATGTTACTATTCCGACAGACATCAGAAACCATCTGCTTTCGTCATCCTTAAGCAAATGGAGAAATTTCCCTTTAAGACACATAAAGTACAGCGAAAAGTTTATGCCCGACAGAACCATAAATATGGCAATAACGTATTCTATAAACGGAGAGTTCCAATAAGCCACACTATCCTGTTTGGTAGAATAGCCTCCGGTTGCAGTTGTAGAAAAAGCATGACAGACAGCATCAAACAAGTTCATTCCCCCCAGCATCAATAAGATTGTTTCGGTTACGGTAAGCAACAGATATACCGTCCAAAGCCACTTTGCCATAATACTAATTTTGGGATGAATCTTATCGTGCGTTACCCCTGTAGCCTCTGCCGAAAACAACACCTGATTTCCCACTCCAAAAATCGGCAAGACAGCTATGGTAAAAAAGACAATACCTAAACCTCCAATCCACTGGGAAAAACTACGCCAGAACAACATACCATACGACAAAGACTCTATGTCATCGAGAATGGTTGCCCCTGTTGTGGTAAATCCCGACATGGTTTCGAAAAAAGCATCACTGACCGAAGGTATTTCCCCACTCAGATAGAAAGGCAACATACCAAATACCGTAAACAAAAGCCAGGTAAAAGCAACAATACAATAACCGTCGCGACGGGAAAGCTTATTTTCGGCCTTACGACCTAAAAATACCAAAACAGCCCCTGCCACCGCAGTGATAAGCGTAGAATAAATAAAATAGACATAACTGTGCTCCTTGTAGCATAGCGAAACCCCTGCACAAACAAGGAACATAACTCCTTCTATAAACAATAGAATACCCAATATACGGAATATCATCTTCCGATTGATCAGACTGTTTGTCCGGTTTCCATTCAAATATTCATTATTAGCTATAATGTCTTGCATGTCCTTTTCTCTAAAATTCTAATTACAAAACTAATGATAAAGATCGAATAGATTGGATTTTTCGACTAAAAAGATGCATTTTAATTTGTAATTTATACTGAACATTCGGAAATATTTGCGTAATTTGCAACATTAATTAACCAAATTATCTTCTGACACGGTATGAGTAAACTTACTTTTCATCTGATGATTAAAAAGCTGACAGGCATTGATATCGAGCAACTGCAAAACGATAACGAAGCCTTACTGATAAAAAACCAGCAACTTTCCATCGAGGTTAAAGACGCAAATAAAGAAGTAACTTACAAGCGTACTCAACTGACCGAAACGCAGGAGGAGCTTTCTGTCGCACAAACAGAACTTGCCCAACTACAGACATCTGTTTCCACACATCAGCAAGAAATATCGAACTTACAGGCTGAAATTGCTAAACTACAGTCGGACAAAGCTACAGGACTGGAAAAGATGCAATCCGACGAACAGGAAATCGTTTCCCGCGACAATGAAATAAAATCACTAAACGATAAGCTCAGCGAAGCACTGAAACAGAACGAAACCATTACAGCCGATAAGAACGAGCTGGAACATCAGTTGACTGATTTAAAAGGAAAACAAAATCAAAGTGTCAGCCAACTAGAAGATTTGCAGAAGCTGAACGAGCAGATGACTGCCGATAAGGAGCAACTGGAATTGCAACTATCGGAGGCACGAAAGGAAAATGAACGTATGGCAGCCGATAAAGACGGACTGCAACAACAGCTTGACGAGGTGCAGCAGCAAAAGGCTACACTCGAAACAGACAAGAGCGAGCTGGAACGTCAGTTAACTGCTGAAAAAGAAATACAGAGCCAGCGTCTTACGCAATTGGAAGAATTGCAAAAGCAAAACGAATGCATGGCTACCGATAAGGAACAACTGAAACAGCAACTGTCGGAAGCGCTGAAACAGAATGAAATCATTGCTGCCGGAAAAGATGAAATGGAGCAACAGCTTAATGATGCACTGAAACAAAACGAAACCATTTCGGCAGACAAAGATGAACTGGAACGTCAGTTGACTGATTTGAAAGAGGATGAAAACGAAAACAGCACATTGCTGGATGACTTACAAAAGCAGAACGAAACCATTGCAGCTGATAAAAGTGAGCTGGAACGTTTGCTGGCCGACGAAAAAGAGAAGCACAGCCAAAGTATTGCACAACTGGAAGACTTACAAAAACAACATGAAGCTATAGCCGCAAGCAAGGAACAGCTGGAACAGCAATTGTCGGAAGCACTGAAACAGAATGAAAGCATTACCACCAAGGAAAGTGAAGTAGAAAACTTGCAGAAACAGCTTGAAACACTGAAAACAGAAAACGAAGCTCTAAAAAACTATTACTCACAACTGGAAGAAGAAAAAGGGAAAGCAGTTCAAAATGAAGCGCAGGCAAAGAAAAGCATAGAAGAACTGACCCAAAACTATACCGACTTACAAAAAAACTTGTCCGGACTGCAAGAGAAACTTGATGCAACGGAGTCGGAAAATGCAAACTTATCGGATAATCTTTCTGAGCTGCAAAAGAAAATGCACCTCTTGCGCGAAGAAAAAGAACAGCTTGCCAAAGAGAAAGAAGAGTTACAGACTGCTCTGAACCGACTGGAGGAAAGCATGGAGCAACAAACTGCGGAAGAAGAACATACTCAGGATTCAGTTAAAAGTCAGGAAGAGCCTAAACAAACTCAGGATAAAGTAGAGCAATCTCAGGAAGCACAAGCTCCAGAGCACGAGAAATCTCATGAAATTCCTATACAAAGAGAGACGCTTCACGCTGAAGCAGAACATCCTGCCGGACAAAAAGATGATGAAACCAAGCAGGAAGAATCTCATCCGGAAACGGAACAAACAACTGCATCTGCTACTCAGCAACCAGAACAGCCTCATCATTCAGATGTTCTGGAAGCCTATCAGGAGATGAAAACCAAGCTGGAAGAAAGTACCCTGCACTATCCCTATACACGTATTACCTCCGAAACGGATGGATGCCAATATATTTATGAATCACGTACCCTGCAACTGAAAGCGGAGCTGTTCATCTGGGGCGTAGAAGGCAAAGAAGTGATACTCGATGAAACGCATTTCATCCCGTACAATGAAATTGCCAACATAGAAGGTCTGGAATCGCCTTTCGCAACAGAAGCGATGGAATGTGATTTTTCGGAAGGCGGCAACGGAGAAGAAGTGGCAGAAGCTTTGCTCATGGCTATCTGCTGTTATCATCCGGTTCACATCACTTACCGTGACAAGACCAACGGACGAATCTCCGAACGCAATCTGTACTGGATTTGTTTCCAGCCTCAAGGAGTACCCAGTGTCCGCCTTCCATACGATAAAATATTCCGTGACATGTTCGACGGTGAAATCGATACAGACCATATCATGGCAATGTGTGCTCACAGTCCTGTACCGCGTACTTTCATCATCAACCAGATATTGAACATTCAGGTTTACGATGCATTTGTCACGACACGGAAAGGAGTCGACACCCAGATAGACGGAATGTATTACGCTGTGTTAGCATCCCAGCCGGAAGCTGCCGATATGATTTACCAGTGCCTGCCCCAGCAGTTCAAGAAATTGCCGTCGGTCATCAGCTACCGTGCGCACTACTGGATGCTTGAAGGCGACTATCAGAAAGCCATGAAACTTTATCTCAGCTTTGCGCCTGATACAGAAGTGGCAAACGGCAAGACATGGGCTACAATCAATACGGCCAATTTCGATGAATTTATCAGAAACGATGTGGAAGCAGAGCGCTTCTCACAACTGAAAGAAGCATTAAGAGAAGAGGGTTGGGCTATTTAATAGCCCAGCTCCTTGCTGTCTATCTCTATCTCACCAAAAGAAATCATTGCGTTAAACAGACGAACGCGGGAATAAAGAGACAGGTCGTCTACGGTTATGTCGCGTTCCACAATCCGTCCTTCATCAAGCAGGCGCTGTCGATGCGTCCCTTTTAGCAAGGGGAAAGAGGGCGTATGCCATTCCGTTCCATTCCACAAAGCAACATTGGCTATCGAAGTATCCGTCAGTCGCCCGTTTCGTACAACCAGCACATCATCCTTTCCCTCCCGCCGAGCAAAAAGATTATCCAGCGAGCTCCGGTCCGCACTTTTCAATGAATACTCAGCCTCATCACAATCAATCAGCTTCAGGCTATGCACCGCCCGCAAGCGATAAGGAATATACGACACTTCTTCGATCTCCCGTCCATAAACGATACGACACCGCGTACGTTCCCGATAAGGTTCAGGATGAACAAACTTACTCAAACCCAGTTCAGAGACTTGTCCCCACACCATACGGCGAGTTGCATTCATACGTAAGTTATGATAAGGCAGATACCACGCCTTTCCTTCTTCGATACGGATTGTTTCAATAAATCGGCACATATATTTTCTTTACCATTTCTTCATATTCACTGCGGGCATCACTACGGAAAGTAATTCCTCCCCCACTCTTATACACCAGTCCGTCGTCCGTTTGTTCCAAAAAACGAATCATCACCGCACTGTCCAGATTCTGTCCGTCGAAATACCCCATGACACCGGTATAAAATCCCCGCTCATAGGTTTCCGCCTCCCGGATAATCTCTACAGTTTTCTGTTTGGGTGCTCCGGTGATAGAGCCCGCCGGAAGCAATTTGAAGAACAGCGTACCTAATTCTTCCCGATAGTGTTCCGGCAGACGTCCCCTGATTTCAGAACTCATCTGAAGCAAACGTCCGCTGTGCGTATGCAACTCATCCAAGTAGCGATAACGAGTTACAGTAACTTCGGTTGCCACCTGACTCAAGTCGTTGCGGATCAAATCGGTAATGGTAGCATGTTCGGCAGCCTCCTTCTCGTCGTTCAGCAGCAAGTTGCGGGCATCAGGCAGAGATGCGTCAATAGTCCCTTTCATCGGATGCGAATAAATGTGACCATCGACTATACGCACAAAGGTTTCGGGAGAGAACACCACAAAACGATTGTCGTACCACAACTTGTAGCGAGCTGTAGCGTGTTCGAATACCTCCCACAGAGAAAGACTGGTCGACACGGGAGTAGCACATGTCAGGTTCGTCAGAAACGAGTTCCCGGCATACAAGTTACGATATACGATATCGAACGAACCGACATAGTCTTCAGGGGACTTCTATAAATTAAATCCCTGATTATAAGTTGC
>ULUJ01021902.1_pt1 | contig 11837 bp, 6 predicted proteins | sample 1958381 | NCBI WGS metagenome assembly ULUJ01 (sample SAMEA4835757, study PRJEB28245) | human gut metagenome | biome: gut microbiome; material: fecal sample | place: Denmark | collected 2008 | reverse complement strand
CCGACGGTACGCTCGTGGTGATGGAGGGCTGGGCCGAGAAGGAGACTTCGGCGCGTGTCGATGAGCTGCTGGAGGCCTATCCCGGCGTCGTCTACCTCAAGTCGGATCCGACTCCGGAGGACGATACGCCCGTCAAACTGAAAAACAACCGGTTCGCCCGCGTCTTCGAGCTGGTCGGCGACATGTACGCCCGGCCGAAATACGGGACGCTGGACCTTACGCCCTTCTTCGCGCCGTTCTACATGCTCTTCTTCGGCATCTGCCTGAACGATGCGGGCTACGGAGCCATCCTCACGCTGCTCGGCGCCTGGATGTTGTCGAAGAACCGCCGTCCCGGCATGATGCGCCAGGCAGCCTGGTTCGCCACGCTGTGCGGCGCGATGACCGTGGTCTTCGGCCTCTTCTGCGGATCGTTCTTCGGTGTCAGCATGAAGGAGTGGTTTCCCTCGGTGCCGTTCTACGACTTCCAGGGACAGTTCTTCTCGGTGGCGCTGGCTATCGGCATCGTGCAGATCATGTTCGGCATGCTGCTCAAGGTGGTGACGATCTCCCTGACGGCCGGTTTCCGCTATTCGCTCGCTTCGCTGGGTTGGCTGCTGGTGATCCTGGCCGGAAGCCTGGCCGGAGGCCTGCCGATGCTCAACCCCTCGTGGGTGATTCCCTTCTATACGACCTCCTCGCCGGCCTTCTATGCGACGGTCGGTCTGGGCGCCGTATTGATGCTCTTCTTCAACTCGCCGGGCAAGAACCCCTTCCTCAATCTGGGTGTCGGTCTGTGGGATACTTATAATAATATTACGGGTATCCTCTCCGACGTGCTGTCGTACATCCGACTCTTCGCCATCGGTCTTTCGGGCGGTGTGCTTGCTACGGTATTCAACTCCCTGGCCGGCGGTTTCGTCCCCGATGACGCCGGTATCGTGACGCGGCTGCTCATCATGACGCCGATTCTGCTCATCGGCCACGGCATCAACCTCTTCATGTCCACCATCTCGTCGTTCGTGCATCCGATGCGTCTGACGTTCGTGGAGTTCTACAAGAATGCGGGTTTCGAAATGTCGATGCGGACATTCAACCCGCTGCGCAAAATGGATCAAACTGAAAATCAATAACTAAAAAACTTCAAATCATTATGGAAATGACAACTGCAATTATTCTGGGCTACATCGGCGTAGCGTTGATGGTGGGCCTTTCGGGCGCAGCGAGCTGTATCGGTACTTCGATTGCCGGTCAGGCCTCCGTCGGAGCGATGAAAAAGAACGGCGGCGCCTTCGGTAGCTACATGATTCTGTCGGCCATCCCCGGCTCGCAGGGTCTCTACGGCTTCGTCAGCTACTTCATCATCAAGGGCTTCCTTACGGAGTCGATCACCATGCTTCAGGGTGCTGCCATCTTCGGCGCCGGCCTGCTGACGGGTTTCGTCTGCCTCTTCTCGGCCTACTATCAGGCACGGATTTGCGCCAACGGTATCGCCGCCATCGGCAACGGCCATGACGTGATGGGTAAGACGCTGATTCTGGCTGCATTCCCCGAGCTTTACGCCATTCTGACGGTTGCTGCCGTCTTCCTGATCTCGGGCGCTATCTGATTTCGGAACCGCAATAATTGCGCGAGTCGTGGCGCGGAAACCTGCAGGTTTCCGCGCCACTGTTTTATCTGTACACTCCCTGTTTTTGTGGAGTCCGGGGGTGCCGGCCCGTTTTGTCCGCGACCGCAACTCCGGCGTTTTCACAAGACGGCCGGATTCACGTTTCCGTTTTGCGGCCGAAGTCGCGGCCTCCGGACAAACCTTGCCGGACAAAAGCGGCGCTCCGATCGGCCGTTGTGTTGCGCGGCGTGTCTCGCCAGCCTGTCGATACGGGACCTGCCGCAATCCCTGTTTGGTGTGGCTGCCAGGTTTTTCCGATGTCCCGGTACCCTGCGGCCGTTCGGACTGTGTCCGGTCTGTTTTTGTCTGCTTTTGTGCTGCTGATGTCTCGTTTTGGTATGAATCGACCCGATGTGGTTGCCTGGAGAGGGGAAAAAGTACGTTTGAGTATCCGGCTGCAAAGTATGATTTCCTGACAAAATAGTATGGGCCGATGCCTCTCGGATAAAATGGAAGGGCTTTTCATTTTTCAGATAAGGGCTAATTTTTACTTTTGTCGCACCGAAACTACCAAACCTGAAAACCACGAACCTATGGAAAAACTCTGCTCCCGACTCATCGACGGCCGAGCATTGGCCGGCCGGCCTCTTTTTACAGTTTCCCGACTTCTTCTTTTCTGAACAATCCGACCGTATCCGGAGCCTGCGCTTCCGGACGGGTTTGTCTTATTTTTTACCAAACATTAACCAAACTTTCAATACCTATGATCAAACTTGGGCACAAAATCATTCTGGCGGTTTTGGCGCTGCTGATTACCCCCCCCCTTGGGTTTGCGGCCGAAACAGCCGATGCAAGTGCCTCGGTACAAGACCGTAAGGTGACTGTCCGGGGTACCGTGAATGACGCTGCAGGCCAGCCCCTGCTCGGCGTCACCGTCCTTGTCGAAGGCACCACGACCGGAACTTCGACCGGAATCGACGGAACTTATGAGATCTCCTGCGCTCCCGATGCCGAGCTGACCTTCTCGTTCATCGGCTATGAGTCGCAGACGCTTCCGGTAGCCAACCGGACGTTGCTCGACGTGACGCTTGCCGAGGACTCGCAGATGGTGGACGACGTGATCGTCATCGGTTACGGTACGACGACGCGCCGCAGCACGGTGGGCGCCGTCGATCAGATCAAGTCGGAGGCCATTGCCGAGCGTTCGGTGGCCAACCTCACACAGGCGCTGCAGGGTACGTCGCCCAGCCTCGTTATCCAGCAGCGAAGCAACGACCCTGCTGACAACCAGCTCAATATCAACATCCGCGGTATCGGTACGATGAACAACAACCAGCCGCTGATCGTCATCGACGGACTGGTTTCCGACAACTCGTCGTTCAACAAACTCAATCCTTCGGACATCGAGAATGTCTCGGTGCTCAAGGACGCCGGTACGGCCGCCATCTACGGTTCGCGTGCCGCCAACGGCGTGCTGCTCGTGACGACCAAGAAGGGTAAGCTGAATCAGGCACCGACGGTCGAGCTGACCGCTCAGGTCGGTTGGCAGCAGCCCGATGTCCTCTACACGCCGGTCGAGGGATGGCAGAACGCCACGCTGCTCAACATCGCCAAGGCCAACGCCGGTCTCGCGCCCGCCTTCACGGCCGAGCAGATCCGTGACCTCAAAGAGCACGGTAACGGCACTTTCTTCATGGACGAGATCTTCCAGACGGCCATGCAGCAGAACTACAACGTCAGCGTATCGGGCGGCGGTGCCAATACGACCTACATGGTGTCGGCCGGCTACTTCGACCAGGAGAGCAACTACGTGGGCCCCGATTACGGACGCCAGCGCTACAACTTCCGTACGAACCTTACGACCGAGTACAAGCGTGTGAAGGTGACGGCGCTGCTCTCCTATTCGCACGAGAACAGCAAGACGACGATCGACGGCAACGCCATCGCCAACGCATCGCGTATCCCGACCTACTATTATTACCGTCAGTATGATCCCGCCACGGGCAAATACCTGCTCAACGACAAGCTGACGGACTTCAACTCGCTGGGTCTGCTCCAGGAGGGCGGTTACAACCGTTACCGCAACGATTACGTGAACGCCAACCTCTCGGCCGAGGTGAAGATCATCGACGGCCTGAAACTGCGCGGCGTGCTGGGTGCCGACATCTTCGCCGACCACCGCTACACGCGCACCCATGAGGTGATCTTCTACAACACCGATGCGGCGGGCAACCCGATCGGTGACGGCCGCTCGGCCAACAACGACGACAAATCGGAGGACTGGAACCAGCGTGCCTACCTGATCAACTCGCAGCTGATGCTCGACTTCGACCGCACCTTCGGCAAGCACCACGTGGCCGCGCTGTTCGGTGCCTCGAACGAGTCCTATACCTCGGAGGCGAACCAGGTTTCGCTCAAGTGGGCCGATCCCGATCTGGGTATCAAGGGCGACGGTACGGAGGCCGTGCTGGGCAGTTCGACCGTGACGCCCGAGGCCACGACCCGCACCTCGCTCACCTCGCTCTTCGGACGTGCCTCCTACGACTACGACAACCGCTACTATGCCGAGTTCTCGTTCCGTTACGACGGTTCGTCGAAATTCCGTTCCGACCTGCGCTGGGGCTTCTTCCCCTCGGTTTCGCTCGGATGGCGCCTCTCGGAGGAGGCCTTCATGGAGAGCTACCGCGACAACGTGGGCGATCTGAAGATCCGCGGATCGTACGGTACGCTGGGTAACCAGTCGGTGGGCGACTACCAGTACTTCACCACCTACAACGTCTACTCGAACATCTACGCCTTCAACAACGCGATGGTCGGCGGCGCCGGCTTCCAGCTCGGTACCGACAACCTGCAGTGGGAGGTTTCGAAGACCTTCAACATCGGTTTCGACGCCTCGTTCTTCAAGGGTACGCTCAACCTGGGCTTCGACTACTTCAACAAGCATACGACCGACATCCTGGTCAAGCCGCAGACCCCGCTGATGCTGGGTACCGAGCTCCAGAACTACAATGCCGGCGAGATGCGCACGCAGGGTTGGGAGCTTTCGATCAGCTATGCGCTCAAGAAGCGCGACTGGTCGCACTTCTTCCAGTTCAACATCGGTGACTCGTGGAACGAGGTGCTCCACTACGAGGGCTTCGAGTCGATTTCGAACCAGGAGGAGTTCTGGCGCATCACGCGCGAGGGCCTGCCCTTCAACTCCTACTACGGCTACAAGACCGACGGCTTCTTCCAGAGCTACGAGGAGATCGCCAATTCGGCCATTCCGACGGGCAAGACGGTCAAGCCGGGTGACGTGAAGTTCGTGGACCGCAACGGCGACGGCGTGATCGACGAGAACGACCGTTACTATCTGGGCAACGCCTTCCCGCGCTACACGGTGGGCTTCACCTACAACGTGGCCTGGAAGGGCATCGACCTGTCGATCTTCCTGCAGGGTGTACTCAAGCGCGACATGATGATCCGCGGCGAGCTGGTCGAGCCGTTCCACTCGAACTACGGCTACACGATGTACGAGCATCAGCTCGACTTCTGGACGCCGACCAACACGGATGCCCGCTGGCCGCGTCTGACCGACATCTCCGACCCGTCGAACCAGAACAACTGGCGCATGGGATCCGATATCTACATGTTCGACGGCAGCTACCTGCGTCTGAAGAACATCCAGCTGGGCTACACGCTGCCCGAGCGCATCTCGAAGAAGTTCGGCGTGCAGAAGTTCAAGATCTATTTCAATGCCGAGAACCTGCTGACGTTCACCGAGTGCTCGTTCGTCGATCCCGAGTCGTCGGAGTTCGGCAGCAACATGAACTCGGGCGGTGCCAACTCGGCCCGCAACTACCCGAACCTGCGCTACTACGGTGTCGGCCTCAATGTCACATTCTAATTCAAGGTGCGAGAAGATATGAAAACCTCGATTTTTAAATACATTACCGTTGCCGTTGCCGCCGGCGCAATGTGGCTGGCCGGTTGCAACGATCTGGACCAGGAGCCGACCAACAAGTTTACGGACAAGGCGTTCTGGACCTCGCCCGAGCGTGCCAACATGGTGCTCAACATGGCCTACAGCCAGATGTACAGCCACGACAAGATGTTCCAGGACGAGGCGCTGAGCGACAACATGTACGAGCAGCGCGGCAACCCCGACACGCGCACCATCCGCACGGGACAGGCCACGCCCAACACGTCGCTCTTCAAGAGCGAGTGGCAGTGGGTGTTCCAGGGCGTGAAGACCTGCAACATCTTCCTGACCTTCGTGGACGACGTGCCGGGCATCGAGTCCTCGAATCTGGCCTACATGAAGGCGCAGATCCGCTTCATCCGTGCGTTCCTCTACTTCCGTCTGGCCTGCTTCTACGGCGACATTCCCTTCTTCCTGAACGACATCTCGCTCGAGGAGTCGCGTCAGATGACCCGCACCTCCTACGTCAAGGTGATGGAGGAGCTGCACCGCGAGCTGGACGAGATCATTCCCGATCTTCCGAAGCGCGACGACCTGTCGGCTGACGACAACGGCCGTATCACGAAGGCTGCCGCCATGGTGCTCAAGGCCCGCATGTATCTCTACGAGAACACGTCGCGCACGGGCAACAGCGTGTCGGACAACATGCGCAAGGTGGCCGACATCTGCGACAAGCTGATGCACGACCAGGCTACCTACGGCACCTACAGCCTGCTGACCGAGGGTAACGAGGAGGGTTATCTGAGCCCCTACGAGTACCTCTTCACGTCGGGTGCCGAGTACAATTCGGAGGTGATCCTCGACTATGCGGCCGTGGAACTCGACAAGCAGTGGAGCCTGATGTACAACATGGCGCCCCTCTCGGCCGGTGCGAACCTCTGCCAGAAGGCTCCGTCGAAGGCTCTCGTGGACAGCTACAAGATGTCCGACGGCTCGGATCCCACGGACCTGAACTCCTATACGGGCCGCGATCCGCGACTCAAGTATACGGTGGCATACAACGGGATGGACTGGTATGACCTGAACGACAAGGGCGAGTACGTCAAGAAGTTCACGCTCAACGTCACGTCGGGTTCCGACCAGGCCGGCACGGCCAACGGCTCGCCCACGGGCTTCTACACCCGCAAGTATTTCGACTCGGACCACGGCAAGAACCTCGAGATGTGGACCAACTTCATCATGATGCGTTATGCCGACGTGCTGCTGATGTACGCCGAGGCGAAGGCCTACCTGGGTGAACTGGATGTCACGGTATGGAACGAGACGATCCGCCCGATCCGCATGCGTGCGGGCGTAGGCGGCACGGAGTTCCCCTCGGCGGGCGACTATACGCAGATCGTGCGCGACGAGCGTCGTGTGGAGCTGGCCCTGGAGGGTCTGCGCTACTTCGACCTGATCCGCTGGATCAACTACAAGGACGAGAAGTCCACGGCCGTTGCCGAACTGCTCAACGGTCCGGTCTACATGTACAACGGCACGCAGATCGACCAGTTCAAGTTCGATACGGGACGCGACATCCTCTGGTCGCTGCCGCTTTCGGAGACGCAGCTCGTTCCGTCGCTGCTGCCCAACAACTCGGGATATTAATCGTCAATCAAAAGCATTCGGAAAAAGATGAAAAAGATATTGAATATGCTGATGGCGGCAGGTCTTGCCGTCTGGGGCGCCTCCTGCTCGAGCGACCTGGATTACGAACCGGGCGGGGTGACTCCGGTCAAGGCGTTGCTGCTGCCTGCCGATAACTGGTATGTCGAGCTGCAGAGCGCATCGTCGGCCACGGAGACCTTCTCGTGGGAACCCGCTCTGGCTGCCGACGGACAACTTCCGCACTACGAGGTGGTCTTCCTCGCACAGCCCGACGGCGAGATCGTCTACCGCTACGACGCCGGTTCGAAGACCAGCGTGGCGGTTCCCCACAAGGAGCTGAACCTGGCGGCCAAGGCCGCCGGAATCGATGCCGGCGCATCGGGCGACTTTTACTGGTCGGTCGTATCGAGCCGCGGTGTGACGACCGCCCCCGTCGAGGCGACGCCGCGCTGCATCTCGGTCAAGCGTCTGTTCGGTTTCGACGTGATCCCCTCGACGCTCTACCTGACGGGCGAGGCCACCGAAGTCGGCGATGACCTTTCGCTGGCCATGCAGTTCCAGTCTACGGGCGAGGATGTCGGCGAGTTCACGGCCATCATGCGCCTCGAGGCCGGCAAGACCTATTCGATGTACGAGACGACGGATGCCTCGAGCCGCCACTTCACCATCGAGGAGGGCGAGCTCCGCGAGTTCGGTGCCGACGTCAAGCCGGCCACGTCGCTGGCTTCGGTGGACAAGACGGGCATCTACCGCGTCTATGTCGATTTCAACACGCGTTCGACGATCGTCGAGGAGGTGACGCGCCTGGCCTTCTACCAGCGCGACGATGTGGGCAATGCCGTCGAGCTGACCTACCAGGGCCTGGGCGTCTGGAAGCTCGAGAACCACACCACCACCGAAGGGGACAACCGTTACGGCTTCCTGGCCAACATCAGCGGTGCGACGAGCTATCAGGAGAAGTGGTCGAGCGTCAATTACAACAACAACAGCGCCCCGACGACCGGCACCTCTCTCGACTGGTGGGAGATCTACATGAACAAGGACATCACGGCCGACGGCTGGTGGGGTTACACCTTCAAGTGGATCGACTCGGAGTGGGCCGAAAAGAAGGTCGTCACGATCGAGGTGCACATGGACCACACGCAAAACTTCTTCTATCACACGGTAACTTATGTAAAATAAATCGGACGGGGTCTGCACCGGTCTCCGGTGCGGACTCCCTCACCCGATCGAAAGCTGAATTATGAAAACGATCATCAATAAATGGACTGCTCTGCTGCTCGCGGGTATTGCCTTCGGGGCATGTTCCGAGCAGACGGAATATGACGATACGAGCTTCAGCGCGGTGGAGCGGCTGCTCTATCCTTCGGACGGCGACCAGGTCGATCTGATCGAACAGGCCGATGCGAATCTCTATTTCGAGTGGGAGGTTTCCGAGGTCGGAACCCCGGTCTACACCGTGGTCTTCATGGACGCGGAGAAGCACGAAGTGGGCCGTTACCTGGCTGACAACAACGGCCAGAAGGCCTCGCTGAAGATGCTTCACAGCCAGCTCAATCAGGTTGCCGGTGATGCGGGCATCGAACCCGACGCAACGGGTGACCTCTACTGGACGGTGTGCGCCGGTCTGGGCGGCGCCGAGAAACTCTCGACCGACGAGCCGCACCGGCTTACGGTGACGCGCTATGCGACCATCGACGCCCCGGTCCGCCTCTACGTGACGGGCGAAGGCTCCGAGTTCACGGACGATCCCGTGCAGGCGCAGGAGATGCGCAATCTGGGCGACGGCCGCTTCGAGATCTATACGAAGTTTACCGGAGCGTTCAGCTTCATCAACCGCAACGAGGCAGGTAACAAACGCACCTTCGGCGTTTCGGAAGAGGGCCGCCTGGTCGAGGCTGCCGACGCTGCGGGTACGGGCGACGGCATCTACCATGTGGTGGTGGATTTCAACGAGAGCACCGTCACGATGGAGCGGATCGAGAGCGTGAAGTATCACTACTGCTGGACGCCCGATCCGTCGGCCGAGATGGAGTATGCCGGAAACGGTGTCTGGAAGTACGACATCTGCTGGACCGAGAACGATTCGCGCTACCGTTTCGATGTCGTGATCGACGGCGTGGACTATATCTGGGGCTACTCGAACTCGGACATGAGCAGCGCTCCGACGAGCCTTACGGGCAGCAGCTACAACATTTCGATGCGCAAGACGGAGGATATCGACCAGTGGAGCTACGGCTTCAAGTTCTTCAGCGCCCTGAAGAACATCGAGTGCACGATCGTGCTCGACTGCTCGCCGTCGGCCGCCAACTACTACCACTACTTCGAGTTCGGTTTCGAGCCTGTGGCCAAGGTCGTTTCGCCGACGGAGCCCGCAGCCGATGCCGCCGTGGAACTGAGCGCCATTGCCGGATCTTCGGAGACCTTCTCGTGGGCGCTTCCGGAGGATATGACCACGGCCGAGAAGCAGCTGACCACCTATGCCGTCGTCTTCTACGGCGATGCGGCCGCCGCAACGGAGATCGCCCGTGCGGATGCCGGCATGAACCAGTCGGTTTCGGTAAGCCATGCGGATCTGGAGAGCCATGCGGCCAAGGCCGGTATCGCAGCCGAGTCCACGGGTGACCTCTATTGGGCCGTGGAGAGCGAACTGCTCGGATCGACCGCCGTGTCCGAAGTCCGCAAATTGACCGTTACGCGCCTGAAGGGCGTGCCGCAGGCCGCCTACATCACGGGTGCCGCTTCGGAGTTCGGCGACGGATTCCAGCGTCTCAAGTCGGTGGGAACCGGCAAGTTCGAGATCTTCACCAAGCTGTCGGCCGGTTCCTACAACTTCACCGACGGGACCGAGGACGGTGCGCGCAAGTTCGTGGTCGAGGTTGGTGCGATCGTGGAGAGCGCCGATGCGATCACCTGCAGCGAGGAGGGCATCTACTACATCCTGCTCGATTTCCTGACCGGTGAGGCCACCTACAACAAGATCGAGAACATGCGCTACCTCTCGCCGAACGTGAAGACGCAGCACACCGAGAAACAGATCATACTGCCCTACCAGGGCAACGGCGTATGGTATGCCGAGGAGGTGGTTCCCTACCTGACCGATTGGGACGACGACCGCTACTTCTTCTGGGCGGAGGTCGATGGCGAAACGACGAAGTTCGGTGCCGATCCGGGCATGTCGGGCGATCTGAACACCGCGCCGGAGAAGGGCGATCCCCGTTTCCGCGTCTACTGGCCGATTGCCGACGTGAACGGCGATGATGCCGGCGCATTCAAGATGCTGCACTCGTACCGCGGCAATACCTCCAAGCGGGTGAACATCACGCTGGACATGTCGCCCGATACGGAGGAGTATTACAACTACATCGAGTACCTTGATTAACCGAACGGCCGAAGCGGGGAGCCCGGTCACGGGCCCCTGCTCCCCGGCTGCATAACCGACAAAAGATTTTATGAAAAAGACGATTTTCGCCCTGATCGCGGTGGCTGCCATGGCGACCGCCTGCGAGGTGGAGGACAAATATTACGGCAAAGAGGTGGTCGATCCGGCCGAGAAGTTGGAACCCGCCTATGCCGAGAACTGGACGGACCACGCCGACCAGCTCGACGAGAAGCTGATCGAGAACTTCATGAACAAGGCCCGGGGCACGTTCTATTCGACCGACGGCGACCGCGCCGGCTCTTCGTGGAACTGCTACTGGCCGCAGGCACATGCAATGGACGTGCTGATCGACGCCTATCTGCGTATTCCCGAGGGAGACGTACGTCGCGAAGAATACAGGAACTACATGGCCCTGTGGTACCAGAACAAGGGCAACAACTACGAGACGGGCTCCTACAGCGGCTCCTACGGCTTCGGTAATCCCTATACCGATGACTCGGAGTGGATTATCCTGACGCTGATCCGCATGTATGAGGCTACGGGCGTGCAGAACTACCTCGACGCCGCTGCGGCTACCTACAAGGAGACGGTCATTTCGCGCTGGACCGACGACGAGAACGGTGGCGGCATCCGCTGGTGCATGACCTCCGAAAACAGCAAGAACGCCTGCTCGAACGGTCCCGGCGCCCTGTGTGCCATGCGGCTGTGGGCCAATACGGAGGATGGTCCCGAGCGCGAACAGTACCTGGCCGATGCCGTGAAGGTCTATAGCTGGCTGAGTGCCACGCTCTACAATCCCGAGACGGGTGCCGTGTCGGACCATATGATAAACGGTGCAATCACGGGTGGCCCGCTCACCTACAACCAGGGTACGTTCCTCGGTGCGGCTTATGAGCTCTACAAGGCTACGGGCGATACGAAGTACATGGTCGAGGCGGCGCGCGCGGCCCGTTACACGATGAACTCGATGGCGACGGACGGCGTGCTTAATAACGAGGGTACGGGCGACAACGCCCTGTTCAAGGGTATCTTCATCCGCTACGCGATGAACGTGTGGCGCGATGCCGAGATCGATAAGGTCGATGCCACGCTGCGCAAGGAGATCGAGGACTTCATCATCTATAACGGCCTGATCTGCTGGACGCAGGGCCTGGACCGCTCGGAGGAGTCGAAGTGGTTCTTCGGTTCGGACTGGACGACGCCCGGTTCGACGTGGGACGGACAGCTCAATCCGCAGGTGAGTGCCACGACGCTCATCGAGGCCATGGCCGTGCTTTTGCCTGAATCCAAATAATCTCCCGGGAAAGAACCCCGCAGGC
>ULUJ01059993.1_pt1 | contig 11925 bp, 8 predicted proteins | sample 1958381 | NCBI WGS metagenome assembly ULUJ01 (sample SAMEA4835757, study PRJEB28245) | human gut metagenome | biome: gut microbiome; material: fecal sample | place: Denmark | collected 2008 | reverse complement strand
GGCAGATCCCTGGGGAGCGACTCAGTATCCGTACCTGAGCGGCGGCGCCTCCTGCAAAGAGGAGGTTCGCTCCACCACCGTGGAGATCTCCGCTGCCGATATGAAGAAATACATACTTAATTATAACGAGGATATCAAGCTCGACGACGACCCCGCAAATTGGCTCGAGATAATCTCACACGACGGCGCCCGCAGCGAGAATTGCGGCTATGTTATCAAGATAAGGGTCGGTGATAAAACGGTGAGCGGCAACAATTTCAGGGCGAAGGTGCTCAAATACAAGATACGCTCCCACTGTTTCACCGTCGAATATGTTCCCGCATAAATAAAGAAAGAGCGGCTGCTCCCGTGAGGAGCGGCCGCTTTTGATATTAGGGGTAAAAAGAAAGGCTGCCGCTAAAGCGACAGCCTTTGTGTCAGGATTAATTATTTAACGAGACCGGTGATCTTGTCGATGATATCCTGGAAGGGGATCTTCTTGAGGAGGTCAATGAGCTTTTTGGCAAGATCCTGGAAGGGGATCTTCTTGAGAAGCTCGACAATCTTGCCGCCGACTTCTTTCCAGTTAATGTTCTTAAAGAACTGCTCGACCTTCTCCTCGGTGGAGAGCTCCTTCGTGCCTTTGAAGGGGCAGACCTCAAGGTGCTTGTCATACTCAGCCTGAAGGACAAACTGAGCGGTGCAGCCGCCGTCCTTATAGCCTTCGCCGCTGTAGGGGCAATGCTTAACATGATCCTTTACGGGGATGGTGTTTTTGATGTGAGCGTTGTACTCTGATTCCTTGTCAAATGACTTTTGGCAGTAGGGGCAGGTGTTGGTGCAGTTATCGGTAGCTGCAAAAGCAGTTACGGCTGCTGAAAGAGCCATGATAAGAGCAAGTGTGAGAGCCAGAACTTTCTTCATAATGTACTTCCTTCCGATAAAAGTTTTTCTTAACAACATAGTGTTAAGGATAACTTATAATATCATCTTTTTGCGCCCGTGTCAACAGAAAATTAATAATTGATTAACCAATAATTTAAAACCGATGTCTGAAAAGGGCGTATAATTCCAATAATTAAGTAAAGAGAAACCGCCGTGTATCATCACGGCGGCTGAATTCTTATTTATCCTCGCCCGGCACGACGAGGAAATCCATGGCGGTGTCATTGTTGATGAACCTGTAGATAAGCTCGCTTATCTCGTCGGCGGATTCAAGCATACCTTCGTCAAACCAGAGGCGGAATACCGAGAACACCGCCCCGACATAGAAGTGGACGGCGTACCTGCCGTCGGTCGTAGTGCTGACGACGGGGAAATAGTCATAGATGCATTCCTCGAGGATGCCGGAGAGGTGGTGGGCAAGCCCCGCCTCATAGACAGCCTGTATCACGGCGGCGTTATCCTGATAGAACATTGCGCCGTATTTGATTATCTCCTTGAGGTCGTTCGCCCGTCTGTTGCCGATATCGCTCACGAGCCTGTCCTTCTGATCGAGCAGATATTTGATGAGGATCTCGTCCTTGCTCTTGTAGTTGCGGTAATATGCCATGCGGGAGACCCCGGCGAGGGTGGTGATGTCCGTTATGGAGATACTTTCATATTTCTTTTCCTGCATCAGGCGCAGCAGCGCCGTGACGATGCACTCCTTGGTCAGGAGATTTGATTCGTTTTGCCTTTCCATAAACAATTATCCCTTATTTGTAACATTTAACTTAATTTTGCTTTTTTGTTGATGATTTGTTCATAAACTGATGTTACACTTGTAACCGTTACAAGTGTAACAGATTACCACGGCTTTGTCAAGTACGGTAAATTTTTCATATGAGGTAGAATATATGCTGAAACTCAAAAATATCGTCAAGGAGTACCCGACAGGCGACAGCAAGGTCGTCGCCCTCAGGGGTGTGAGCATCGAGTTCCGCAAGAGCGAATTCGTCTCGATCCTCGGCCACTCCGGCTGCGGCAAGACGACGCTGCTGAATATCATCGGCGGTCTCGATCAATACACCACCGGCGACCTGATAATCGAGGGCAAGTCGACCAAGGATTTCAAGGACAGCGACTGGGACACCTACCGCAACCATTCGGTCGGCTTCGTTTTTCAGAATTACAACCTGATACCGCATCAAAGCGTGCTCTCCAACGTGGAGCTGGCGCTGACCCTCTCAGGCGTTTCGAGAGAGGAGCGCAGGGAGCGTGCAAAGGTCGCCCTTGAGAAGGTCGGTCTCGGCGATCAGCTCGGCAAGAAGCCCAATCAGATGTCGGGCGGTCAGATGCAGCGTGTGGCTATCGCCAGAGCGCTGGTCAACAACCCCGAGATATTGCTTGCCGACGAGCCGACGGGCGCGCTTGACTCCGAGACCAGCGTTCAGATAATGGATCTGCTCAAGGAGATATCCAAAGACAGGCTCGTTATAATGGTCACCCATAACCCCGAGCTTGCCGAGAGGTATTCGACAAGGATAATCCGCCTTGTGGACGGCAAGATAGTCTCCGACTCCGACCCCTACGACAGCGGCGAGGAGCAAAAGGCAAAGGAAAAGGGCAAAAAGAAGCCCTCGATGTCGTTCTTCACGGCGCTCTCGCTCTCGATGAATAACCTTCTCACCAAGAAGGTGCGCACCTTCCTCACCTCGTTTGCGGGCAGCATCGGTATAATCGGCATTGCGCTTATCCTCTCGCTCTCCAACGGCTTCCAGGCGTATATCGACGCCATTCAGCAGGAGACGCTGACATCATACCCGATATCGGTAGACAGCGCCACCATGGATATGACCTCCATGGCAAACAGCATGACGGGCATCACCCCCGGCGAGGTGGATCACGGGCTGGACAAAGTATATTCCAACACCATGGCGGCCGATATGATGGAATCCTTCACCTCCGAGATATGGTCAAACGACCTCGTCAAGTTCAAAGAATTCCTTGACAATAACGACGAGATAGGTCAATATGTCAGCAGCATTCAATATTCCTACGGCGGCACGATGAATATTTATTCCGCCGATACATCCGACGGCGCCAATCAGGTCTACCCCAGCCCCCTTATCTCGATGATGGAGTCAATGATGGGCAGCATGAATTTCGGCGGCTTGTCCATAGATTCCTCGACTATGTCATCATATGAGAAATACTACAATTCATGGCAGGAGCTTATCAATAACAAAGAGCTGCTCACCACGCAGTATGACGTTGTTGAGGGCGCTTTCCCCGAGAAATACAACGAAGTCGTGCTTATCGTCGATAAGAATAATGAGATCAGCGACCTTGCGATACAGGGCCTCGGCATCATGTCCTCCAAGGAAATGATGAATACCTATATGTCGATGATGAGCGGCGGCGAATACACAGGCGAGCGCCACGAGATAGAGTATTCGGATATAATCGGCAAGACCTTCAAGATAGTCCTTGAGCCGAATTTCTACAGCTATAATTCCGAGACCGGCGCATATGACGATATGCACGGCGATGAGGAATACACCAAGAAGCTCGTCGACGACGGCGAGGAGATCAAGATAGTCGGTATCATCAGGCCGAAGGACGACTCCCTCATGGTCACAACTATCGGCGCTATCGGCTACACCTCGGCTCTCACCGAGCATATCGTGAGCGCCACCAATGAATGCGAGATAGTCAAGAAGCAGAAGGCTGACCCCACCGTCGATGTCTTTACGGGCATACCGTTCAAGACCGAGGAGACCTCCTCGACCGAGACTCCCGCGGCGACGGAGACTGCGGTTTTCACGCCGCCCACCGTCACGAGCCTTGCTTTCACCGGTGAAACGCCCAAGACCTCGTTCACCGCAAACAGCTTTGACTTCAGTAAGATGGAGCCCGTCACAGAGGAGGAGATATACGCTGCTATCGATAAGAATTACAGCGGCGAGGAGGCAAAGAAATATAAGCGCACCGTTGAACTGATGCTCAAATCCACCCTCACCCTCGACGAGCGCAGGGAGCTTATCGGCTACCTTGACGAGATGCTTGAGGGGCAGGAGATAGAGGGCATGGGCAAGGTCACGGGTCAGCAGGCCTACAGCTTTCTCCAGATGATGGATAAGGAGACCAAGCTCAAGATGCTCAACGCAATAATGAACGGCCAGATGGGTAATGTTACGCCGCCGTCGGGCGACGGCTCCAACACCACAAAGCCCTCGACCGATAAACCCTCGCAGCAGCCCTCGAATCCGTCTCAGCCGACCGTCGAGCCCGAGCCTGAGCCGGAACCCGAGCCTGAGCCGCTTGCCAAGAGCTATGAAGAGGCTCTCGAGCTTCTCGGCGCGGGCGACCTCTCGACCCCGACCTCGATCAATATTTATCCGCTCGATTTTGAGTCCAAGGATAAGATATCCGAGATAATCGACAAATATAACGAGGATATGAAAGCAAACGGCAATGAGAAATCCGCCATAAAGTACACCGACTATATCGGTCTGCTGCTTTCATCCGTCACAAAGATAGTCAACATCATCTCCTATGTCCTCATTTCGTTCGTCGCTATCTCGCTTGTCGTTTCGTCCATAATGATAGGCATCATCACCTATATCTCCGTGCTCGAGAGGACGAAAGAGATAGGTATCCTCAGAGCGATCGGCGCGTCAAAGAGAGATATTTCGAGAGTGTTCAATGCGGAGACTCTGATAGTCGGCTTTGTCTCGGGTGCGCTCGGCATCGGCATCACGGTGCTGCTGAATATCCCGATAAATATGATAATCGAGCACCTTACCGGCATCGCCCACGTCTCGCAGCTCCCGTTCAACGGTGCAATAATCCTTGTGGCGATCAGCATGGTGCTGACCCTTATCGCAGGTCTCATCCCCTCAAAGATAGCCTCGCGCAAGGATCCCGTCGTAGCACTCAGAACCGAATAAAAGCGATCCCCGGCGCAATGTGTTCGGCACTGCGTCGGGGATATTTATATATAATGTATAGAAAGCGCAAAAAATCCGCCCCGTCTTGCGGCGGAGCGGACTTTTGGTTCTTTTAATTATGCGCGGTCAAGTATTCTGTTGATGCCGGCAACTACTACGTCAAATTCCTTGACGAGCTGCTCAAAGTAAACCTTACCTGATTCCTCGAGGTGATAGTAACGGCGCTTACGCTTCTTGCCTACAAGCATCTCATACTCGCTGAGATAGCCTGCTGCGACCATGCGGAAAAGGATGGAGTACAGGGTACCCTCAAGCATGGTGTAGGTGCCAAGGCTCTTTGCAGCGAAAAGCTGGGTAAGCTGGTAGCCGTACAGATCCTCGTCACGAAGGAGATAGAGGATGAGCATTTCGGCGGTGCCTCTCTTGAAATTGTCCTGACTTTGGCTCACGGTGATCACTCTCTCTTTTTAAAATTTTTATAATGCACTTAGCTGCCAAAAGCAAAAGTGCGGTCTGTATATATATAATACCACAGAGATTGGTAGAAAGCAAATACTATTTTTGAAAATATTCGTATTTTCATAATTTTTGTTTAATATATCCTAAAATCAACAGACAACTCATTGATGATTTGTGATTGTTGCATATCAAATATCGTAATTTCGATAGTTTTTACCTCGATTTATTCGTTCTATCAATACTTTTGTTTGAGTGTTGCCGACCCATACGGCGCAGAATGCATACAAAAAGGCAGCGGTTGCGAGCCGCTGCCTTTATAAAAATTGCTCTATTTTACCGTCAGGGCGTAGCCCGCGGAGTAGCCGGAGTATTTATCGGAGGAGGCGCTTGCCGCGTCGGAGAAGCTGCCGTTTGAGGAGGCGGTCTGACCGAATACCCTAACGATGCCGCCGCTTATCGCAACGCAATTCGCCATGTCGTTGTCGGAGCCTGCCTGCGTGGCTATCGCCGCGCGGTTGCCGCCGGGTGTCAGAAAATCCGCGAAGGCGTCGAATTCGCCGAGGTTGCCGACCGTGTTGAATTCCCTGTCGCCCGATTTGGTGTAGCCCGTGACGACAAAGCCGCCCTCTGTGCGCCTGATATCGGTTATCTGATCCTCATAATAGCCTGAAACAGCCCTCATCCACTGCTCTTTGCCGCTGCCGTCGATGCGGATAACAAGCGCGTCCGTCTTGCCGCCGCAGTGATGGACTCCTGCGAGAGTGCCGTCGGGGGCAGGGGTACCCCTCAGCTCATATGAGCCGCCGAGCAGGCAGCCGCCCTCGCCGTCCGCCTCGATAACGCCGAATTTATCAATGCCGCTCGTTGCGACGCAGTAGCCCCAGAGGAGTTTGCCGTCGGGGCTGAATTTATAGGCTATACTGTCGTTGTAGCCGCCGATGAGACTGTCAAAGCGGGCAAAATCGCCGTCGGTCGAGGAGGTCATGCAGGCGGCGAAAATATTGCCGTCACCGTCGCAGCTGATGCCGCCCATCGACGAGCCTTTGCTGCCGCAGAAGAACTCTTTCCATTTGACATTGCCGTTGCCGTCAAGGCTGAAAATGAAGCCGCTCGTGCGCTTGCTTATGACGGAGGAATTCTCCGCAGGCTCGGCACGGTTGCCCGTGAAATCGCCGTCAAGTGAGGTGGTGTTGCCGCTGACGGCGAAGCCGTCGGGCGAAGCAGAAACGCCGTTAAACAGGCTGTGGCCGCTGCCGGAGTAGCGCTTGACCCACTCGATATTGCCGCTCGCCGTATACTTTATCGCCAAGGCGGCGGTGGTGGCACTTGTATCGTATGAATTGGAGCGATATGCGTAGCCGACGGCTAAGATACCGCCGTCCGCGAGCGTGGCAATGTCGCTGAGCACTACCGTTTCGCCCTGCTGTGTATACTGCTGCTTCCAGATGGCAGCGCCGTTTTTATTGAGCTTAGCGACGAAGGAATATGTTGAATTCAATGCGCCCTTTGACACGTCGGCAAACCAGCCGTCGGTCGAGGTGGAGGTGCCGCAGATGACGAATCCGCCGTCCGCTGAAGCAGCCGCGCCCCTGATGATGTCCGCACCGCTGCCCTCGATGAGCGTCACGGGCAGCTTCTCGATCTCCCTTATCAGCACACCGCCCTCGGTGGTAGTCTCTTTCGAGGTCGTCGGCTCGGTGACGGGGTCGGTTATCGGCTCCGTGACAGGCTCTGTGGTCGGCTGAGTTGTGGGCTTGGTTGTCGGCGCTGTAGTCGGCACGGTCACGGGCTGAGTCACCGCCGTGGTAGTGGTTGTTTCGTCCGGCTTTGAGGGGATCAAGCCCTTTATCAGGTTGCCGAGCAGCATGAGCATCATCGTGATGATAAGTATGATTATCGTTATGGTCCTTACGAATGAACCGAGCATGGTATCGCCTCCCGTTTTATATAAATCCGATTATATTTTACCATACCGGCGGCAAAATTTCAACCGTATGATTTTTCCGTGACTTTTTGCGGCATTTGTTGCCTCTTGCCGCTTGAATTCACCGAAAACTTGTGGTAAAATCAGCATAATGACAGATTATAAAATGGGGGTGTTTCGGATGATACTCAAAAGCGAGCCGTATATCTCGGACAGCGAGCTTAAAGAAGCTCTGCTCGGGGCGCTTGAGGGCAGGCAGCTCAACAAGGTGCTGCTCCTGCCGCCCGATTACACAAGGCTCTACTCCGGTGCAGGCAAGATAACGGCTGTTTATTACGAGGCGCTCAAGGATATCTGCGAGGTCGATATCATGCCCGCCCTCGGCACGCATGAGCCGATGACGCGGGAGGAATTCACCGCCTTTTTCGGCAGCGGAGTGCCCTTTGAGCGCATGATAGTGCACAATTGGCGCACAGATGTTGTCAAGCTCGGCGAGGTGCCCGCGGATTTCGTCAGCGAGGTCTCCGACGGGCTGGTGAATACCAAGATCGACGTTGAGGTCAACCGCCGCATAGTCGATCCGAGCTACGACCTCATCATTTCTATAGGTCAGGTCGTGCCGCACGAGGTGGTCGGCATGGCGAATTACTCCAAAAATATCTTTGTCGGCTGCGGCGGCAGCAATATGATAAATTCATCGCATATGCTCGGCGCTTTCTATGGCATGGAGCGCATCATGGGCAAGGATCATTCGCCCGTGCGCAAGGTGTTTGACTATGCCCAGGAGCATTTTCTTACCGACGTGCCGCTGCTGTATGTGCTGACCGTCACGACCAACAGGGGCGACGACACATTCATTCACGGGCTGTTTATCGGCGAGCACAGGGATGTCTTTGAGCAGGCGGTGAAGCTGAGTCAGGATATCAACCTGACCTATGTGGACGAGCCTTTCAAAAAAGTCGTCGTTTATCTCGACGAGCGTGAATTTAAGAGCACCTGGCTCGGCAACAAGGCCGTGTACCGCACCAGGATGGCAATCGCCGACGGCGGCGAGCTGATAATCCTTGCCCCCGGGGTAAGGAAATTCGGCGAGGACGACGAAAACGACCGCCTTATCCGCAAATACGGCTATGTCGGGCGTGAAAATGTGCTGCGCCTTGTGGATGAGAATGAGGATCTGCGGGCCAATCTCTCCGTTGCTGCCCATCTTATCCACGGCTCGTCGGACGGACGGTTCAGCATCACCTACTGCACCGAGAAGCTGACCGCCGATGAGGTCAAGGGCGTTTCGTTCGGCTATATGCCTTATTCAGAGGCGATCAAAAAGTATGACCCCGCCGCCCTTAAAGACGGATACAACACCGTCGACGGCGAAAAAATATTCTATATAAGCAACCCCGCTTTGGGCTTGTGGACTACTAAATGAAGAAGTGAAAGATATGGAAAAGTATATTGACCTGCACACGCACTCGATAAAATCTGACGGCTCAATGACCCCCGCCGAGGTGGTGCGTGAGGCAAAGAAAGCAGGGCTCGGCGCCATAGCCCTCTCGGATCACGATACGGTGGACGGCGTTAAGGAGGCCATGGAGGAGGGCAAACGCATAGGCGTTGAGGTCGTGCCCGCGATTGAATTCTCCGTGCAGTCCGCTACCGAGACGCACATTCTCGCATATTATCTCGACATTGATTCCCCGCTGCTCAAGGAGACCCTCGATAAGGTCAACGAGACGAGAAATTTCAGGATGAGCGAATGCTGCCGCAAGCTCAACGAGCTGGGCTTCGACGTCACGATGGAGGAGGCTCTCGCCCTTGCGCCGAACGGCATAGTCGGCAGGGCGCATTTCGCAAGGCTGCTCGTTGACAAGGGCTACACCTCGAGCGTCAAGGAGGGCTTCAAGCTCTATCTTGAAAACGGCAAATACGCCTATTCCGATATTCAGTATCTCTCGGCGGAGCAGGCGGTGAAGCTCATTAAAGACTGCGGCGGTCTTTCGTTCGTCGCTCACCTGCATCTTATCAAGATGGAGGACGCCCCGCTGCGTGATTTTCTCGCCCACCTCAAGGAGTGCGGGCTGGACGGCGTCGAGGGCTACTACACCGAGTATACCCCCGAGATGCAGGAGAAATATCAGGCAATGGCAAAGGAGCTGGGGCTGATGATATCGGGCGGCACGGATTTCCACGCCGCTATGAAGCCGCATATCAGCATCGGCACGGGTCTCGGCAATCTCAGGATACCCTACAGCGTCCTTGAAAATATCAAAAAAGCAAAGGAGAGCAGAGCATGAAAAAGTCAGATATAGGTCTTATCGGCCTTGCCGTAATGGGCGAGAACCTCGTTATGAATATGGAGAGCAAGGGCTTCACCGTCTCCGTTTTCAACAGAACTACTCAGAAGGTTACGAATTTCATCAACGGCAGAGCCAAGGGAAAGAATATAGTCGGCACTTATTCGCTTGAGGAGCTTGTTGCTTCGCTCGAGAAGCCCCGCAAGGTCATGATGATGATAAAGGCGGGCTCGGCGGTCGACTCCATGATAGACAGCCTCATTCCTCTGCTCGACGAGGGCGATATAATCATCGACGGCGGCAACTCCCACTTCCCCGATACCGCAAGACGCACCGCTTATGTCGAGAGCAAGGGTCTGCTCTATATCGGCACGGGTGTTTCCGGCGGCGAGGAGGGTGCTCTCAAGGGTCCGAGCATGATGCCCGGCGGCTCGCCCGCCGCATGGCCGAGCGTGAAGCCCATATTCCAGGCGATCTGCGCCAAGGTCGAGGACGGCACTCCCTGCTGCGATTGGGTCGGAGAGAACGGCGCGGGTCACTTTGTCAAAATGGTTCACAACGGCATCGAATACGGCGATATGCAGCTCATCTGCGAGGCTTATCAGCTCATGCGCGACCTGCTTGGCATGAGCGCCGACGAGATGCACGAGGTCTTTGCCAAGTGGAATACCGAGGAGCTTGACAGCTACCTCATCGAGATAACCTCGGATATCCTTGCATATAAGGACACCGACGGCAAGCCCATAGTCGACAAGATACTCGACACCGCGGGGCAGAAGGGCACAGGCAAATGGACGGGCATCGCAGCCTTGGACGAGGGCATCCCCCTCACCCTTATCGCCGAGGCGGTATTCTCAAGGTGCTTGAGCGCCATGAAAGAGGAAAGAGTCGGCGCCTCCAAGGTGCTTCACGGCCCGAAGCCCGAATTCAGCGGCGACAGGGAGCAATTCATCAACGATATCAAAAACGCGCTCTTTGCGGCTAAGATAGTTTCCTACGCTCAGGGCTACACCCTCATGCGCTCGGCCGCAAAGACATATAATTGGAATCTCAACTACGGCGGCATCGCCCTTATGTGGAGAGGCGGCTGCATTATCAGGAGCATTTTCCTCGGCAAGATAAAGGAAGCCTTTGACAATGACCCCGCCCTGACCAACCTGCTGCTCGACCCCTATTTCAAGGGCGTTATGGAGAGCGCGCAGGCTGGCTGGAGGCGAGTTTGCGCCGCCGCAATAACCAACGGCATTCCTCTGCCCGCAATGACGGCGGCCCTCAACTACTATGACGGCTACCGCTGCGAGAATCTGCCCGCTAACCTGCTTCAGGCTCAGCGCGACTATTTCGGCGCTCACACCTACGAGAGAGTTGACCGTGCGAGGGGCGAATTCTTCCACACCAACTGGACTGGCGAGGGCGGCGACACCGCCGCAACGCAGTATAACGCTTAACGAGGTGCTTAGAATGGAGCTTAATATCAAAAAAGATTATTCATGGGCAATAGTCGTGCCCACCAGCATGGGCGTTCGTATCTGCCCGGCGGAGGGTCAGCCCGTCGCCGCGAGCGACGTGTTCAGAATGCAGGCGACAAGCGCCGAGACCAATGTTGCGAGCATCGCTTCATACCTCGGCATGCCCGTCAAGGTGCTCACCACCTTCGTCAAGGGCAGCCCGATTGCGGCGTTTATCAAGCAAAATCTGCGCTCAAGGGGTATGACCTTTGAGGGCAGGGAGGTCGAGCAGGGCGGCCCGTGGGGCTTCCGCCACCAGTTCAATATAGCCGACAGCGGCTGCGGCTCAAGAGGACCGAGAGTTCAGAATGACCGCGCGGGCGAGGTCGGCAGGACTCTTTCGCTGCGTGATTTCGATGTTGACCGCATTTTCGGCAAGGAGGGCGTCGGCATACTCCACCTATCCGGCCTTATCGCCGCTCTCTCACCCGAGACGGGCGAATTCTGCCTCGAGCTTGCAAAGAAAGCCAAGCAATACGGCACGGCGGTCTCGTTTGACCTCAATTACCGCGATTCGTTCTGGAAGGGCAGGGAGAGCGAGCTGCACGCCATATTCTCCGAGATAGCCTCGAATGCCGATATTCTCGTCGGCAACGAGGAGGATTTCCAGCTCTGCCTCGGCATCAAAGGCCCCGAGGCGGGCGGCAAGGATATCGCCTCCAAGATCGAGAGCTTCAAGGAGATGATAGGCAGGGTCAAGGCGGCTTACCCGAACGCCAAGGTCTTTGCGACCACCCTGCGCCAGGTCGTCAACGCAAACACCCACCTGTGGGGCGCAATAATGCTTGCGGGCGACGAATGGCACGTCGTTGAGCCGCGCGAGATAAGAGTGCTCGACCGTATCGGCGGCGGCGACGGCTTCGTGGGCGGCCTGCTATATGCGGCGCTCA
>ULUJ01047537.1_pt1 | contig 11925 bp, 10 predicted proteins | sample 1958381 | NCBI WGS metagenome assembly ULUJ01 (sample SAMEA4835757, study PRJEB28245) | human gut metagenome | biome: gut microbiome; material: fecal sample | place: Denmark | collected 2008 | reverse complement strand
TTAAATCCAATATTAAAAATGGAGCCAGACAGTCCTGAAACAGAATATACAGAAGATGAATTACCAGCAATAACAATCTTCCTTAAAAAAGATACTTCTTTAGATCATGAATGGTTCCCTAAAAAACAAATACATGATTTAACAACTGCTAAATACTATGGAGTAGCTAAAACTAACGATGCTAAAATAGTACTTGCTAAATTTAAAAAATAATAGGACGTGATTTAGATGGATGATTTAGAAATGCTAAAGCTAATTTTAAGGGAGAGTGATTCTCCCTTTTTTAGCGATGAACAACTCCAATTTTACGCAGAAAAAAATAACTATGACATAAATAAAACTGCTTATGAATGCCTTCTAGCCAAAGCAGAAGATGATAGTATTGCCTTACCAGGGGGATTAAGCTTGCCGAACAATAAAGAATACTGGTTAAGGCTTGCTAAAAAATACAGACCGAATGGAAGTAAGATCTTATGATAAATAAAGAAAAAATCAAATCGAAAGTTGAAAAAGCAATAAAAAAGCTCCCTTCTTTAGGAGTGGTTAAGCGAGCTTACACAAATGATTTTGGAGAAAAGTCAGACTTACTTGAATTAGTATGTGAAATAGAAGGCTTATATCATGAATCAAATAATCAGTATGGCCAAAGTATAACATTGCAAAATAAAGCAGAGGTAATAAAAGAAAAAAGTATATATTTTTTAGTTGTATACGATGAGACTGCGAAGCTTATACAGAAAGATGACTATATATATATAAATGGCTATAAATATCAAATTAAAGATATTGGAAATGTAAATAAAATGGATATTTATGCGGATATGAGATTACAAGAGGTGAGCTACGATGAGTAATTTTAGCATGAATATTGACGAGTTAATGGATATGTTAGAACAAAAAAGAAATAGAACAAAAGCAGCGCTTGAAATATATGCTAATAGCTCAGCTACAAAACTTCAAAATCACGCAAGAGTAAATAAACCTTGGACAGATAGGACACATGATGCTAGAAATAGACTTAATGCATCATGGGAATGGAAAAACGAGAATGTATTAAGTATTGCATTATCACACGGAGTTAATTATGGGATATATCTAGAAAAAGGAACATCACCACATGTTATAACAGGGAATCCTTGGTTGTATTGGCAAGGAGCTAGTCATCCTGTTAAAAAAGTCAATCACCCTGGTACAAGACCTTATCCAATTATAATGCCAACAATAAATGAAATAGGTCCACAGGTTATGTCTGGACTAAGTATACTTCTAAGGTAGGTGAGGTTAATGTTTCAGGATTTATATAGATTTCTTAGAACTGGCGGATTAAAAGTGTACTCACTTGGACAACAGGATAAAATTTGCACAGACCCATTTGTATTGATTTATGAAGCTGGAACAGAAGATACTTCAAGTAGTAAGAATCTAAAAAAAGAAAGCATAGAGTTATGGGTATTTTATCCTTTTAATGAATACTCAAAGGTTGAGGATTATATAAAACAAGTTGAAAATACAATAAAAAAATTCGGCAAACTAAGAAAAAATTATGATAAGTATGCAATAGAAATTGATAATGATATGAAAGCATATTATACAAAACTTTCGTATTTCAGATATGTATATAGAGAAGGAGGTAGATAAATATGTCAACTACAGTAAAAAAGATAAATCAAATGCCACTATCAGATGTATCATTGGTTAGAGTTGTAACTGAAACTGATATTTTTAGTTTCAAAACTTCTGATGAAATTTCAACAGAAGAAGTGGTTTCAGAAGGCGAAGAACAAACTCTTAAGCTAAAGGGTGAAATATATGCAAATAGAGAAGCTAAAGATACTGTACTTGGTTATGACTTAACTTGCAAAGACAATGTAATGTGTCCTGAGCTTCTTAAAGTTATTCAAGGAGGTACTATCGAATACGATACAGATGGAAAAACTTTTAAAAAATATACAGCGCCACCAGTAGGACAAAATGCATCAAAAACATCGTTTGATGTTGAAGTTTATTCTGCAGAAGTAGGAACAGATGGAGACACTGGAAACTTTTCAAAAGTGACATTCCCAAGTTGTAAAGGAAAATCAGTGCCTTTAAGTTTTAAAGATGGTGAATATTATTCAAATGAATATACTATTCAATCAAGACCAGAGAAAGGAACTGCACCTTATACAATAGAAAAAGTAACTGCTTTACCAAATGATACAGTATCAGAATGAACAAATGATATAGAAGAAAATAAGATTGTAGAAGAAAATAATGTTATAGATGAAATAGACCTCTCTAAATAATTTTAGAGGGGTTTTTATTATGAAAGGAAATAGATAATGGAAAATTTACAAGTAACAAGTTTAGAAAAATTAAAAAGAGTAAAACAAACTCAGATAGTAAGTTTAGGTAAGTTTGAAGATGGAACAGAACTTATAGCTGAGCTAAAAAGACCAGATATGCTAGCTTTTATAACAGAAGGTAAAATACCTAATACTCTTTTACAAGAAGCAGCAGAAGTATTTAACGGGAAAACTGAAACTGTAAACAAAGCAACTATAGAAGGAGATGTTACAGCTTTAAAACAGTTAGGAGAGCTATTAGAGTTTTTATGTGAAGAAACATTAGTAAATCCAAGCTATAAAGAAATAAAAGAAATAGGTATAACGCTACCACTAGAAATGAAAACAACAATTCTTACTTATGTTCAAGCTGGAATTGACGGGCTAAAAAGCTTTCGTAAAGAGCAAGAACGTATTGAGAATAATCAATCAGTCGGAGAAATATAGAAGATTACCAAGTGAAATAGCAAGAATAAAAGATGAGTACGTGGCTTTTTGCTTTGATGAAGCTTGTATGTATATATCATGCCAACTTGAAGAAAAGAAAAAACCACGATGGAGTGAAGATCTAATAGACCAAGAAACAGGAAAGAAAAAAACATTTATATCAGAAGCATGGAAAAAACAAAGAAAGGAGGTTAAATAATGCCGGATACAAACTTAGGAACTGCAACAGGCTATTTAAATCTTGATATACAAAACTGGAATAATGCATTAGATGATGCTAGAGAGAGTTTAAGGGAGTTTGAAAATAGTTCTAATTCTATGGGTGATACGTTAAGAAATACACAACAAGCTACAAATGGAGCAAGTGATGCATTGCGAAACACGAGTGATTCAGCAAGCAGAGCTAGAAGTGCTTTTGATGGTGTTAGACAGGTAAGTAGTAGTACGAGTGATGCCTTTGATGATATTACAAGTTCGACATCTAGAACGAGAGATGAATTCAGTAGAACAACTCGAGAAGCACAGAGATTCGAAAGGCAAATGCAGAGATTAGAATATCAACTTGGTGGAGAAGTGCCACAAGCTACACGAGAGGCCTATCAAGAAATGTATAGACTTAGAAGTGAAGTTAGAAATGCGAGCAGATATTATGGAAGCTATTCACGAGAAGCGGCAGAAGCAAGAAATGCAATGACAGAGTTTACACTAAGTCTAGATGATAACACATTTAGGCAAGTCTACATGAGAAGTCAATTAGGACTTACAGAGAGACAGCTACAGACACAAGCTAATAGTATAAGACTTAACGCGAGAATGACTAGCTTAATGGGAGACCAAACTCAAATATTAACACAACGTATGCAAGGTTTACAAGACCATGGAATAAGACCTGAGATGTTATTACCCCCATCTACACCAGGACAATTTAGGCTTTTATCAGAAGCTATGGACTTAGGAGTTTCACCGCTAAATCGTCTATCAAGTGGGTATAGAAGATTAGGTGGTAGAGTTGAAGGAGTTATAAAAAAATATTCAGCTCAAAAAGTTGCAGTAAGAGCAGCACAAGGCTCAATGGTAAGATACGGATTGATAATGAGAAACTTAACGACTGGGACTGCTAACTTAGGACTTGCAATTCCTATTGTTGGAGCTGCCGCAATTGCTGCTTATGGAGTGTTATTTAGTGCAGCTATGAAAGCGGACGAAGGATTACAAAAACTATGGGATACTACAAAAAACAAATTAGCAAAAGCTTTCGAGCCTTTAATAGAAACTGCCGGGCAAGTCTTAGAAGTAGGGATGAAAGTTGTTGGAGTAATAGCTGACTGGATTGCAAAATTTAATGAAGCACATCCAATAATTGCAAAAGTAGCTAGTGTAGTTGCATTGTTAGCTCCCGCAATGACATTATTATTATTACCTCTTTCTATGGGCGTAGGATTATGGAGTGGTTGGTTGGTTGCCCTCAATGGTGCTTGGACCATGATTGGCGGAGTTGTGGCAATGATAGGAACTGCTACCTCGACATTTTTTGCTTTTGCCATACCTATTGCCGCAGTAACCGCTGGACTTATTCATCTTTATAAGACTAATGAAACATTTAGAACTACTGTAAATAATGCTTGGCAATCGGTTAAGGAAAAAGCTGCAGATGTATTCGGAACACTTGAAAAGTATTTTACAGAAACTATTCCGAACGCATATAAAAAAGGTGGTATAAAAGGAGTTTTAGATCAATTCGCGGATACATTCAAAAGCGGATTAGATAAGGTAAAATCATCACTACCTCAATGGCTAGAAAACGGTAAAAGTATGGCTAGTAACCTTGCACAAGGAATTAATCAAGGTTTACCAGCTTTACAGGCAAAAGCAAGCGAAATGATATCAAACTTAGTAGCAGGAGTTTTAAAAGTAGCTCCAAAATTAATAGAAACTGCAGGACAATTAATTCAAGCATGGTTAAAAATGTGGAGTAACAATGTAACACTATTTTTAGATGCTGGATTTAAATTACTTGAAATGATTATGCAAGGTATAGCACAGGCATTACCAGTGTTAATCGAAACTATAGTAAACGTTATATCTACAGTAATAAATATTATAGCTGAGAATCTACCAAAAATAATAGAAGCGGGAGTATACATCATAACTGCGCTTGTAAATGGTATAAGTCAAAACCTACCAGCTATAGTTGATATAATAACAAATACTCTGAGTTCTATAGTGAATATCATATTAGAGAATCTACCGCTAATAATTGAAGCAGCAGCACAAATTATAACAACCTTAGCAGTTGCATTGATAGAAAATCTACCAATATTATTAGAAGCTGCAGTAAAATTAGTTATTGAAATTGCTAGATGCATATTAGAGAATTTACCGCTAATAATTGAAGCTGGTATCCAACTTGTAATAGCATTAGGACAGGCAATAATACAAGCATTACCACAGATAGTTGCAGCAATTGGAGAGCTATTTATTGGAATCTTAGAAGTAATTGCGGAGGAGATAGGTAAATTAGGCCAATTTTTATTAGATAAAGCTATGGAAATAGTCCCTCAAATTCAAAGTAAAATATCAGAACTATGGGAACAAATAAAGATAACAGTAACAGAAAAAGCTACAGAGTTATGGAATTCTATAACACAATGGGCAAATAGTGTATATAGTAGCGCATCAAGTTGGATTAGCAATTTGATATCATCAATAGGTACGTGGTTAAGTGGCTTACCAGGAAAAGTAGGCTATGCATTAGGGTTTGTATTAGGAGCCATAACTAGCTGGGGAATTAATACATATAACTATTTTGCTACAAATATACCGATGTGGATTAACTCAATAGGAAACTGGTTCTCTCAATTGCCTTCCAAGATAGGTAAATGGCTTACAGATACATATAGCAGAGTAACTCAATGGGGTAGTAATATGTTATCAAAAGCGCAAGAAACTGGTAGTCGATTTATAAGTAATACTATAAATTGGTTTCAACAATTACCAGGAAAGGTATGGAATTTCCTAAGCAATACTTACAGCAAAGCAACTCAATGGGCATCGCAAATGATTGCGAAAGCACAACAAGCTGGAAGTCAATTTGTAAGTAAAGTAGGAAGTGCATTATCAACATTGCCAGGGCGAGTATGGTCATTTTTATCTAGCTGTATATCAAAAGCAATTAGCTTTGCATCGCAATTTGGAGCGCAAGGTCAAAAAGCAGCTAATGATTTTAAAAATAAAATAATAAACGGAGTTAATTCTATCCCTGGCAAAATGGCAAGTATAGGTAAACAAATAGTACAAGGTATATGGAGAGGTATATCTGGAGCTGGAAGTTGGCTTAGAACTCAAATATCTAATTTTGCCAGTGGAGTAGTAAAAGGATTCAAGGCTGGATTTAAGATTAATTCACCAAGTAAAATTATGCGAGATATAATCGGTGTTGGTATAGTAGAAGGTATTGGTGTCGGGATAGATCAAGAGGAAAATAGTTTGCTTGGAAAAGCTAAAAATCTAGCTAATAGTGTAGTTGGTGTTATGAATAACAATGCAACTACAATGGATTTAATAGGTACTGCTAAAGGATTAACTGGTAATATTGGTGCTGTAACTCAAACAACACAAAATAATACAAGTAATGCTATAAATATAAATATAAATAATCCTTGTATAAATGATAAAATAGATATAGAAACTCTAGCAAATGACCTAGCATTCTATCTAAAAAGAAAAAAAGTATTAACAGTATAAGGAGGTGTAGAAATGGAATTTACAGAATATAAAGACCCGATAGTTTTATATTTAGACGATAAACCGAGTACAGATTATGGAATAAAGGTGTATGAAAGTAATATCCTTTCTGCGCCTTCTAAAAAATTAGAGTTTGTTGAAATAGAAGGAAGAGACGGAGCACTAACAATAGACAATGGATATGAAGATTTTGTATTAACACTTGGTTGTGTGCTTGTAAATAATAATAGCAAAGTTGAAACTACTCCAGCATTAGCAAGAAGGGCAAAGAAATTCCTTCTTAACGGAGCAAATAGAAAGATACAATTAAGTGAGGACATGGGTTTTTATCTATTAGGGGCTTATAATTCTGATGTTGACATAGAAGAAGCAATTGAAAACTTTGGATTGTTCCAGGCACAATTCAGATGCAAGCCTTATAGATTCTCTAATAGTAATAAAACAGTAGAGATAACTACTAAAAATACTGTAATAAAAAATGATGAATATAAAACCAAGCCTGTTATTGATGTGTATGCAACAGGAGACATAACTATCAATATAAATAATCAAGAAGTTGTTTTAAAAGCCTTAGAAGGACATATACAACTTGATTGTGAAAAAATGAATGCAACTACTGTTAATTCGCTTGGAAAAATAGTAAATGCAAATCAGAAAATGTATAGTGATTTTCCTGTTTTAGAAGAAGGTAATAACAATATAACTTGGACTATAGGAACAGGCGCTAGTTTTACTAAAATAATAATAAATTATAGAATGGCGGTGATATAGTGATACCAAGAATTTATGATAACAGTTTTACAACGTATGAAAGCAACGGATTAGGTTTATTGGTAGATGCTATATCTTGCCAAGTTGAAGAAGAATCAAACGGAGATTTCGAGTTAACACTCGTATATCCTTCTGATGGTTCTTTTTTTTATGCGTTAAAACAAGACAACCTTGTAAAAGCTGATGCATCGGATAACTTAAAAGGGCAGCTTTTTAGAATAGATACAATATCAAAACCTCTAAATGGCCAAGTGACTGTATATGCAAAACATATTTCATTTGATTTAGCTAAAAACTCTTTAAATGAAGATGTAAACGAAAAAAATATAAAATGTGAAAATGCTGGTAAACATATGCTTCAAAAATCTGATGCTGACAGTAGATTTACAATAGAAAGTAATATAGAGATGCTTGGTAACTACAGCATGGATAGAAAAACAGATTGTTTGAGTGCTATAGCTGGGACAAGAGGTTCTCTTATAGATACATTCGGTAATGGTCCTAAGCTTCTTAGAGATAACTTTACAATATCCGTACTTACTAGAAGAGGTAAGGATGATAACACTCTTATAGCTTATAAGAAGAACATCACAGGCTTTACGTTAGAAGAAGATTATTCAGAAATAATCAATATTATAAAACCTTATGCTACTTATACAGAAGATGAAGTTGAAAAAACTCTATATATTGATGAAACAGGAGTAAAATCGCCAAGATATGTAGAAGGTGATATAGTAAAAAGTCAATGGATGGATTTTTCAGACAAATTTGACGAAGATGAAGCTCCAACAAAAGAAAAATTAAAAAATCTAGCTGAAAAATATTTCAACGATAATAGCTGCGACCTTCCTAAAATGACTTATAAAATAGAATTTCAACCGCTTAGCCAAACGGAAGAATACAAGGAAGATGGATTAGCTGAACTAGAATATATAGGCATGGATGATAGTGTATATATAGCTAACAGCAAATATGGAATAAGAGACCAAGCTAGAGTTATAAAAACAACTTATAACGTATTAGCAGACAAATATATATCTATAGAATTAGGTGATCCAAAGACAACACTAGGCTCAATCATAAATAAAAATAATACTGACACAGTAACAAAAGATGAAGTAAAAGACATTGTAGATAAAACAAATAAAAAAGATTATCCTAATACATTGCCAGCGGTTCCAGTTGTAACTATAGATAGAGCCGGATTTAAGACAGTTTCTCTTAGTTGGACTTTTGATAATAAGCCTTATTATTCTTATCAAGTTTATGCTAGTCAAGAACAAGGATTTAGCCCTAATGCATTTGACTTGATTTATGAAGGGAAAGGAAGTGCTTTTCTCCATGAGGTAGAATGCTCACAGACTTGGTACTATAGAGTAAGAGCGATTAATACTTATGGAAATGCTACGGATTTTTCAGAAGAAGTTAGTGCAACAACTACCAAAATAAGTGATGCTGCAGAATATTTTCAAGAAGCTGCGATAGAAAGTGCTTTGATTGGATCACTTAATGCTGATGTAATCAATGCTGGGAAACTCAAAGGCACTTTTATAGATGCAAGACAACTAACAGTTACAGATGGAAACGGGAATATTACTTTTCTGATAGATAGCGAGGGTAATGTAAGTATCCGAGCAACAGAATTCAGTCTCGAAGGCAAAACTATCAGTTCCTACATTGACGATGTGACTACTGATATATCCAAGCAAAAAGAAAGAATAGATGAAATACTTGAAGATAGTACATTAATACCTTCTGAAAAAAGGCAATTACAAATAATTTTAGATGATATAGTAGAAGAATATGCTGAAATCACAGCAAATGCCTTAAAGTACAATATAGCTTACAATGATTTTCAAACTGCATATAATGCTTTATATAATTACTTAACTGTAGATTGCAAAATAAACGACATTGAAATTACAACAAATGTGCATCAAGATACTTTGAAAAATTATTTTGAAAATTATTATACAAAAAGAGGAAATATAAACAATTTAATAAATGATGAAATAAATAGTAATATTGACGATAAATTAAGCAGTTCAGATTCTGAAGCAGTATTTAATGCTCTTACTAAAAATGGAACAATACAAGGGTTATATATGCAAGATGGAAAACTTTATTTTAACGGTCAATATATTAATGCTAAAAATTTAAAAGTAATAGATTCAAAAGGAAATACTACTTTCTATATAGATTCAAATGGGAATGTAACAATTAATGCAACAGACTTTAGCTTAGAAGGTAAGACTATAGATGACTATGTAAATTCTCATGTAGTAGAAGTTACAGGAATTACAATGAAGAGAGTATCTATATCTTACTATATTTCTACTTCACCTACTCAGTTATTAGGAGGTAGTTGGTCCACAACAAAACCTACTTGGGTAAGTGGGAAATATATATGGCAAAAAACAGTAACTACATATTCTAATAATACAACAAGCGAATCAGAACCAGTTTGTATAACAGGACCAAAAGGTGAGCAAGGTAATCCAGGTGGTAAAGGCGACCAAGGTGTGTCTATTACTAGAGTAAGTAACAGATATGGCAAAAGTACATCTAAAATAGACCCTCCAACAACTTGGTATACAAACTATCCAGAATGGGAAAGAGGCTATTACATATGGACTAAATCTATAATCTATTATAGTGATGGTACAACAACAGAAACCACACCTTATGTAGATACTTCCTGGGAAGGTATGGCAAATCTTGTAGATAATAAAGTTGATAACACACAACAAGCAATATTTAATGCTCTTACAAACAACGGACAAGTACAAGGTATATATTTACAAAATGGAAAAGTTTATTTAAACGGAGAATATATAAAAACCAATAGTTTAAATGCATCTAATATAACTTTCGATGATTTAACAGGTAAAACTATAAAAGGCGCTAGATTTTTCACTGCACCTAAAGAAGGTGCAACTGATGGATATTTATTTAGAATTTATTCAGATGGTAGTGTTTATAGTTCTAAAACAATCCAAGTATATGGAGAATCTAATGATGGAAGTTATGCTCAATTAACTCCTGGCAAAGTAACTGCGACAGAATATTTACAATCGCCAGGACTTATTACAAGTAACAACAGTCTTTATTTTGGGATACAAGGATATACGCCACCAAATGATAACTCAACAAGAATGGTTAAATTGACAAGAGATGCAAATAATGAATATACCTATTTCATGCCTTGTTATAATCCTACAAGCACGAGTGGGGGTATAAGATTAGGCTCTACGAATGGATTTTGGAATGTTGTATATGCAACTAATGGGGTAAAAACAAGTTCAGATAGAACATTAAAAGAAAATATAGATTATTTAGATGGAAATTCTTCTATTGATTATGATGATTTATATAATTTTATAAAAAATGATTACTCATTAGCGACTTATAATTATATAGGAGAAAGCGAAAAAAGACTATCAGCTATAGCTCAGGATATGCTTGTAAATTCTGATGGAACAGATAATAAGGTCGGGCAACTAATTACTAATGCAGAAGAAGCATATAAAAATCAAGCAACACTAGCTATAGAGGAAACTCAGTTAGTAAATGTGCTAATTGGAGCACTAAAGAAGACAATGGAAAAAGTAGAAGAATTAGAAAATAAGCTAAATAGTAAATAGGAAGGGGATGTGTTAATTTGAAATACAACTACGAAGTATCTGTAAATGAAAATAGAGCAAAATTAAATAAAGACATTTTTTTATTTAGAGGTAATAGAAATATACATTATTATTTTTCAATAAAAGGTGCACGTTTTGCCTTTAAAAAAGAAGGAGATTTAATAGAAAATGCAAATGCGATTTATGCAGCAGTTACAGTAATAAAACCAAATGGGGTTGAAGTTGCAAATGCTATAGCTCCAGTTGAAAATGGTTTAATTCATTTAAAAGTTACAGAAGATCTAATCGATGAAGAAGTAGAAGTCGGAGATTTTGATTTGGTATTTGATTTGTTCGATGATACTGACGGGGCAGTAACAATTCCAAAAGTAATAGGACAATTCCATGTATTAGAAAGACCATGTACAACTCCCATTTCCGAATTAGCAGTAGCTACAAATACAACAAATGAAGTAGACTACGCTCTAACAGATTATGCTATAACTACTTATGCAGAGCCTGTAGCATCTACTAATGAAGATGGAACTTTTGCTAAAAAAACATGGGTGCCAAAAGAAAAAATTACAACAGCAGAGTTAAACAGAATGGAAGAAGGTATAAGCTATGTTAGTTCGCAATTTAAAGATATTGCGAACTTATCTCTTACAAAACATACGGATGGAAAAGTATATATTAAGAAACAAGATGGAACACTTATAGGTGATGGAATCGAAATAGGTGGAAGTGATGTTGACTTATCTAAAATAACAATGAGTATGAGTGGGCAAACATTGAAGTTGTTAAACAATGGTGATCAAGTAGCAACTGTAGAAATTCCTACTGCAACAGTAACCGATGAACAATTAACAAGTATAATTCAATCTAAAATAGATGATGGTACATTGAGTGCATTATCTATAGAAAATCGTTCCATAGATGAATCTAAATTAAATTTTGGCATAATACACAAACATTTATTAAATGATACATTAAAAAATAATCTCGCTAATAGTGAG
>ULUJ01065919.1_pt1 | contig 11998 bp, 8 predicted proteins | sample 1958381 | NCBI WGS metagenome assembly ULUJ01 (sample SAMEA4835757, study PRJEB28245) | human gut metagenome | biome: gut microbiome; material: fecal sample | place: Denmark | collected 2008 | reverse complement strand
TATAATACTGTATGATTGTAGTAGATAATTACCTATTATCCTTCATTATCTATGATATCATTTTAAGCCTAAGAAATCCATACATTATTCCCACAAAATATTTTTGTTACATATATAATATAATAATCACCCTCATACTCCCCCCCTTCACAGTCAGCATCTACAAAAACATACTTTCCATCCCCCGAATTACGAATTGTGCTTCCATCACATATATGATAAAATTTATTCAGTTAGTATATTCTAACCCAATGATTAGATTAAATTTGTCAGCCCCACCACTGCGGATTCTAATAGGCTGGCATCAGGTTATGGGAGATAAATGAGATGAAATGGGCATATTCAGTATCGAGCTATGCAAAGCTCTATGAAAAATACTGCAAAGAAAATCTTCCGTCCAAGGCGGATGATATATTCAAAAAGGCTGATGAATATTACAGGGAATTTATGCGCAGGGACATGCCGGATCTCGGCAAAAATATGATGGCGGCCAATATGCATGACTGGTTCACCATCATATCATTTTATGAGGCAAGCGATCACAGGCTTGACGGCGAGGTTCTTCTCACGATCAAACGGGAATCTACTGAGAAGATGAAATTCCTTGGAAAAATTGTCAATGGCAACAAGAGCAACTGGCCATACAAAGTATTTGAAAAAACCTATGTGAAGTTCAACAAAATGCAACAGGAACACCAGGCTAAAGGAGAATGGATGGATAGCTGGAAAGTTGAGATCAACCCAGATGGCAGGACTGAAGGGTTCTGCTTCCATCTGATCGGCTGCCCTATAGCCAAGCATGCGAAGGAGCACGGCTATGCAGATCTGCTCCCTTATCTGTGCAGAACTGACCACTACCTTGCGGAGGTCATGCACGCCCGCCTGATCCGTACACAGACCGAGGCTCTTGGCGGTGATTGCTGCGACTACTGGTAGGTCGGCGACGAGAGTCCTGCACTGGAGCAGTATAAGGATCTTGAGAAAATATAACTATTCCCACACATGACAAAAAGCAAGCACCTGTTTCTGATATAACGATGCTTGCTTTTTTATTTACAGACCAAACCAATCTAGAACCTCAACCTGTTCAAGATTCTCGTCCGAATGCTCTATCTCCCTGGAATATCTGTAAGAGAGCTCTATGAGATCATCCACCGACAGAGTCTCACCATTTCTGAGCCATCTAGCCATGAGCAGCATGTAGAGTTCTACAGCATGTCCTACGCATGCGTTTACCTTGCCAGAGATATTGTCATCGTACACTGCGCCGAGAAGGTAGATTGAGATGAAGTATACTATGATCTGCTCTAGCACAATCTCCATAGAAGGCAGTATGTCACCGACAGATGCATCGCAGGAATCAGAATTCAGATCGTGCATGCCTTGATCATCAGCATTTACATTCTCTTCTGAAACATTGCAGTCCGCAGCCCGCTCATCTGCCATATCCTGACACGCAGAATTCCTGCGCCACCATGACTCAAACCTTCTCCTGTTCTCCGCAAATGTTTCTGCGCCATCACCGAACAGAAGACTCTGTGACTCTATGAGCACATCCTCCCAGTCGTCGTACAAAAGCTCCAGCTCGCCCTGCAGAAAACCAAACTGTCTCTGTAACAAGACATATTCATCATCTAAAAAGACTTCATTATTGATCTCCGTATTAGAATGCTCTGGGCAAAATTCTAATTTCCTGCAAATCTCCGGCTTATCCTGCTCCTCACACTCATCCCACATGACCAGATCGCCCTCGTCATAGTGTCTCTGAGCCGACGCACCGATCTGAATCACCCGCTCTATTCTGCTCCGTATGTCCACACTTCTGTCCTGAATGACATTCAGTATCGCCTCCCGGATATCCTCCAGATTGGAATAAAGGAAATAATCAAAGTCATCGAACATCTCGTCCTCGTCATCTTCCTCAGTCACAAATGTAACCTTATCCGTGATGTTCATCAGTATACGTGCCACCTCAGGACATGAAAGTGATAACGAAACCTCGCGCACATTCTCGAATTCTTCCGTATGTCTCGGATATTCCCTGCAGGTGGTACAAAGGCTTTCCTTACCCATATGTATATACAGATCACACAGCATGTCATCTCGCAAAAATGCACACTTTCCACTTCTGCCATGCCTGAAAACGCCCTCTTTCCAGTTCACTTTCCTGTGAAGCTCCGGTCTGTAATCTCCATCGTACTCCTGATACCTTTCAAGAGAATCGTCATCTATCACTATCTGCCATTTGCCGCAGCATGTGTCCGGGCATTTGTCCGCTATGCAGCTGAATTTCTTATAATAATCCGGGTATGTGTAAATCATATGTACTCCTTTATATATAATCATTCCATTATTCCATTCATCGTCTCTGCAGCACGATCACGAACTTGTTACCGTCCTTTTGGGGAATAACACTTAACATTCCGCCCTGTTTTTCTATGATCTCCCTTGACAGATAAAGACCTATTCCAACGCCATCCTTGTCACCGGAATTTCTGCCACGGTAAAACCTCTCAAATATATGTGTGCGCTCATCCTCTCCTATTGGTTCATTCTCATCTGTCACACTGATTTCAACCGTGAGCCCTAGTTTTCTGACCGACAGGACTATCTCACTTCCAGTTTTTCCGTATTTTATCGCATTATCCAAAAGATTGAAACACGCTTCCGCAGTCCATCTTCTGTCATGCTGTATATCACATTTCACCTGTTCATCATATCTGATAGTTATACCGGCATTTTTCGCACTCACATATACATCTTTCACTGCCTGCAGCACAGTGTCATTTATACTCTGGCTTTTCACATCGAGATTGATAAGTCCGCTTTCCAGTCTGGATACCTTTATCATACTCTCCGAGAGAAATGACAAGCGCTCCACCGCCAATTCAAGGACTTGCAAGTACCTAGTACGCTCATCATCACTTATATCCGGATTTTTCAGAAAATCCGTGTACATCCTCAGGTTCGATATCGGTGTCTTCAGTTGATGGGAAAGATCCGATACCAGCCCCTTAATATTCTCATGCTCCAGCCTCTCTCTGGAATTCTGAAGCTTCAGTGCATCGATTATCTTGTCAACCTTGCTCTGCAGCCTTGATACCAGCGAATCCTCATCTTCCGGAAATACCTGCTGCCGTTTCAGCTCAGAGAGATTGTCCAGAAGATCCGACATAGCTGCCACGACCTCCGAAATAAAGTCATCATCTGCCTTCTGCAGCAGCCTTATGACAACAAACACAACTACACCACACGCCAGTGCACCTATGGCCGCAAGTATTTTTCCTGAACATACATACTCAAATACTGCTAAAAACACAAACAAAAGAAGTGAGCATACATACAGCATCCTCACTCTCTTCGTATATTTACCATAGTTTTCAATATATTTATCCATATTATCTCTGTTATATACCCCTGCCTATGTCTCGCCAAATGTATATCCAATTCCAAACACCGTGATCACGTACTCCGGATTGCCGGCATCCTTTTCTATCTTCTGACGCAGTCTTCTGATATGCACATTCAGCGTGTTCTCATCCACATAATTTTCATTGTCATCCCAAATCTTCTGTATGATCATATCCCTTGTGAGAACACGCCCCTTATTTTTTATCAGCAGTTCCAGTATCCTATATTCCGTAACGGACAGCTTTATCGGTTCATCCGATATGTACACCTGCATCCGCTCAAAGTCAACACTCATATCCCCATAATGAAAACGTTCGCGCTTTACCCCATCCAGTGCATTTTCACTTCTTCGAAGGACTGCCTCTATCCGCTGATACAGAAGTTCCACGGAAAACGGCTTCGCTATATAGTCATCGCAGCCGGCCCGGAACCCCTCTATCATATCAGCCTCCGTATCTCTTGCCGTGAGGAAGATGATCGGGACCTTTGTGCTTTTTCTCAGTTCTCTGCAATAGTCAAGACCCTTTCCATCGGGAAGGTTTCTGTCAAGCAATATCAGATCGAAACCATGTTCCAGACAGCCATCCGCCTCCTTGCATGAGTACGCAGTTTCAACTTCGTATCCCCTCTTTTCAAGGAATAGCTTTACACCTCCACATATGATCACATCATCCTCCACGACCAAAATACGTTTCATACTTTCTCCTATCAATTACATGCTGATTCCATGTCATTTTCACGACTCCCGGTCTGCCAAATTACATGCTGATTCCATGTCATTTTCACGACTCCCGGTCTGCCAAATATCTATGATGCTTCTCTCAGCCGACTTGTCACCGTATCTTTTGTCACAAGTCTGAACACCATCGCCGGAACCACAATGCATATAGCAAACAGCACAACAACGACTCCGGCAACAAGTACATACGGATAATGAAATACTGCATAATCGGCTATATTCACACTTAGCCGGCCAGCTCCATACATCATAAGGCTTCCAAGCGTCACAATAAGTACTGTTGTTATAATACCATAAAACATGCCTTCGTACATAAGCATATTACGTATCTGCCTCTTTGTCATTCCAACGCTCTCAAGCACTGCCAGTTCCAGTTTTCTCGTATATACACCGGTGATCATGACATTGATATAATTCACCACTCCGATAAGTATCAATATGATCGACATTCCACCACCTATCACCTCAAGCGACAGCATAGACTTCTTGAATTCCGAGCCCTCCACCGACTTGATATCACTCCCGGCTATGATTGGATTTTCCTTTACGATGCGCTGTACATATGGTGTCACTTCTGATCCTTTTCCTTTCTCCGCATCTGCTATGATGCATGAGATCGCCGCATCCGGAAACAGATCATCCATCACCGCATCACTCACAAATATCGCCTCCGGAGCTCCACCAAGTACCCAGTAATATCCGGCGGTGATTGCTGACTGCTCTGTTCTCATCATGGCTGCACCGACTGAGATCTGTCTCTTCCTGCCCGTCTGGTCATTTACAAGTGTCAGAGTCTTATCCGTCATCCGCTCCGACGCTGATATGGAATCTACATAACCTATCAGACATACCTCTCCTTTTTCGAATGCATCTATATCAATCTTCTGTCTGGCAGTTTTGTTGTAGAGCTTTATCATATCTGAATTGACCGATATCAGCGGTGCCCCATACTGTGCCTCACTGTTGGTCGTTGTCTCATAAAATGTCGCAAGAGATTCCGGGTCATCCTCGGTCTCAATAAACGGTGCATAAAGTTCAGCATCAAATGGCAGTCTTACATTTGCGCTTCTGTCCACCTCTACAGTACCCATACCCGGAATGTTTCGCATCTGATCCGCGATATCTGCCATGGTCGCCTGAGGCTTAGAGTTATCTGATTCTCCGTCGCCATATAGCACATAATCATTGTGAATATAGTGCTCTATATAACTGTCCGCATCCATGCATGATATAAATGTATTCACACACAGAAATGTAACTGAACCCATGAATATTGATGCGAACACAAGTATACTTCTCTTTTTTTCACGAAACACATTCCTCCATGCCATCTTCCAGGGTCTTCCTCCACTGGTGGACTTATATCTTGTTCCCGATATATTTCCAGCATATTTCATAGCATCGATTGCAGATATCTTCCCGGCATATTTTGCCGGTTTCCTTGCACTTATAAATACAGTTGCAAATGCAAATACCACGGAAAATACATATATTCCCGGATTGAAACTGACCGCCGATGAAAGTGCAGCTTCCCTGTCTACCGACAGCATGTTCATAGCAAGAGGAACAACGCCAAATGACACCGCCGTTCCAAGGAGTACACCTATCGGAATTCCTATACAAGCCAGATATAGTGCCTGTTTTTTCACTATCTTCTGTATCTGGGACATCGTGGCTCCGATGGTCTTCAGCATTCCATAGAATCTTATATCCTTTGTGACAGATATATACATTACATTATATATAAGAAGATATCCACTAAGGAGTATCATAAGAGCTATAATGCCTATACTTATAGCTATAAAAACACGGTTTGAACCATTTTCAGACTGAACATCATATTTCACTTCAAACTTCTGATCCTGCCTCAAAGTAACATTTTTCTCAAGTTCATCTTGGAGTTTATCACCCTTGCCCTCCTTTGCGGAGATACTGACACGTCCATCCTTCTGCATATCTATTCCCTGGGAATCCACATATTTCTTTGACACCAGGCATACGCTGCTCTTGGCAAATCCTGTGTACCAGCCTGAGAGCACAAAATTTTTCCTCTCACCATCCATCACCAAAGTAACATTCTGACCTACCTTTGGCGACGTGATACCCATATTGTCAAGCATCTGCTTTGTGAGCATTATCTCATTCTCTTCCTTCGGATAACTGCCATTTATATCGGTTATAGCAGGTTTCAGATTCTCATTAAATTCCGTGTCATCATCATACTGAAGCAGATAACTGTACTTGCCTGATTCCGTGCTTACCGTCTGTGCATCAATCTGTATTCCCGCCGCAAGAAGTGACGGACAGGACTTTATATCATTTATCTGACCTTCAGATGGATGCTCCATATATATAGAAGATCTTGTTCCCTGAAGTCTGAGCTGCATCTGGTTAAGATTTTTAGCTACGGAAAATCCCAATGTAAATACAGCCGTGAACATAAATGTTGTGAGAACGATCGCCAGAATAACAATTACATTTCGCACTTTGTTCTGCTTTAACATGCGGTGATATATCCTGCTCACCGCCGCCTGATTATTGTTTCTAAGCATCCTTCTCACCCCCATCTGGTACTCCTGCTGAGAAGATCCTGCCATCTTCTATCCGTATCATCTGGTCTGCCATGGTTGCTATCTCTTCATTATGAGTGATCATCACTATCGTCTGTGCAAACTCTTTACCAGTCAGCTTTAACAGTGCAATGACATCCATGCTGGTCTTGCTGTCCAGATTGCCTGTCGGCTCATCAGCCAATATGATAGAAGGTTTTGCTGCCAGCGCTCTGGCTATCGCAACCCTCTGCTGCTGGCCTCCTGACAGCTGGTTAGGCATGGAAAATTTCTTTTCCGATAAGCCGAGCACATCCATAATTTTATCTACATACGCAGTGTCTATCTTCGTTCCATCCAGCTCGATCGGAAGCACTATATTCTCGTACACATTTAATATCGGCACCAGATTGTAATTCTGGAAGACAAATCCTATCTTTCGTCTTCTGAATATCGTAAGTGCCTCATCATCCATTTCAAAAATAGCTTTGCCGTCCAGCATAACATCTCCTGATGTTGGCCTGTCGAGACCTCCTAAGAGATTTAGAAGTGTTGACTTTCCGCTTCCCGAACTACCTATGATAGATACAAATTTTCCCTCTTCAATATCAAGTGACACATCTGTAAGCGCATGCACGACATTGTCTCCTGTTCCGTATGTCTTTGTAAGATTGTGGGTTGATAATATATTCATGATACCTCTTCCTTTTCATTTCTTTTTCATTTTCTGCCATTTCTTTGTCTGATCTACTTGATGGTTTTATTCTAACATCCACATCTTACAATCTTATTACGTTTAATATTAAGATTTAGTGGTCACTGCTTACATTATCAATATATTAAAAGACCCAGCCCCTGTTAATAAGAGACTGAGCCTTTGATTTCTATCCATTATTTATGACTGTTTCTATACTCCGCCTACAAGTTGGCTGCCAGCACCTGCTCCATAACCTGGAGCACTCCGCGCTCCTCATTGGATGGGGCGCGGAATCTTGCAAACTTCTCCATGCCAGGCTGCGCATTTGCCACGATATAGCTGTAGTATACCGTCTTCAGCATCTCCGCATCGTTGAAGTTGTCTCCAAATGCCATCATCTCGCTGGTATCGATACCAAGAAGTTCCCCGATCTTTCTCATGGCCATTCCTTTATTGATACCTTTATTCATGATGTCGATCCATTCTCTTCCGCCCACAGTGACTGAGAAGTTATCTCCAAAACGTGGCGTATAGATCTCTTTGTACTTCACCGCAGCATCCTTATCTGGAGCAAATATCGTAAACTTATTGGCCTCGACGTCAAGGCTTCTCATATCATCAACAAACTCAAGATTACTGAGAAATGCTTTGAAAAACTTCGCATACTTCTCATATTTTTTCAGGACATATGCTCCGGATAGAGCACACAGTACAGCAACACCATCCGTCTCGTCCTCCACAAAGCGTATCATACTCTGGTACTCTTCCACATCCATCAGACTCTTGTATATGATCTTGCCACAGTTGGAGATAGCCGCACCGTTATCCCCGATGACCACCATCTTATCCATCTTGTCTCCGAACATGTCCCTCAGAGTGTACATCGGTCTTCCGCTGGCTACAACAAAACGAATCCCCTTCTCATCCAGCCTGTCAATGTAATCAAAGAAACCATCCGGGAGTTTTCCATTCTCCATAAGCAGTGTATGATCCATGTCGGATGCTATTAATTTTACGTTCTTCATGACTTCACTTTCCTTATTTAAATAATAATGCACAATTCTTCTCCAGATCATACTCCCTTGTATAACCGTCATCATCGTACAGCATATAACTGCTGTTCTTATAACCGATCAGCTGCATTGTAGTCTTGTCAATATCAGCAACGCACTCCGCCACATCCACGACAGGTATACATTTGCCGTTTCTTACAAACAGGATAACTTCATTCAAAGGTACCTCAACAAAGTGATGTCCCGCAGGCATCTCCGTCTGCTCCACTGAGCCATCTGCCGTAAACCTTACAAGCATCATATTCTCCGGCAGATACACATATCTTCCGATGGCATTCTGCGTGTAAACCGGTGCGATCATGATCTCATTTCCAAGCATGAGCTGATCCTCAACATGAGCCGCGATCCTATCATCTGGATATTCAAATGCCAGTGGCTTGAACATCATGTCGTCCGTCAAGGCCGCCTTCATGTACTCGCTGTATATATATGGAAGCAACCGGTAACGGACACCGATCACATTCCTGAAATCCTCTATATGCTCAAACTGATAGCACTCCTGATTTCTTGTACCCTCACAAGAATGGTCACGCATGAGCGGAGTGAACACGCCGAGTGCGAGCCATCTGAGAAGAAGGTCTCTGGATGTGTCGCATCCAAATCCACGAGATCCGCGCCCGTATACAGGAAACCGCACATATTCATGGACGGAAGCATCTTGATGTTGAGCAGGATGTGTGACCACCACGATTTGTTATCGCCCATCCAGACTCCGCCATAACGGTGCATTCCGATATATGAGGAGCGTGAAAACAAAAGTCGTCTCTCATCCGGTGAGATCTCCCGAAGGGCCTCGCCTGCCGCCCTTGTCATGTTATATCCAAAGAGGTTGTGAACCTTGTCGTGACGCACCATCTCCCCATCCACATTGTGATACATAGATGCGTAATCCTTCGGATTGTTGCCAACACCTGCCGCCATACCCGAGATGCCCCAGACATCGTCCACAGTCTCGTCCTTCTCAATGAACTTCTTCATAGCTTTCTTCAGCTCGCCCACGCCCTCCGGGGTGAAGAAGATCGCCGGCTCATTCATGTCATTCCAGAAGCCCTCTATACCTGCATCCGTGAGGATCTTATATTTTGCACCGAACCAGCGTCTCGCCTCAGGGTTCAGCACATCAGGGAAATGCGTATATCCCGGCCATACCGCCGCAACGAAATCACTTCCATCTGCTCTCTTGCAGAAGTAGTTATTTGCCACGCCCTCCTCATACACATCGTAACCTTCCTCAATCTTTACTCCGGCATCGATGATCGGGATCAGGCGTATATTATCCTTTTTCAGATTCTCCACATACTCCGAAAAATCGCCAAAGTCGTCATTTATGGTGAAATCCTTGTAACTGTCCATATAATCAATATCCATGTAGACCATATCGATCGGGATGTGGTTCTCTCTGTATTTTCTCGCCACCGTCTCAAAGTCCTCCGGTGTCTTGTATCCCCAGCGGCTCTGTCCAAATCCAAATGCAAACTTTGGCGGGATATAACTCCTTCCGATCATCTTTCTAAACTGCTTCGTGATATCATATGGGCTGTCACCTGTTATCACATAGATATCCAGATCTGCGCTGTCACAGAAAATGTGCAGCTCATCGCACTTCGTATATCCCACGTCAAATGTGATCGTGGATGGATAGTCAAAATACAGGCCAAATGTCTGCGCTCCTGAAACTATAATAAAGTTGTGTGATGCATACAGTGAGTATACATCCTCGTGATGATGCGGATTGTCTGCATTGTTGCTTATGTACTTGTAGCCTCTCTTGTTGATTCCTCTGTTCGCCTCGCCAAGGCCATACACTATATCACTGTCCTCAAGACCAAATGTGTACGAAAATCCGGCTGTTAAGTCTATATTGCCGTGATCTGGCTGTCCTTTTTCTGCTGCGATATCTACCACTACTGATTCTGTCTGAAATGGCTTTCCGTATGTATACTTCTTTATCATGCTGTCACCTCTATGCATCTCTCTTCTTCCTTCTGTATCTCTTTTTCTTCTTCCGAACCGTCTTGCCGCGCTTTGCCGCCTGGGCTTTGCGGAATTCCTGTATCTGCTTGATCATGGCCGCATAGTCCCTCTCGAACAGGATCTCACTTATCTCATGATGCACGATCTCCGCCGGAAGTCTGTCCACTATGAGGGTTCTCACGAAGTCCTTGCTCTTGCCCTTATACATCGGCAGACTGTAGGTCTCCTGAATATGCGCAAGCTCCGGTCTCCAAAGTATTCGGATGGTGCGCAGAATATCCGCTTTGGGATTGGTCTGCATCTCTCGCACTACATAGAAGTCTATCTTATGCGTCACTTTATCAGATGGATCAGTTGTGCCTCCACCAATTGCTTTGCCACCCATATTCACACCTGCATTTTCGCCTGCATCTGGCTTGCTGCCCGTATCATATTCTTCAACAGATATGATCCCCCAGTAGTCCGGCACATGCTCAGCCACATGACTTGCGTGTGTGCTTCCCACCACAACGATATTCTGATCAAAATACAGATCATAATCCGCAACCTGTCTCTCAAGCCGTGTGTATGTATCCGCGTCACTCTTTATCTCGATTCCAACTATCTTGTCCGGGATGACCATTACCACATCCGCACGGGAACTGCCCACAGTCTTTTCCTCAAGGATCCGCACCTTTCCGTACCTCTCCTCCAGAAATTCAAATAAAGGCTCGCGTATATCTTTATCTAATAACATCTTTCCCTCCAAAAATCAATTGATTTAAGTAATCTTCATATGTGATTTTGTGCTATATAAAAAATCAAGGCAGTGAACTTTTAAAGTGAGCTCACTGCCCTGATTTCTTAAAACATATATTATCCCATATCACCAAAATTCATTAAATCAGTACCAGATTCCGGCAATATCTCTATCAGCCTTTATTCACTAGTTCTGCGAACTTCTTAAGTGCTTCCTTAGCCTCCGGTGAAATATTCCTTGGAACTGCAATTCTGACTGTCACATAATGGTCTCCATGGGTATTACCGCCTCTCGCCTGAACACCTTTGCCACGAAGCCTTATCTTGCTGCCCGACTGTGTTCCCGGAGCTATCTTACACTTTACATCTCCAAACATCGTGTGGACGAGAAGTTCTCCCCCGAGAACAGCCACATCAAACGGTACAAGGGCTGTGGTGTAGATATCCAATCCTTTTCTCTCATACCCGGCCTTGTCCCGGATATTTACCTGTAGGAGCAGATCGCCTGGCTGTCCTTTGCCTGTTCCGGGATAACCCTTGCCGGCAAGCCTTATCACACCGCCATTGTCTATACCTGCCGGTATGTGCACTTTAAACTGTGAACTTCCACCGCGTCCATCGTTGAATGACAATGTCTTATCACATCCATAGACAGCCTCGTCAAAGTCTATCGTGACACTTGCCTCCATATCTCTGCCTCTGGCATTGAAGTTACCGCTAAAGCCGCCGAAACCGCCTCTCTGTGAACGACCTCCTCCTCCGCCAAAGAACGAGCCAAATATATCGCCAAACATATCTCCGAAGTCTCCACCTTCAA
>ULUJ01001634.1_pt1 | contig 12022 bp, 7 predicted proteins | sample 1958381 | NCBI WGS metagenome assembly ULUJ01 (sample SAMEA4835757, study PRJEB28245) | human gut metagenome | biome: gut microbiome; material: fecal sample | place: Denmark | collected 2008 | reverse complement strand
ATTCCACCACCATAACCCATGTAAGTCCCATCCGAACGTCTGCTACGTCCACGGCCGCCTCTACGATCGTAGATCTCATCATCGTAGTCCTCATCGTGACCGCCGCCTAAATCTATAACTCTCATTTTAACCTAATTTTTTAATTAACAACTCTTTTAGCTCATCGAAAGAGGATCCCATCCTATCGACTTTCTCCTCAAGATTCTTGATCTTCCGGTCTTGATCCTTAGTCTGCTTAAAAGCCGGATTGATTTCCTCAAGGATCGAATCACAAGCCTCTAGTGTCCTCCTATGCTTATCGATACTATCGAGAATATCGGAGCTGGTTCTCTTAGCGGCGTTAAGCTGGTTCATGATCGGATCGACCGAGCAGGCCAAAGTTATGTTATTGGACATAGCGACATCCCTGCTCTCCGGTACGACATAGGTCATGGAAGACCCGTTTATCTCCACGGTAAGATCTATCACCCTATCCTGTAGTTGCTGATATTGCCCCATCTGACCCATCTGGGGTTGCTGGAACCTAGGCTCGGACACGTTGACCACATTCCCCATCCTGAATACCGGAACATCGGACGTATCCAGCGTATATACTTGAAATCCTTTCTTTAAGTCTCTAAACATATCTCGATTTTTAAGCGGGAGGGAATACCCTCCCATTAGACATCCAATCTAACCTATTCCTCATCAACATCCGTTTCCGACGCTGATGCGGCGGTTGTAGGCACACAGCAATCCATGAGCCTCAATACACCCCTTACCTTGTTGAAATAAACAAGGCGTTCGGTGTTGTTAACCATAGCCGCTCCGGTCACAGCCACGTTGATCGGATTCACCACAGCCACGCCGGTTACCGGGCAGCATGTGTCATCGCCTACCGTGGATACGGTGCTGTTCGCTGGAATAGCTATCTGTACTGGCAATGTCTCGCCTGTTGTCGGAACCACCTGCCGGATTTTCAGCAGCAGAAGGCCCTCGCATGGCAAGGACAGCCATATCCTTGGGTTGATGCCGAAGATGGTGTTGGTAGTAGTCACTACCACGTTCTTCGTGACCAACTCATAAAGAGACCCTATTTTAGAAACACAAGCCATAATAGCCTCCTTCCTTTATAGAGTTAAATAGCGGCGTTTCCGTTGTTGCAGCATCCATTGTTGCACCCACATCCGTAATTACCTCCATAAAATGCTTGACCCCATCCATAAGTCTGGTAAGGAGAGCATGAAGGATAAGCCGGCACAGGGGTAGGTCTCAACTGGTTGATCAAATTCTGAGTCTGTTGCTGAGTCAACGCGGAGGCTTGGTAAGCCGACCTTTCATCACGCAACTGATTGATCGTATTCTGCATCTCACGCATTTCCAATTGACAGAATTTATCATTAATCAAGGTTGTTTGAGCATCAATCTTAGCGCTCAAGATATTGAACTGCGTAGTAGCCTGCTCACGATTGTTTGTCAATCCTTGGTTGATGTTACTCTGAAGAACATTGGTTTGCTCTAACGTCCGTAATTGATTGTCAAAGCCTTGCTGCGTTATCATATTTTGAGTAGCGCACGTGCTTTGGTTGATCAAAGAACTCAAATTGCAGCAGCAAGAGCTAATTTGATTACCGATCTCACAACCTTGTTGCTGTACGGCGTTAATAACAGCCTGAGAGGTCATACCTACCTGACCAGCTACCTTATCGATAGCGCCTTGTACGTTACAGATAGCGCTTTGCAATTGAGTGGTAGTACAGTTCAAGGCGTTAGCGATCTGCTCGATAGCGCTTCTGTTACCTTGGATGGCCTGCATCAGCAACTCACGACCATAGTCGTTATTCAATTGAGCGGGAAGACCATTAGCGCAATTCTCACCACCGTTACCAAAACCATTGCCAAAGCCACGGCCGCCCCATAACCAGAACAGGACGATGATCCACAACCACCAACCGTTAGCCCCGCCGAAACCGTCTTGGTTGTTACGACCGTTCATCAAGGCCGCTACCAAGTTCGGATCCATCTTATTTCCGCCTATTAAATTGGCGAACATCCCCGGAATCATAGATAATAAACCGTTAGTGGCGCTTCCACTACCGGAACCCATACCGTCTAACAAAACGATTTTGTCTCCACTTGTACCCATGTCTATTTATTTTTGAATTAATAATAACCCCACCTGATGGCGGGCGTTACAAAGTTCAAAAATTAACAGTCCTAAAATCGTGATATGTGTCATCATCAAAGTACGTCATGTCTTGTAAATGGTATTAATAACGACTGACGAGAGACAAAAAATCCGGAGCGTATCACTACGACCCGGATTCATCGCAAATCTATAAAATCCAATGTTTCAATGCTCGAAAGAAAACGTCTCACGACGTCAAAGAGAGATTAACTACACGAAAAATCTCGCATCAACTTATTTGTATTAGCAGTGTATTCATTAACTATCTTACTGGATGAGGGATCATCCTCTATCCTTGACAGGCGGTTATCGTCACTCCTTACCGTAACGTCACCCATCCTTCGTACCATGTTTTCTTGATATGATGATGGATCGGAGTATATAAGATCATCAACGAACCTGTATATCGCACCATCAACCGTCTCACCTACCTTCTCATATAAACCGGATTGGAATGACACGAAATCATCATACCTCCCACGAGCCAAGAACGAACCGTCCGATCTAGCCTCGACGCCGCCGTTGACCTCCCGGAGCAGGCCCGGATTCCTTTGGTACAGATACCTGTAAAACCCGACATCCATCATCCTATCCTGACCATCCAGATAGAAAAGGTCTCTCATGCTACTGTCACCGGACTCGATAGCCACGTCAAACAGAAGATCCCTTACCTGACCTTCCGGCAACGACATCTCCATGCTTTTTAACGTACCTCTGTCATGGTGGTTCAAAGATACATTATAAAATCCATTAAAATCAAGGAAACGTAAGACATTATTATATAAATCCGATTTTTTTAACCTTTCCTTGATCTGGATCTTCCTCAACGAGGTACAGGATTTGATAAAATCCCGATCCTTTCCCTGCCTAGCCTCGTATCTCCTGAACTCCCGATCGATATCGGCATCATCCATCTCAGGGGTAACTGGATGCTGGTATATCAATCTGGTAAGGATCATGTTCTCGGTATTCGAGGATGAGATGTTGGACATAACTAGCTTCTTTATGTTATCCTTAACCACGCCAATATCGGAACGGGAAGCCCCGGCGGGGACCACGCCAGCCGGCAAGTACGAGGGTCGCTCTATCCCGATATCGGCCAACATCTCATAGGCCTGATCGGTGTCGGTTATCGGAGCCGTGTTATGGTACGTATTCCTACCCATATACAACATGCTCCTATCATACATATCGGAAGGGGATGTATTCCCGGACCTTACATACACCATCCTATCCCCAGTAGAATAAGTATCCTGAACCTCGTATATCGGGTTCCCTTTTCCTGTTATCCTATCAAGATCGGAGATAAAGCTCTCGTATACCGAATTGCCGGCCTGTATGGAAGACAACATGACGTCCAGCGACGCCATAAGATCACGGATATCCTCCGGTCTGGATATAATCATCTCATCGCTGATCGCCTCGCTTATATCCACACCCATGTCGGCAAGATCCATGGCTATGTCATGCAGACGTCCGGCAACGTCCTTGATGTCCTTAAAATCATCCATATCGATTATCTCCCCAACCTTATCCCTTAGACCCTTCATATCCTTAGGCATACTGATATACGGTGTGGTACTATTGAAGTACGAGTCGGTAATCGTATTTCCGTCCTGACTCCGAACCTCCATACGGGTCATATTACGATACGTGTCATACATCCGATCTGCGTAATCCTGATCCTCCTGATACCAGAGTGCCAAGGAAGGGTATGGGATGGAGGCGAAAGCCTGATCGAACTCCCGGCGGTCGCTGATACCGCCTACCGCCCTCATGATCGTATCCCTTACCTCTATTGGATTCAAGCCCCTTCTCTTTCCTAACGAGTCATATGTATCCTCATATATCATATAATCATCACCAAGACCTGACTCGGAGGACAGGAAATACATATCCTTCTCATTAAGATTCCCCTCAGACATAAAATCGACAATCCTCCTCATCATATCCCTTACCCGCTCATACTCCGATCGGTTAGTCATGATATTATCAATCTCATCAGCGTCATACATCCCAGATCGCTCAAGATTGTACCTATTGAGGAATATATCACCGCCGGAAAGGAAGTTAGATACGATCATATCATTAAGATCATTGATATTATCAACACCCAAGGAAGTAAGAGTATTATTAATATCCTTAACCTCATCGGCCATGAAATTGCCGGCGAAATAGTTCTTCCGCTTGATAAAGGACATGACATCATCATACCTAGGTTCCCCATTACTATCCAGATCATATTCTGATGGCATGGACATCCAGTCGCCAAAGAAGGACACGAAGTCGGGGGAGTAGGCCGTACCCCAGACCGATAAGGCCTGCTTCTGGTCGCCCAGCACCTCCATCGCCCTTTGGTATAATCCGGATGGTTGGTTATTAGGGGCAAGGACATTATCTACCCTACCCTCCTTATTTTTTATAACATAACAAGATCGTCCCATTACTAAATCGTTTTGACACAAAGATATAAAATCCCGCCTACTCTCACGAGCGGACGGGACACCAAAATAACAACATAATAACAAACCTTATGTTTCTCCGAAAAGTGCAAATCTTTTTGCCGATCCTCACGAACAGGCAAAAACTCAATCCTAAATTATAAAAAATGGAGTTTATCGTTTAGCGAAAATATCTTTATCTGATCTACTCAGAACCCTGCCTTTCAATTCCAAGAACCTAGGCATCCATTCTTTAGATATCTTAGACACGATCCACTGAAATCCCTTAGGAGTCACATAGACAGTATTAGTGCCATAGAACTCGTCATCATTACGATATCTATAACGAGCATAACCGCTGTCTATCATCCTTTGGGAAAGCAACCACCTCTTACCGGTCTTAGCGAAGAACTTCTTATCCTCAAGCAATATTCGAAGATTCTTCTCCGCTATATCATATCCATGAGCCTCTAGCTTTTCCCGAACCTCTCTGATCAACATATCTGTCTCTTGGGCTATTTCGGCTGTCTTAGCAAACTCAACCATAGGAGCCTGTTCTTTAATGATATTATCGGATATCCTTTTGGCTTCCTCTGCCGCTTTCTTCGCCTCAGCTAACGCACGCTTCTCCTTTTCCGATTTAAGCAAAGCCTCTAATGCCTCTATATAATCAGATGGAAGTTCATTCTTTGATGGCATATTGTTAGATGGCATAGAATAGGAACCTGTTTTCCTAATAAAAGGGAGAACCTCCGATGTTACCCATCTTTTGAATTTCTTAGCAAACTCCTTCTTAGATGACATAATTAAAGTATACATACCAGACTCATTAATAATCTTTATCTGGCTAACATATTGATTGTGAATAGGGGTGGAATCGTAGGCCTCCCTATCTTCTGACAATCTCAGCATTTTACAATCCTCGTCATCTACCAACCTTCTTACAGCATCCCTAGGATCTGCATACCCTAAACATTTAGCTACATCATTACCGACAAACCATGGTTCATGTTTCTCATCCAACAATACTCTCACATCCCCAAAATCAGGATTCTCAAATAATTTTAAATTATCATCCATAATATAAAACAACGAGAGCCACCAGCGTCCGTTACTCCACTGATAGCTCTCATTTATCGCCTACGCCTAAGCGATATTAATATCTTCTTCTGGTCTAGCAACGGATAGACACCGCAAATATAAGACCTTATTTTGAAACTACAAACAAACAAGAGATATTTTTACAAAAAATGTAATCAGCCATATTCCTCTGTCATATATAAAGCGTAGCTATACCTATCCTCTATCATCTCCACCACCTTCTTGATATCAGATAAAGTTAGTTTCTTTATCTCCATATTCCTACTATCCATCCTGACAAAAGAGTTCTTGAACTCCTGCTCGGTTATAGCATCCAACCTAAATAGATTGTATTTTATAAGTAACTGGGTTACGTCAAATATCAGGATATTAAGATCAATATCATCCTTCAACTCACCAAGAAGATCACGCATCATGGCTTTGATAGCATCAGTATCAAGTTCCAGCTTCTCGGCTTCCCTCATCAACTTCTTAATGATGCCATTGTACTCGATTATGATATTAGCGTTATCATCATCGGTAGGCAGAAGAATATCCATCGTACATTCTATACCAACCTTATCACTAAGCCTTTTATTGAACTCAGTCATATAATCAAAAGCCTGATCCCTGCTTAATGAGTATGTATGGTCAAGCAACTGCCTTTGTCTGTTATTGACAAAATAATGACTGGTATATAACATCATCAAGACCTTCACTCGCTGGATACGTAAGTCTTGCATGATCTTCCGGTGTAAAAAAGAATCTAATTGCATGGTATAAAGAGTCCCCACCGGGGCCATCACACACCCGACAGGGACCAACTTTTAAATATCTTACTCGTCAGGTGATGGACTGACACCGCAAAGATAAGACGAATAAATTTACCTAGCAAGGATTTTCCGCCTCATTTTCTCCGGATACTACGTTGCCATCGGAAACCAAAGACTTGTCCTCGGCAGCCTTCGTAGGCGAAGCGGAACCCGATTGGGAGCCGGACGGGTTGACGAACGGGGTCTCTGTCTCCTCGAAGAACGTCTCATCTCTCCTAATACTCATCCTGAACTTAGGAGCTATGAAAGGATCGTTATTAAGATCTATGTTGATCGTAACGTCATTCATCAAAATATCCTCCTTAGTTCTGGAATCACCTATCCATCCTCTTACGTCAGCGGTCATAGGCATCCTGCTAGCCGCCTCCTTAACAGCTTTAAGCCGGTTCTTGATAACACCCACGTCCCCAGCCAGCGGGATCATATACGTCTTATTATCCAACCCGGATCTGGCTATAGCGTTATTAAGATCCATTATATCATCAATACTTACGCCTCCGCCTAGACCCTCCGTAATCCTATCAGCCATCGATTCGATCATGGATGAAAATGACGATATATCCTGATTTTTCAATCTTACGGGGTACAGGTAATTTCTTCCATTTCCTGTCTTTATAGCTACGACCGGGATACGTGAATTTTTATAATCACCATACTTGTCCCTGACGATAGCCGTACAGAACGGGAATATATTATACTTAATATTATCCCTCATCGTAACCTCCCCATTCTCTATATATCCTACGCTCTCAACCTTACCAACCGTCTCGTTGGTAAAGTCATTCTCGGATACCATCAACGTACCATTATCATCACTTACGCTAAAATTAGGTCTTCCCGGCAAAACACTGGTAACTGTACCTACAAACGGTACATCAATCTCGCCAGCGACAGATCCCACATTATCCCTATACAACTCAAAGGCCATACTCCTTAAATCAGCGTTACTCCCTTTTGAGTCTGGATCATTGGCTTTTAGCACCGAGACGAAATTGCCATCGCTATCCACGATCTTAATAACCATATTATCAACCAGCTCTCTGTAAGCCGACTTAGTCTCATCAGAATTGGGATCAACGGCGTTAAGACTATTGTATTTATCATACAGTCCCTTGGTGTATGGATCTGACATATCCATCTTAAACCTTACCATATCACCCTTGCGAAGGCTAGCCGCTGCTTCCTGATTCACCGACTCGTTGTTAGACCCAAACGTATCACCCGTGTAATAAGGAACAATAGACCCATCCTGCCCCTTGCGATACACCATGAACCAGTTGGAGGTCGATAAGGCGGTCTGCCGCCCCAATATGACACCGGTAGCGTTCTCGAAAGCCTGAGCGTTATCCTCGCTAATCATCCATCTTGAATGATTTTTAGACTCGATAACGCTGAACATGTTCGTCCCGTCAGTGAAATCCATCACCACCTTATCATCCATAACATATTCACCGGGCGTGACGAGAGCCTTAAGCCCGGATCCCGCCATAAACCTGTCAAGCCTCATTCCGCCAACCTCATAATACATAACCCCACCGATCTCTCTCTTTTGGGCCATCAACACTACTGGGTTCTGGGCGGCGTTAACTTCCGTCCTGCCGGTGGATGTCCCGGGTTCGCTCTCTGTGAGGACATCACCCATAGGTATGGATTTATCATAATCCTTGACAGCTATACTTCCGTTATCATACAACCTCATCCATTCCACGAATTGAAGAAGAGGACCATCGGAATAATTATTGATAATATCAATAGTCTCATTAAGCTTATCCTGATCAAACTCATTGCCATTGTCAGCTTCATTCATAAGATCGTTGTAGGTCTTTATCGCCTCCTTAACCTGATCCTGATCAAGACCATTAATATTTATATCTATAATATTATCAATAGCATCCTTGATATTATTCGAGACATCACCATTGATATTTAACCTATCTATCATCGACCTGATCTTATTGAGTCTGGCGATAGAATTATCCCCAAACCCTTTAATGATATCATCAATACGATCCTTATTATTATCATATATCTGACGCTCCCTAGGAGACAGGATATCCTCATTGCCGTTCCAGATCTTTATAGCGATATCAGTAGACCTATCGTCCGAAGGATTTAGGAGATCCTCGTCATCAGGGACATTCTCAACGATATTGTCACCAGATTGGATATCCGTTTCCATGGATCTGGCGATCATATGATTATAAGTCTTGAACATAAACGCCTCGTCCTCGCCAATAAGACCATCATTAAAAGCCTTATCTATAGCCTGATCATTGGCATAAAGGGCGTTAGCGTCAGAATTATCGGTATTCCTGAAATCGTATTTGCTATCATCCTCCTCATAAGTCTTTCCCCATGCGTTTGACAAGATCTTCATAAATCCCCGTTCCTGCGACCGTATAAATCTCTTATCACGCATACGACGAAGAGATTCATTGATATTCTTATAAGCCACTAGATTATGACGATACTCACTAAGCAATGCCATTGCCTCCTTATGGTTATCGACACCACGGATAGATACTACATTCTCAAGATCAGTTATAGTGTTGTACGCAGCCATTAAATCAGAAGCACTAATCTGTCTATTAGATCGATCAGAAAATAATAAGGAGGATAGATCGGCCTCCGAGTTAACCATCGTGGCCAATTTCCTATCAAGGACTATTTTATCCTCTGTCAGCTTAGCTAACTCATCGGTCTTTTTAGCCAATTTATCCTTGTTCCTCTCAAACCGTTCCTCACCCATCGCCATCCGCCGAAGCCTTAATATGCCTTTTTCAAGTGCCTGCATTCTTGACGTAAGCTCCATAAGCTCGCTAATAGCTTTGTGGGAATCAGGGTTAAGATGAGAATAAACATCAAGAGCCTCACCTATATCATTTTTATACAACCTATTTAATTGGCTGGCAATATCGTCCAAATTATCCTTAGCCTCAAGACCATTATATACCATGTTAGAAATATAGGTATTGAACGATCTATTGGATATACCCTCGGTAAGAGAATCGGCGAACCTGTTGGCCATAGTGAAATTATCCACCTTCTTATTAAACTCATTGACAAGATCGGCTTTATACTCATTGACCTGCTCATCCGTCATATTCATATCGGACGCTATATCGCTATTAGGTATAGATTCGACTACCGTCCTGAAATTCTCCTTCGTATCATCCAGCATCCCCATCTCCGAATCATAACGAAGACGATTGAATACGGCGTCACTGAAATCCTTATTTATGATCCTACCATCACTCTCGTACGATGTGTCTATGCCGGATAATTGAGCGTTAAGAGCCATACTGCCACGAATAGCACGGACAGCGGCGGTAGTCAAAGCGCCGGCATTGGTGTTGTAGGCCTCCACCATCCCCTTGTTACGGGACATGTCTTGGCTCCATTCCTTTATACCTCCAAAGGTCTTTCCACCCATAACCGATCCGATAATCATACCGATACCGATCTCCTTCCAGCCTTGACTAGACCCGTATGTTTCCTTGAACCCGTTCTTTATAGCCTCCATATAACCTATGTTCTGACGGATAGCCATAGGATTGTATCTTGATTCTACCCAATCCTCGGCGGACTTACTAGCCACTCCCTGAAGACCCTCCTCATACAGACCCTCGGATACCGGACGTTTAATGATATTGAACGTATTCCCGGCTACCTTCTGCCATTTCTTTGGTGTTATGGCTCTTAACATACCGTTATCCATCCTCTCAGCCCCTACGCCAAATATATTGCGTTTTATGAACTTATCCACGCCAAGATCCATACCAAACATATCACCGAACATAGCTATGTTAGACAATGTAAGAATACCGATATTAGCGGCAAATATAGTATTGGCGGCATCGACGTTGTCATTTCTGAACCTCATAAGCTCCTCATACGAGGCTTCTCTACCATAGGCATTTCTGTAAGCCTGCTTGAAGTTTTCCTCAGACTCCATCAACCCACTCCTTGACTCTACCGAAGCCTCCCAAAGCGTTGACGTGCCAATAAAGGTTAGGTTGTCCAAACCCTTGCCTATGCCTCGTCCTATGCGGGCGGCCCTCAGCATGGAGTTAAACCCGCTCTTCGTGGCGGAAGCAGCCCTACCTAATCCAGCGACAGTCGCTCCTATCCTAGCCCCCATACGGGCGGCATTCATAAGACCAGCGCCAGCGAAAGCATAAGACGACAAGATAGCCCCAGCCGTAAATGCAGCCCCCGACAAAAGATCATTTGTCCAGAAATTGGTTGTAAACATACTTTTAAAAAATCCGGCGTCTCGCTCCTCCTTACTGTAATAATGATTAAGCGTATAATCACCACGCTTATCCATATCATCCAACCATCTGGCAAAACTGTTATCATACATAGCTGATAACGTCCCTTTTGTAACAAGCTCCTTTAATCCATAAACAGACTGACCTACTCCACCTATTCCATACAAAGCAGACTTATAAATAAACTTACCTAATCCTCTATAAGTTTTCTCCCAACCACTTTGACTTCTCGATAGACGATCGTCATTATCTATATTATTGATATAATTCTCATATTTAGGAATCCACTCACCTGTTGATAACCTATATCTTGAATCACGAAGATTGATCCTGCTCCCAGTTATATCATAATTACCCTTAGGTATACCTACCTCATTTATCATCTGGAAAAGCGAGTTTCTGGCTCTTACGTCATCATGATAAGATGTCTCTACAGATTTTTTTATACCCTCAACCAATGACGGTATGCTTCTACTTCCTTCCCTGGATAAAACATCATTATCCATATCCGATGAACTACTCATCCCGACAGGAATAGGGATAGAAGAAATATTGTCCCCAGAAAGCATAGGGGATGGAATGGATGGAGTCGGAACATAATATCCCTGATCCCTCATCACATTCCCCATATCATTATTATTATTGCTGTTCATTTTTACCATCTATTTTATCTATGGTCTCTTTATCCAACGCCGAAAGAAGATTGCTAAGGTCAGAATGCTGTTCATTAATATCCCTACCCTTTACAATAACATCCTTATTAATAGCCTCAACCACAGCTTGAGTAAGATACATCTGAGGACACATATTTATGATTTTCATGATATTATCAGCATAATCAGTATTATACTCTAATACCTTAAGCGGTGTCCCAGTCTTTGCTTGACCATGGAAATAAATACCAACTTCAACCCCTCCGGGGAATCCCTTAGCTTTAACATCATACAACTTGTAATTCCTCAAAACCGTATTAATTATCCTAATAGCCCTCTTATTAAGCTCAGATGTAGCTAGATCATTACTTTGAATATCATACTTATCAACCATCCTAGAAGCCTCCTCCGCCGCATTCTCGACAGTAGCGAAAGCACCAAGCGAATTAGCCTGTGCCCATTTCTGGTAAGGTCTATTGGTTGTAGCAGAAAAAGACACAGGAATGATCTTGGATTCATAATCTTCCGATCTCACATTCCTCTCCCTTTCATACAAACTATACCCCATACTATC
>ULUJ01006228.1_pt1 | contig 12365 bp, 9 predicted proteins | sample 1958381 | NCBI WGS metagenome assembly ULUJ01 (sample SAMEA4835757, study PRJEB28245) | human gut metagenome | biome: gut microbiome; material: fecal sample | place: Denmark | collected 2008 | reverse complement strand
ATTATGTGAAAGATGCGCCGGAGAATCAGACACTCTACAGCGGACTTGTGAACGGACAGACGGTCTGCGCAGGCTATGCCAGAACGTTCCAGTATCTGATGAACCGCCTGGACATCCCGGTCATTTATGTGACGGGAACGACAGACACCGGCGAGGCGCACGGCTGGAATATCGTAAAGTGCGGAGACAATTATTACAACGTCGATGTAACCTGGGGCGATCCGGTATTCGCAGAGGGCGAGAGCGGCGAGTACAATCTGCCGGACGACCTGATCTACTACGATTTTCTCTGCGTTTCCGATGCGGAATTTTCGGACACGCATCAGGCGGATGCGAATCTGCCGCTCCCGGCGTGCAATGCAGATGACCTCGAGTATTACCGCCAGATCGGCCGGTACATGGATACATTTGATGCGACGCAGATTCTGTGGGAAATGGAGACGGATATTGAAGAGACAAAAGAGTATTCCGAATTTAAATTTGCCACCGATGATCTGATGGCACAGGTCATGGAAGCCCGACCGGAGCTTCTCGATAAGGCTTCCGGCTATCTTTGCAGCTATTACGGGCTCGGGTCCGTAAAATATACATACAGCGAGGATACGGCGACAAGAAAGCTGATGGTATTCTGGCAATATAAAGGAGAACCGAGTGAATGACGGCATCATCGGCACCGCATGCGTAGGCATCGCGCATCATGGTTTCCGCCTGCGGAGGCCCCATGGTCAGCACGGTCACGGTTCCGCCAAGTTTTTCACGGAGAGAAATTGCAGTTTCGAGTGCAAGAAGATCATATGGATTCGTCCGTGTATCGCCGGACATCCGCTTCATGGCGCCGGTTTCCGGATCGATATCCACTTTCGTGCCGGCCGGCATCTGTTTCATACATACAATTATCTTCATTTCTTTTTCCTCTTGTACTTTTTGACTTTGACGCGTTAAAGCACTGTGCTGTTATAGCACAAAAGTATAGGGATGTCGAGAAAAAATATCAAATTTGCCGATGGAGAGGGAAGAAAGAAACCCGGGATTGGACAAAATGCCAAAGGAAAAGGGACAGGAACCTGCGCCGGCGTTAAGGATATCCCCCGTGGGGGCTTGTGAAAATGGCCGATTTTTGGTAGAGTAAAGGGATATTTGAGCGGTTGGAAAACGGCCGCGCCGGTCTGCGGATGAAAACCGGAAAATGGAAGAAAAAAGAAAGAAGCGGAAGATATGAAACAGGAATTATTACAGGAAATTGCCTCCTACTGGGGAACCCGTGCGGAGGGGTATTCTGAGGTCAATGAAAAAGAACTGGCGGGAAGCCAGAGAAAAGCGTGGCTGCATGTATTAGAGGAGCAGTTTCCAGAGAAAAAGAAAGAAGAGATGAAGATTCTCGATATCGGAACCGGCCCGGGATTCTTCCCGATGATTTTGTCGGAGGCAGGTTATACGGTGACGGCTGTTGACTATACGGAGGAGATGCTGGAAAAGGCGAAAGAGAATCTGGGAAAATATACGAAATACGGTCTGGAGCGCGTGACGCTGCAGCGGATGGATGCACAGAATCTGGAGTTTGCGGATGAGACCTTTGATGTTGTCATTTCCAGAAATCTGACCTGGAATCTGGAAAAGCCGGAGCAGGCATACCAAGAGTGGATGCGTGTCCTGAAACCGGGCGGCGTGTTGCTCAATTTTGATGCGAACTGGTACGGTTATCTCTATGACGAGGAGAAAAAAGAAGCGTACGAGGCAGACCGGAAGAAAGTGGAAGAGCAGCAGCTCGACGACCATTATCTGTGCACGGACATTGACCGCATGGAAAACATTGCGCGCCAGGTGCCGCTCTCTGCGATGGAACGGCCGGCGTGGGATACGAAGGTGCTCGAATCCCGCGGCATCTGTTCCATCCAGACCGATTCCGAAATCTGGAAGCGCGTCTGGAGCGAGGAAGAGAGACTGAACTATGCATCGACACCGATGTTTCTGGTGCGCGCGGAAAAAAGCGCAGAGCAGTCCTTCCAGCTTGGTGATGTGACCGTCCGCCGCGGCGAAAAATATCAGGCGGCTTCCGAAGATGGCCTCTGGTATCAGGCGGCAAAACCGGGCGATATGGTAACAGAAGGGGGCCCTGTCGTTGCTTACGGAAGAATTGTGCGCGAGCCGGAGTACGACGACCGCAAAGAGCAGATTGTCCATTACTGGGAGAAACGGAGCGAGAGCTTTTTAGAGCAGAGACGCTCCGAACTTGCAAACCCGATTGCGAAGCGCTGGATGAAAGAGATTGAAAAACAGATCCCGGCGGGAAGACGGTTAAAGATCCTTGATGTGGGCTGCGGAGCCGGATTTTTCTCGATCCTGCTGGCAAAAGAGGGCCACGAGGTCTTCGGCATCGACCTGACACCGGAGATGATTGAGAATGCAATCCAGCTTGCCGAAGAAGAGAATGCCGACTGCTGCTTCCAGGTCATGGACGCGGAAAATCCGATGTTTGCGGATGAAACGTTCGATGTTGTCATTTCCCGAAACCTGACGTGGACGCTGCCGAATGCGGAACATGCTTACGGCGAGTGGATGCGTGTGCTGAAAACGGGCGGTGTGCTGCTGAACTTCGATGCCAATTACGGAAAAGAAGATGTTGCCGATACGAAGGGACTTCCGGAGGCGCATGCCCATTTCAAGGTTGGAAACGAGATGCTCGAAGAGTGCGAACGGATCAAATCACAGCTCCCGATCAGCCGCAAAAACCGGCCGGCGTACGATGTGGCGGTGCTGTGCGAAAACACAGCGGGAGAAATCCGCATTGATACGAGCCTTGGAAAACGCATTTATCTGGAAAAAGACGAGTTCTATAACCCGGCACCGATGTTTTCGATTTGTGCCGTGAAGCAGTAAAGGAGTATTTGTGAAAAAATATCTGTTAAAACGACTGCTTCGCCTGATTCCGGTATTCCTCGGCGTGACGATTCTCGCTTTTCTGCTGACGGGACTTTCCTCGGTCGATGCGGTGGATTTAAAAGAGAGCAGCAGCGGCGGCGTGATGTCGGAGGCGGAAAAAGAAGCGATGCGGGAGGAGCTGGGACTGAATGAGCCGAAAGCTGTCCAGTACCTGCAATGGCTGAAAAACGCCCTGCGCGGTGACTTCGGGGAGTCGTACGTTTCCGGCAAACCGGTGCTTGCAAGCTTCTGCGAAAAACTGCCCGCAACGATTGCACTTGCGGCGCTGGCGCTTGCCATGACGGTCTGTCTTTCGTTTCCGCTCGGTATCTTAAGTGCAAAATATCAGAATACGTGGGCGGACCGCAGTATCAGCCTGTTCTGCTTTGCAGGTAATTCGTTTCCGGGGTTTTTCACTGCACTTCTTCTCTTGTATTTCTTTTCGCTGAAATGGAATCTTTTTCCGGTTCTCAGTATGGGAAAGGGATGGAAAAGCTGTGTGCTTCCGGCAGCGACGCTTGCGGTTTCGATGACGGCAAAATACACCCGTCAGGTGCGTTCTGCCGTGCTTGCAGAGCTGGAGCAGGAGTACGTGGCGGGTGCACGGGCACGTGGGTTAAGTGAAAACCGGATTCTGTTTGGAAATGTATTAAAATCCGTGCTGCTTCGGATGGTTACGCTGCTATTCTTATCCGCCGGTTCGCTGCTTGGAGGAACCGCCATCGTTGAGACGATTTTCATGTGGAATGGTGTCGGAAAAATGGCCGTGGATGCCGTTTCCATGCATGATATTCCCGTGATTCAGGCATATCTGGTGTGGATGGCGGCGATCTATCTGCTGCTGCATCTCATTGCTGATCTGCTGATGGGTGCACTGGACCCGCGGGCGAAGCTGGAGGGAATGCGATGAAAAAAGAACAGAAAAGAAAGATCCTTTTTTATGGCATCCTCGCCGGTGCGCTGCTGCTGTTTGCCGCGTGTGCGGCCCATCTGGCACCGTACGATCCGTATGAGCAGAATCTGGAACTGTCCCTTCTTCCGCCGTCCGCGGCGCACTGGATGGGGACGGACCGCTATGGAAGAGATCTGTTTTCAAGGATTCTCTCCGGCGCGCGGGTCAGCATTTTTTCAGCACTTCTTGTCGTTGCGGCAAGCGCTCTGATCGGAACACTCGCCGGAATTTTCAGCGGCTGGCTGGAAGGTAAAACGGATACGGTTCTGATGCAGATCTCCGATATTTTTCTGGCCTTTCCGGGTATGGTATTTGCAATCGCATTTTCCGGCGTTCTGCAGAGCGGCATGACGGGAGCCGTTGTGTCGCTGATCCTTGTTTCCTGGCCGAAATATGCACGGCTTGCGCGGAACCGTGTGCTGGCATTGAAACACATGCCGTTCATCGCGGCGGCGCGCCTTACAGGAAACGGAACATGGAAGATGATCAGACGCCATATTCTGCCGAATCTTGCGGGGCAGACGATTGTCACAGCGGTGCTTGATATCGGAACGATGATGCTGGAAATCGCGGGTCTGTCCTTCCTCGGCCTTGGTGCGGAAGCGCCGTCGGCGGAGTGGGGAGCGATGATGAGCAACGGAAGAAGTATGCTGCAGACCGCGCCCTGGGTCATTCTGGCGCCGGGACTGGCGATTTTTCTGACCGTTCTTGTCTGCAATCTGCTTGGTGAGGCGGTACGGAAAACGGTGGATCAGGGATAAGGGGCGAACGAAAATGGAAACAAAGGGAGCAAAAACATGAGCGAAAAACTGCTGGAAATCAGCGGCCTTTCTGTCTGTTATGAGGGGGAGCAAATTTTAAATAACATCTGTTTTTCCGTCGAAAAAGGAGAAACCGTCGGCATCGCCGGGGAGTCGGGCAGTGGAAAAAGTACCTTGCTGCGAGCGATCCTGCGGCTGATGGGAAAGAATGGTTCCATCACCGGCGGGCAGATCACATTTCGCGGAGAGGAGCTGACGGGCATGTCCGAAAAGAAGCTGCGGAGTCTGTGCGGTTCAGAAATTGGTATGATTTTCCAGAATACAGGGGCATCACTCTGTCCGACCCGGAAAATCGGAGCACAGATCTGTGAAAGCGTGCGCGCCCATGAGAAACGCTGCGGATTCATCACCCCGATTTCTGGGGGAATGTCTGGCAGAAAAAGCCGCAGAGAAATCAAAGATATGACGCTCCAGCGATTTGCGGATATGGGGCTTTCGGATGGCGGGACGATCTGGAACAGCTATCCATCGTCGCTCTCCGGCGGCATGAACCAGCGCGTCGGGATTGCGCTCGCAATGCTGCTGCATCCGTCGCTTCTTCTGGCGGACGAGCCGACGAGTGCACTCGATGTGGTTTCGCAGGCGCAGGTGCTGCGGGAGCTTCAGGCGTTGCAGCAGAAAGAGCAGACGGGGATGGTGCTGGTGACGCACAATCTTGCGGTTCTCGAGCAGATGGCAGACCGGGTTGCTGTTTTGAAGGATGGAAACATCGTGGAGCAGGGGGAGACAAGGACGGTTTTCGATCACCCAAAGGACGAATATACAAAAAATCTCCTTGCGGCTGTGCCGGGAAGAGGGAAGAACGATGCATAATCATAACATGCTGGAAGTAAACAACTTAAGCAAAAACTTTGCTGGAACTGGCCGGGAAACGGAATTTGCCGCCGTGGACGGCATCAGCTTCACACTGGATGCGGGGGAATGTCTTGGCCTGGTCGGGGAGAGCGGATGCGGAAAAAGCACGACGGCCCGTCTGATCACCGGATTGGTCCAGGCGGATGCAGGCAGCGTTCTGTTGGAAGGCGAGGAAATCCTCGGAAGAAAAGGCAGGCGGCAGCGCGAAGTTTACCGGAAAATACAGATGGTCTTCCAGACCCCGCAGGATTCCTTCGATCCAATGCAGACGCTCGAAACCGGGATTCTGGAAGCTTTTCGGAATCAGGGAATGAGCCGGAAAGAGGCGTGTCTTCATCTGCCGGAGCTGCTGAAAAAAGTGGAACTTAGTTCGGAAACGGCGATGCGCTATCCCCGCGAGACGAGCGGCGGAGAGTGCCAAAGAGCCGCAATTGCGCGGGCTCTTGCTGTGCAGCCGTCTCTTCTGATCTGCGACGAGGCAACGAGTGCGCTCGATGCGGCGGTACAGGCGCAGATCGTTCAACTGCTGAAAAAACTGCAGCGGGAAGAAGGACTTGCGATGCTGTGGATCGGCCACGACCTTGCGCTGGTGCGGGAACTCTGCAGCCGTGTGATTGTCATGCGGCAGGGAAAAATCGTGGAGCAGGGGGAGACGCGGGAGGTATTGGAGTACCCGAAAGAGGAATATACGAAACTGTTGATGGAGTATAGTCTGTGAGAAATCTGTTGAAACAGAAAATCAGACAGCGGAAATGGTGGTGCCATTTGCGAAAACAGGAGAAGTACAGAATGCAGAGAAAGAATGGCAGAAGGAAAAAAATTGCATATGTTTTGTGCGGCATTCTGGCGGTGGTACTGTTTTCCGGTTGTCAGAGCACAGCGGCAGATGGTACAGATGAAAAAGTTTTCGTATACGGTGACACGACATTCAACGCCGAAAACGACGAGTCCGATGTCAACCCGCACAACGGCTATTCCGGCTGGGCGTGTATCCGCTATGGGATCGGTGAGACGCTGTTTCATTATTCCGATTCTATGGAGATCGAGCCATGGCTGGCAGAAAGCTATGAGCTTGTGGACGATACGACATGGCGGATTACACTGCATGAAGGCATCTCCTTTACGAGTGGGCGCACTCTCGACGCGGAGGCGGTCAAAGAATGTTTCGAGGATCTGATCGCAGTACATGACCGTGCACGCGGGGATCTGAAAATTGAGAGCATCGAGGCAGACGGCCTGATCGTAACGATTCACACCGAACAGCCTGTCCCGGCGCTTCTGAATTATCTGTCTGACCCATATGGATGTATCATTGATATGCAGGCAGGTGTGACGGATGACGGCAATGTCGCCGGAACCGGCCCGTACCGCGCAGTACAGGTGGAGACGGATCAGGGACTGACGCTCATGAAAAATGACAATTACTGGAACGGAACGCCAAAGCTCGACCGGATCGAAGTAAAAACGATCCGCGACGGCGATACGATGACGATGGCGTTACAGTCAGGCGAGCTCGACGCGGCGTACGGCCTGCCGTATTCCAATCTGATCCTGTTCCGCGATGAACCATACACGATTTCTTCGGCGGATACGTCGCGTACCTTCTTCGGACAGTTCAACGGATCATCCGAGATGCTGCAGGACGACCGCGTGCGCGAGGCAGTCATCGGAGCGATCGACCGGGAGGGCTTTGTGAATACGCTGATGGAAGGAAACGGAAGCGTGGCGGAAGGCCCGTTCCCCTCTTACTTTGCATTCGGCGACAGCAAAGTGCAGGAGGAGTCCTATGATCTTGAGTATTCCAGAGAACTGCTGGATGAAGCAGGCTGGACCGATGAGGACGGCGACGGCTACGTGGAAAAAGACGGAAAACGCCTGACCATCTGCTGGCTCACGTATCCGAGCCGCCAGGAACTGCCGCTTCTCGCGGAGAGTGCACAGGCATCGCTGAAGAAAATCGGAATCGAAGTACAGATCCAGTGCACGGCAAATCATCTGGAACTGCTGAAAAAAGGAAACTGGGATGTTTATGTCAGCGCATTTGTCAGCGCACCGACGGGCGATCCCGAGTATTTCTTTACAACGCACTGCCTGCAGGATTCCTCCAAGAACCGCGGCGGTTATTACAGTGAGACACTCGAGATGCTGGAGCAGCAGTTAAGCGGCGAGTTTGATACCGAAAAACGAACCGAACTGGCCATCGAGATGACGCAGACGCTGCTGGATGACCACATGTTTTTCTTCGCATCACACCTCAAAATGTCGATGGTATCCGGCGAGGGCGTGACGGGGCTTACGGCGCATCCGTGCGATTATTATGAAATTACAGTCAATTTGGACAAAAACAAATGATTATTTGGAAAAAGAGCAGAAAATGTGGATTTTCTGCTCTTTCTGCGCTATGATAGGAAAAGAACGGCACTGCGACGGTGCCAGAGAAGAGAAAAGGAGAAGTTACGATGCGGAAAGAAGAATTAAGAACATATATTGAAAACCACGAATCCGAAATGATCGAGGATCTGAAAAGCCTGATCCGGATTCCAAGCGAAAAACAGGCGGCAGAGCCAGGCAAACCATTCGGCGCACCGGCGGCAGAAGCACTGGCGCAGGGAATCGAAATTCTGGAAAAATACGGCTTTGCCGTAACCAACTACGACAACTACGCGATTGCAGCTGACTTTAATCAGGAAGAAAAGGGCCTTGATATTCTCGCCCATCTCGATGTCGTACCGGCAGGCGAAGGATGGCAGGAGACCGATCCATTCACCCCGCTCATCAAAGAAGGAAAAATGTTCGGCCGCGGAACCGCAGACGACAAAGGACCGGCGATCGCAGCTATCTACGCAATGCGCGCTGTCAAAGAACTCGGTTACCCATTAAAGAAAAACGTCCGTCTTGTCCTCGGTTCCGACGAGGAGTGCGGAAGCTCTGACCTCGAATATTATTATAAGAAAGAAGTGGAAGCACCATGCACCTTCTCACCGGATGCCGAATTCCCGGTTATCAACATTGAGAAAGGCGGCATGCGCGGCCACTTCGAAAAAACATCCGATGCCGGAACGACAGGCGTGCGCCTCGTATCCTTACAGGCCGGCACCAAACTGAACGTTGTACCAGGCAAAGCATATGCAGAGCTTGCCGGCATGGCAAAAGAAGACCTGAAAACCTGCGCTGACGAGACTGAGCAGAAGACAGGCGTTTCCTTCGTTCTGGAAGACACCGAAAACGGCAATATAAAAATCACCGCCTGCGGTGCCTTCGCCCACGCATCCACCCCGGAAATGGGTAACAACGCACTGACCGCACTGCTGCAGCTTCTCGCATCCGTTGGAATGGAAGAGAGTGAACTGAAAAACGACATCAGTTTCCTTGCAAAAGTTTACCCGCACGGCGACGGCAAAGGCGCAGGCCTCGGTGTCGCCATGTCAGATGAAGAGTCCGGCGAGCTCACCTTAAGCCTCGACCTCATGAACTACGACGGCAAAACCTTGACCGGTTCCTACGACTGCCGCGCCCCGATCTGCGCGACAAAAGAAAACCTGTACGATACCGCCGGGCAGAACATGAAAAAAGGCGGCTTCTCCATGGAAGGCAGCGGAATGTTCCCGCCACACCACGTTCCGGCCGACAGCCCGTTTGTCCAGACCCTGCTGCAGTGCTACACGGATGTCACTGGAAAACCAGGCAAACCATTTGCGATCGGCGGCGGAACGTATGTGCATCATCTGAAAAACGGTGTTGCGTTTGGATGCGCAGACCTTGAAATTGACAATCGCATGCATGGGGCAGATGAATTTGTAGAAATCGAATGCCTGAAAGAGTGTGTAGTGATCTTTGCAGAAGCGATTCTGCGGATCTGCGGGGAATAAAAATCCCGTCAGTACAAGATGAAAGCAGAGTCCTTATGCTGTGAACCATTTTGAGCGGTGTGGGACTCTCTTACCAAAGAAGAAGGAATAGATGAGGGCGGACAAATGAGGGAAACACTGGGAGTTTTGCTGGGATTTTTTCTGGCAGCCGTACTTGGCTATCTGATTTCAGAAATCGCGCAGAAGGAACAGGAGAAAGAAGTTCTGGAAAGCTATATGGATTCCCTTCAGGAGATTTATGAAGTGATCCGGCAGAGAATGGATGTGACGAGAAAATTCCGTCATGATCTTCTGAGCCATGTGCAGACGCTGGAGTATCTGATAGAAAAGCAGAAAAATCCGGATGGGGAGCTTCGAAAATATGCGGATCAGCTGACAGAAACATATCGGAAAATCCAGAAAGGAACCTTCTGCCGGGATGAGATCACAGATGCATTTCTGATGATGGAGAAACAGGTCTGTATAGAAAAAGAGATTCCCTTTCAGATCCAGGTATCGAAAACTTGCATGGAATGGATGATGCCCGTAGAACGAATCGGTTTTTTACATAATTTACTGGATAATGCAATCGAAGCGAACGGAAGAATTCCGGAAAAGGAAAGAAAAGAGCTTTCTTTTTGGATAGAAGAAGATTCCGATTCCTGTACGGTGAAATTGAGAAATGCGCTTGCAAGCAAAGAGGTTTTCAACTTATCAACCTGGAAAACAGATGGAGCAGAACACGGCGTGGGAACTAAAATCATTCGTGCCATTGTTGAAAAATACCACGGAACCAGCAAAACCTTCTGGGATAAAGAAAGACACAGCCTGGAGCAGACCATTGTCTTTCCGATCGAACATCCGACAGAAAAGAGGGAAAAAGAATGAAAGATCCTAACCTTAGCGAACTGGTCCGGACCTGTATTCGCTGCTGGCTGTATCTGGTTCCACAGGCGTTTCTTGGCATTCACCTGTTTGACATGTTTATGCGGAGAAAAAACAGCATAAAGCCTCTGATGATCTGGCAGCTTCTGCGGGTATTTCTGATCGGTGGCATCAGCGACATCATTCTGCGGGGATACTATGGAGATGAGAGCTGGTGGGGAATTCTGATGATGTTCTGTTCGGTTGTCATCATGATAGCAAACACCGTTCTCATTTACTACACCTTTGAGGGCAGCCTTCCTAAGGTTGTGCTGGGCGCGATGCTGGCCGATATCGTAACATCCATGATTCATTACCCGGCAATCTGTATTGTGGATCTTTTGGCAGGGCGTCCTCTCTATATTCTGAAATGCCCGGTAGAACCATGGGATTTACTGATTCCGGTTCTGGAATATCTGTTTTACAGGCTGGAGAAAAAAACAATCCTCCATGTTCTGAGAAGATATAGAGATTTTGAGGCCAGGTACCTGAAAATTATCTGGGTTTTTGTCTATTTTCTTCCGGTTCTATACTATGTGCCGAATGGACTGACGGACATACAGGTGATGTTTCTGGATGATATCCTGATTATTCTGATTATGGTATTCAGTATTTTAAGCATAGTGCAGCGTCAGTGCCGGGTAATGAAGGATTATAAATTTCTTTCCGAACAGCAGAAAATGGCAGAATACCATTACCAGGTTCTGACAGAGCAGATTCCCAAAATGGAACAATATCAGCAGACCATTTCGGAGCAGATGGAAAAAATTATGGCCGGGACTGCCCAAATATCCGGGGAGACGCTGAAACAGTATACGGACAGTCTCAAAGCGATCAGTCATCAGGTGCGGCAGGGGATTTACTGCAAAGATCGAATGACAGATGCAGTTTTGTGCGCGTGGAAATCCAATCTGGAGAAGAAAAAAATCGAACTGCATTACGAGATTGAGGGATACGATCGGGGAGAAATCGAAGAACAGGATCTGGCAAAAATCCTGATCGGAATCTTAAACTGGGGAGAAAATCTTGTGAAAAGAGAAGAACACCGGGAAATCCGGATGAAGATCACAGGGGTGAAAAATCAGCTGATTCTGGAATGCCTGACCTCTTCCGGACGCCAGAATCCGATGAGCCGGAAGCTGTTTCGCGGACTCGTGAAAAAGTACAATGGAAAAATGCAGGAGAAAAAAGAAAAGACCGGGAAATTTGGTCTGACTGTTGTTTTGTCCAGGTACGTCAGCCTTTAACCGAATCAAGCAAGTCCCCTGCATCCATTACGAAAAGCAATAAGCAGTGGGTGGGGACTTGCTTGTATCAGGAGGAGTGCAAGCTCCTTCTGATAAACTGCGGAGCAGTTATTCGGTTATGAGCAAGGAGCGAAGCGGATTGCGAATATCCGTTTGACTGCGAGAACAGACAGAAACGGAAAGTACGACTGGAGAAAAAAGAACATGGATTTAAGAATAGGAATTTGCGATGACGCGCCGGACTGGCGGGAAAAAACGAGAGAAACCGTGAAGCACTGCATAGAGCAGATGGCAAATAGCGTAGAAATTTATTCCTTTCAGAATGGAAACGAACTGCTGTCAGAAGACCATCCCCCTATGCATATCCTGTTTATGGACATTGAAATGTCGGGTGAAAATGGAATTGACCTGGCGATGGAAGTCAACCGGAAATGGCCAAAATGTCAGGTCATTTACCTGACAAATTTCTGGTCCTATGCAATGGAGGTTTACGAGACACGCCACGTTTACTATATAGTAAAAGAAAAATTTGAGGAAAAACTGCCGGGTGTACTGGAAAAGGCGATAGAACAGCTGCGGAAACAGAACAGAAGAGTTGTTCTCCAGTGCCACGGAGGTGTAAAAGCAAATCTGAAACTGGATGATATCCTGTATTTTGAACGGGACAAGCGAGTCACGTATGTGGTTACAACGGAGAAAGAATATACGGTGGATGATAAAATCCCAGAGATAGAAGAAAGAATCGCCAGCGATGATTTTGTACGATGCCATACGAGTTTTCTGGTCAATTTTTCTTATG
>ULUJ01097557.1_pt1 | contig 12394 bp, 10 predicted proteins | sample 1958381 | NCBI WGS metagenome assembly ULUJ01 (sample SAMEA4835757, study PRJEB28245) | human gut metagenome | biome: gut microbiome; material: fecal sample | place: Denmark | collected 2008 | reverse complement strand
ATTTCCTTCTTCATTTCTCTTGACTTTTATTTGCAGGTCTTGTTGTAGTTTATAAGTGTTTTTGTAAAGTAGTTCGCATTGTCATAGGTTTCTTTGCTTACTTCATAATTGAAGTCTTTAAGAGCATGGGTTACGTCGGTAAATTTATCGAGAGCGCCATCACTGCAAACATATTGAACAAAATCCAACGCGGCTTTTTTATTTGCTCCAAGATTTGCTTTTACGCATACCGCAGCTTCAAGACTATCAAGGAACACACTATTCCCTTCCTCTAATTTTAACTTGTTTGCTTTGGGGAGCGACATCCATCCGAATTTACGATTTTGTCTCGAATACTTTGAATCTTTCATAACGGGTTCGCCGTTTTTCTTTACAATCGCAGTTCCGTCGCTGTTAAGTTTAATCAAATCGGTAGCATTGCCTTTGAAAGACATATTAAGTTCCATCTGATCGATACCTTCGTATTCCGTCACCAACGCATTGTAAAGAATGTTGATGTAATAATCGGAATAAGTTCCCGGAAGCATAAACGGAGTAACGCCTCTCTTCAGCATTTGTCCGCAGAGATAGAAAAATTCGTCATATGTTGCGGGAAGACCGTCATCCATCGAATAATCGATACCGTTTTCTTTTCCTGTTTTTCCGTCCGGACCTTTGCTCTTGTTCGGATTTGACGCGCTTATAAGCGATGTCGTTTCGGAATCCGAAATATAAAATCCGTATTCGTCAAAAATCTCGACGTTGTAAATAAGCCCCATTGCCCCCTTATAATGAGGAAGAGCGTAATACTTTTCCTGCACGCCCTCGCCGGTAACGCCGCCGAAATAAGCGATTTGCTTATCATTCATTTTGGAACGTATGGTCTTGTTATCGTATGCGCTATTGCTTGTTACAAGGCTTGTAATATCTTCAAGAGCACCGCTCTGACGCCAGGCATAATAATCTCCGCCTTCCATAAAGAACACATCAAAATTGGAATTCTTTATATCGTCTGAAGACCACTCTTTCATCGCGCCTTCATGTCTGACCTGCACGCCTTTTTTCCCCGCTTCGTAAACAGTATCCTTGTTAGCCTCCTCGAAATCGGCTTCGAGTTGGTATAACCATTCATCTTTAAAACCGGCATTATACGTCCAGATCCGAACTTGAGTTTTTGTGTCGTCGTAAGGTTTATCTGCGCGACCGCTGTCACCATGGCTACCATCGGGATTCGGTCTGCCGCAACCGACAACCGAAAATGCCGACGTTAATGCAATGCCCGCCGCCAATACAGATGTAAACAGTTTATTTTTTTTCATATTAATTTACTCCTTTGCTTTTGGCACGCCATATGCCTCAACATAGTTTTTCAATAATCATTATAAAGCAAAACCAAAAGATTGTCCATACTCATACTTATTATTTTTTACGAATTTCTATCATCTTTATTTTTTGTTTTACATTTCCTTTTTTTTGTGGTATATTAACGTCGGAGGGGCAATATGGCTGTTATAACATATAACAATTTCAGTTTTCATATTCAACATAACGGATATCCCGTTATGCATGACCACATCGGCACATACGAGTTTATATTCGTTTTAAGCGGAGAAATTTTACATATAATTAACGATAAAGCGGAAATATTGGAACAAAACACCCTTTGTTTTTTAACGCCGACCGATAAACACGCCCTTGAAAAGAATACCGACGACGCTATTTATATCAGTTTGTCCGTCGTCCGCGAACATTTTGAAAAGCTGCTCGAATGGATCGCTCCGGATATACAACGGCGGGCGTTCAACAATTACTTAAAAATTAAAATTTCTTCCGATTCCGCGGCGGATATAACCAAACTGACGGATAAGGCGCTTACTTCGGAACCGAGCGTTCATTACGAATTTCTACACCTTATAACCTGTATTTTAGTCCGAAAAATAATAACTTACCACTACGGTAAGGCAATAACGAAAAACTATCACCCTGCCGTTGAAAAATTTATAAAACTGCTTGAAGATAAAAATAATTTATCCGTTCCTCTTGATAAACTCGTATGGGAAACGGGGTATTCTTATACTCATCTATACAAGTTGTTTTTACAGAATACCGGTATAAGCGTAGGAAAATTCTTCAGCAAAAAGAAATTGGATTACGCATTGACGGCAATAAAGTGTTCGGACGAATCTTTACAAGCAATAGCAGACACGCTCGGATTTTCCACATATTCGCACTTCTCTTCGTTTTTTAAGAAATGCACGGGCATTTCTCCATTAAAATATAGACAGAATGCAAACATATCATATATCGTTTAATCGAATCGAAACGAGTTAAAACAAGCATTGCAATACAAAAGTTTATATCATTTTTTATCGAAATACCCGATCACCTTGTTAACCGTCATTTCATAAGCAAAACAATCGGGATGATTTTTGAGAATTCTTTCAAATTCAATGATTTCTTCACGCGTAACGATACACATAAGTCCACCCTTTTTCTCGTTTGTGTATGAGCCGTAACATTCAAAACGGGTGGACGTATGCACAAGATTTAGCGCAATCTCACGCTCGATTGCGCTAACATTGTCGGAAACGACAAAAAATCTGTATGCCGACTCACGCCCTTTAATTATCATATCGCCTATAAAATTACTTATAAAATCGCATAAAACACACATACAAACAGGTCTGTAACTGTATATAAGTTGCCCGTCGACTTCGGTTACGAAAACAAAGTATGACGCGATAGCGATAATTGCGTTTATCGTAAACGTAACATAAAAGAAATTAAATCGCGGATTTCGTTTGTTTATATATCGAGACATGATATCCACACCGCCCGACGAACTGTTTTCCTTAAACAAGAAGCCATACGCAGCCCCCGACACCACGCCGGCAACCAGAACGGGATATATTGTATCTTCCCCGAGCGCTCTGTATTCAAAGCGGGTAAGAAAATCCATGTTATCGAACACAAGATAAGACAAAGAATATATAAGCGAATAAATCACCGTAAAAACGGAAAACTTCTTATCAACGCAGAAAAAAGCAAATATGCAAAGCGGTACATTGAAAATCAGTTGAATATAAGCAAGGTTAAAACCGGTAAGCCGATTGATCATAACCGATATTCCTTCAACTCCCGATGAAGCAAATCCGTTGGGCACTATAAACAATCTGCAACTAAGAGCATTAAGCATACCGAACAACACAGACACTAATACCGGCTTTATATACTGTTTTAAATTTTTTTTCATTTGATTCTCCATTTTGCCGCCGAATTGTCTGTATAAAAAAATGAAATCGGCGGATAGCGACGTATTTTTTTGAATAACTTTATGGGAAACCGCGCTACGACATTATTTCTTTATGTCAAATATTTTCCATCTATAAGGTCATAGCAATCCTTCATTTGTATCAAACGTTCTTTTCCTTCATAAAAAGTCCGTTTAAAAAATACGGACGGACTTATTTAAGCCCGCCCGCATAAAGACTGTATATTAAATTAAGCCGCTTCTACAACATTTACCCTAACTCCGTTTACAGGATAGTTCTCAACATCCATCGGCGCTTCCCTATCTGCGTCGCCGAGTTTTTCACTGTCGATTCTACCCCAATAATGAACTTTCTTAGCGTTTATCACTACATTTTCGCAAAGAACATAGTTACCGTCCTTCTCGTTTGTTCTATTTTCTCTCATAATCCAATAACCGAAGAAAGAGTAAATTTCTTGTCCCGCCGCGTTTACCGTCATATCCTTAATCGAAGTCTTTACGAATTTCCTACCAATGATAAACCCATATTGTCCGCCCATCATATCCTTTTCAGGCAACGCGCTGGATTTAACGTTTATAGTTATATTTTCGAATTTAGACGATTCCGACATGAAAGCAAATATTCCGACGTATTCTTTTCCCGTATAAACAACGTCTTCTATTATTACGTTTTTGATGGTCGCATTATTTATCTTGCCAAACAATCCGTATCTGCCGCCATCCACGTCACTGCCGGTATTGTAATTTCTGATTTTATACCCTCTGCCGTCGAAAACACCGGCAAAGAAAACACCGGGATATATAGTTCCATCGTTAAAACCAGCCGAAACCTTCGTATCGTACCACGACGGCAATTCAAGAGCCGTATTATTAAAATCTATATCGTTGACAAGCACGAAATAGCCGTAAGTCGCGGTTTTATCTGTAATGTTTTCTTTGAAATCGGTAGCCGAAGTTATTGCTTTGGTAACTATGAGAACCTTAACGGAAAGAATATTGACCGCTTTATCTTTCTGCATAGTAACCTCTACGTCTCTCTCGCCAACTGCTCCCGCAGAGAAAAACGTTACGGGAATGATAAGTTTGTTTTCTGCAACGGTTGCGCCTTCGATTTTTTCGCCGTTAAACTTGACGCCTACAAGCGTTCCGTAATCGTTACCGAGATCGATTTCGATATTATCGGTAGCGCCGATAACCTGTTCCGCAAGCGGCTTTGTCGTATCCGCAACTTTAAGATCGACAACAAAACGATTGCCGTTGTCGGTTATTTCTATCTCGTTTACGACGTCTTTGTTGTAGGTAAGATTATCTATAGGATAGTCCGTGGGAGCCATAGCGGGATCGCCTTCGCCGTCAAGTCTACCCCAATAAGTTATTTCCTTTGCGTTTACCACAAAGTTTTCACAAGTAATGATAGCGCCATTGTCATCAGCCGCGCCGGAACGTTTAATCCACCAGCCAAACAATGCGGAAATCGTGCTGCCGCTTGCATTTACGGTAAAGTTTTTATAAACGTTTTTATTTGCGTAAGCGCCGCAAATAAAGCCGCGACCTTCCAAAGTTCCGTTACCGGGATCAACTAAAGAACCGGTAAGAGAAGTTTTACTTACGTTTATAGTAATATTATCAAATGTGACATGCGCAAGACTATGACCGAAAATATTGGCGCGTACAACACCGTTATCGTGCCACACATCATCAACGACAAGGTTTTTAATCGTCGTTTTAATTGTGTTTTCGTCGCTTGCAATCGGGAATAATCCGAACGGGTTAGCGGTGTTAAAGTTTTTGAGAGTATATCCTCTGCCATCAAAAACGCCGGCGAACCCCAATTTTCCATCAATATAGTTTGACTTGATAGCAAGACTATATGATCCGTCATCGCTTTCTATATAAGGATCACGAAGCGCCTCATGGTTAAAATCCAAATCTCCTGCAAGTGTAAAATAGCCATATATACCGCTGTTTTCTTTCGTATTCACGGATACGGGATCTCTTAAAACGGTATTCCATTCATCTATGCTTGAAATAACTCGCGTTGCAACCGTAACATGAAGCGTGAGTTTATAAACTCCGTCATTACATTCAACAACGCATAATATAGTTTGTTCGCCGACATCTTCCGTGGTAAACGTATCTTTCGGAAGAGTCAGCACACCGTCCGCGAGCGTTACGCCTTCAACTTCAAATCTGCCGAACTTAGCCGACAACAATTTTCCGTTATATGCCTCGCCGAGATTTACCGTGAAGTTCTCCGCGCCGATTTCCTGATTTTCGATAAGAACGTTGGTCTCTTTAACCTTAAGGTCGATTTCGAACGTTTTTCTTTCCGCTTCGGTTTCGCTGTTTACCTTATAAAGATCTTTAGCAACTATCTCAATACTTTCGCCGCATTCGCAAGCATAAGAATCTCCTTTCAGGACAAACTTGTGTTCGCTTTCCACTCTCGCTTCGCAGTATTCGCACACCTTCCAATGTTTATCGGCATCGTGACCGGCATATTCGCCAAGCGTGTGCGCCTGATTTTCAATAACGTGCGTCGCGTCGTTTTTGCAAACGCCGTTGTGCGTGCCGTCGCCGTTGTCGGTATAAACATAATCGTGATTTTTTGCAGGAATGTCTTCTTCGACTTTGTATTTGCAAACCGAACATTCTTTATGTTTTTTACCTTTTTCCGTGCAAGTTTCCGCCTCGTCGGTCACCCATTCGCCGAACGTGTGATCTGCAACGTCAACTTTTTCATTGTCTTCTGCGCAAACCTTCCAGTGTTGACTTGCATCCGATTGCCATTCTCCGCTTGCAACGTGTTCATGCGTACTCTGACTTTGATCGCCACCGTCGCTAAAATCACAAGCAACGGCAAACGAGCATGCAATTGCAATGATTAAAACCATAAAAAGTGTTCTCAATAGAGTTTTTCTCATATTCCCTCCATAAATCATGGTATATTATTATGCCAAAACTCCTATTTGGCACATAAATTGTATCATGCAACCCACTATATGTAAATATTCTTTTCTACTATTTTTTACGAATTTCTATTATTTATTCCGCGCAGCGTTTTTTTCGTTTACTAACAAAGAATAATGTTTTACAATAAGTAATACCGGTTGAGCCGGATTTTACGATAGTTGGGGTTAGTGTCTTATGGTAACGGATTTTAAGCGATATTACGAGTTTGACGATAACGCAGGCGAAGTGATTTTTCACCGCCACGATACGCCGTCGCCCTGGATGAACTACCTTACGAACGGTATGTTTTTCACTATGATTTCGCAGGCGGGCGGATCTTTAAGTTGGTATAAATCGCCCGAAATATGGCGTATAGGCAGATATAATTTTTACAATCTGCCAACCGACGGAAACGGACTGTTTATATATATCAAGGATAAAAAAACGGGCAAGGTATGGAATCCTACCGTTATCCCCTGCGACGTTAAACCCGATAAGTGGTACTCGGCGCACGGCTTCGGTTACACCCGTTTTCACGCCGAAAAAGACGGCGTGACGGTTGATTTGAACTGCTTTGTAGGAACCGAAAACGTTCTTATTTACGATATTAATATCTCCTCCGCCACCCCTCGCGAGATAAGCGTGTTCGCCTGCCGCGAAATGGGGCTTATGGAATATCTCCGCGAAGTGCAATGGCAGTGCTACTGCAAGGCGAGCAACAATATTTTATACGACGAAAAGACGGACAGTCTTTCATACGAATATTTCGTGGACGCGCAGGCTCGCCCCGACGAAACGCCCAAAGTGTTTTTCGCCGCGAATATGAGTTCTGTTTCTCACGACGGAAGCCGCAAAAGCTTTATGGGCAGTTACCGCGACTTTAAAAACCCGATTTCGCTCGAACGGGGTTCTTGCGGCAACAGCGACCTTAAAGGCGGCGAAGCGTTGTTCGCTATGCAATTCGATTTGACGGTAAGCGAAAAACCGCAGAATTTAAGCGTGTTTTTGGGTACTTACGGTCAGACCGAAAGCGTTGAACCGTTACTTGAAAAACTGCGTAAAAAAAATTACTCAAAAAAAGAGTTTGAAAACGTTAAAAATCGGCTGAAAAACCGCAAAGAGTTTTTCTCGGTAGATATTCCCGATAAAGATATGCAGCGTATGGCGAACGTGTTCAACCCCCTGCAGGCTTACGTTAATTTCCTCGTCTGCCGCGAAATTTCGTTTTACGCGACGGGGACTGTCCGCGGCGTGGGCATGCGAGATGCCGCGCAGGACGTTTTAGCGAATATTTTGTACGATTTACCCGCTTCGGAAGAGAAAATTTTACTGCTTTTGGGGCAACAATACAACTGCGGCAAAACGAACCACTATTTCTACCCCGTTGAAAAACGCGAACCGCTTATAAGCGACCGAAGCGACAACCATTTGTGGCTTGTTTACGCCGTTTATAAGGTGATTTGCGAAAGCGGAAAAACCGACTTTTTATATAAAACCGCCCCATACTACGACGGCGGCGAAGGTACGGTTTTGGAACATATTGAAAAATCCGTTGCATATACGATAAACCACCTCGGCGAACACGGTTTGCCACTTATGCTCGGTTCGGATTGGAACGACATGCTTTCCAACGTTTGCAAAGAGGGCAAAGGCGAAAGTGTTTTTGTTTCGCAAATGCTCGTGCTTGCCTGCAAACAGTTAAAGGAAATTTACGAGATTACAGGCAAAAACGACGATGAGTTGGACGAAATTATTGAACAACAAGAGAAAGTCCTTAATGATTATTGCTGGAACGAAGACAGATTTATCCGCGCCGTTTCGGACGAAGGCTTGAAGATAGGCAACCGCAACGAAAAATGCGGTGCGCTTTGGATAAACTCGCAAAGTTGGGCGGTTATGTCGGGCTGTTCGGACGAGGAAAAACTTCGCAAATGTATGGAAACCACCGTTTCTACCCTCGACTGCGGCTACGGCTTACTTAAACTCTACCCGCCGCTTCAAAGAAATTACCCGTCAAAAGAACACGAACTTACGTTCGCTCAACCCGGCGTAAACGAGAACGGCGGAGTATTCTGCCATGCGAACACCTGGGCGATTATTGCCGAATGTATGCTCGGCAACAATAATGAGGCGTATAAGATTTATAAAGAACTCATACCGCATAATATAGTGAAAAAATTCGGCGTGGAAAAATACAACGCCGAGCCTTATATTTATTCGTCCAACATCCGCGCGCCTATGGCTCTCGACGCCGGGCAAGCGGGAGTTTCCTGGCTTTCCGGTACGGCTTCCTGGATGATGATTGCTTTGGAAGAATATATTTTCGGCGTTAAGCCGTGTTATAAAGGTTTGAAAATCATGCCGTGCATACCCGACGAATGGAAAAAAACCGTTATTAAAAGGCGTTTCCGCAGTTGCGAATACACGATCGAAATAGACAACTCCGCAGGTTGCGGAAATTCCGTAAAAGAAATTTTAATAAACGGCGAAAAGTTTGACGGCGAATATATTTTATCTTCCGCCCCTACCGCTTCCGTTAAAGTTATTATGGGTGAAAAGAAATAACCGGAACGCTGAAATTGTTTCCGAAAGTAATTCTCGCAGACAAGCAAACCGAACTGCATTTAAACGGCGACGAACTTAAAGGCGGAACATAGGTTGCTTTTTTCTACTATTTTTCTGCAACGTTTATATTTTCGCAATACACTTTTCCGGCGTGTCGATTTTATACGACTGCTCTTTATTGAGCGACACGAAACCGTGCCATATATTGCCCTTGTTATTCTTCAATCGTTCTTTCATTTCCGCGACTTTTTCTTCCGATAAAAGTCCGCCGCCGTTAAATACGCCCGTTGACTTTTGCAGGTATTCGAGCGCGGTTATTTTCCCCGTCTTTTTGCCCGCGACTTTACCCTCCGTCGTTATGTACTTATACACGTTCTCGCCGCCCGTCATATCGAAGAACGAGCGTTCCGCTCTGTGAGCTTCCCTTTCAAGCCCGCTTGCTTCCGTTGTCGAAAAGCCCGTTGTGGGATTTTCCTTATCCTGCTTTATATTTTTAAGGCAGAATGCAACAACTTTTCTGTTGCGAGTGGCTTTGTGAATTGCCTACGGCGGGCGATACCGATTATAATTTTTCATAAAATTTATCTCCTTTTAGATTTTTTACCCCTCTATATAATTGGACATTTACAACCTTAAACTTCGTCTTTTCCCTCTAAATATTTCAACATTTTTCTCTGTTGAATTTTCATTCCCTCACTATAATTGGAAGGTTTCAGACCAAAACTTTGACGTTTTCAAAATTTTTTTTGAAGTCCTGCAAGTGGTATCCAAATACGACGGCGATTTTACAACCCGTTTTATATTTTTTTCTAATTTCCACAAAAAAATTGCTGCAAATAGAACCTCTCCATATAAACAAGGACACGAGATTCCAAAAGTTCGGGGTATATAAAAAATTTTTGCTCCCATATATAACAAGCACACGAAAATGTAAAAGTTGACGATCTGACAGCAATATTTTCAAAAAAATTTTACGCGAAAAAAATACCCCTCCATAATACCCAAGGACACGAGATTTCGTTTTGCAACCGTTTTCACAAAATTTTTATTATTTTTTGCAAAAAAATCCGCACGGATTAAAATTTTATCAGCGCGACTTTACGATATAAAAAACGGAAGTCTGCTTTCGCAAACTCCCGTGCTATTCTATTGCATTTTCAGGTTATATCTTCATATAAAAATTTTCCGACTAAATTCGTGAATTTACACTATCTTTCTTACTTATTTTGGCTTGACTTTTATTTTCGGTTGAACTATAATATTTTTGAAAGTTGGTCGATACATATGTTGTATTTACAAAACGATAGGAGGGCTTTATGAACCCGATTAAGAGAGAAACTTATTTGTGCGAACTTATCAATCGCAAAGAAAACGGTTTGATAAAAGTTATAACGGGTATTCGCAGATGCGGAAAAAGTTATCTTTTATTTAATATTTATTACGAATACCTTTTATCTCAGGGTGTTTCGGAAGAAAATATTATAAAAATATCTCTCGATGACGAAGAAAACGAAGAACTTCGCGAGCCGAAAAAATTATCCGCATATATTAGGGAAAAACTAAGCAATAACGACTTGATGCATTACGTTTTTATAGACGAAGTGCAATATGCAATAAAAAAAGAAGACTTGAAAAGCGATAAACCGCTTCCTCTCTACGGCGTATTAAACGGTTTACTTCACAAGGACAACGTAGACGTTTACGTTACGGGCAGTAACTCTAAACTTCTGTCGAAAGACGTTATGACGGAATTCAGAGGGCGCGGCGACGAAGTAAGAATTTATCCGCTTACGTTCAAAGAATTTTATGCGTACACGGGCGGGGATAAAGCGGAAGCGTTTGAAGAATATGCGCTTTACGGCGGGCTTCCTCTCGTTTTATCGAAAAAGACTCCGCGTGAAAAAATGAAATATCTTTCCGACCTTTTTAAGGAAGTTTATTTTAAGGATATCGAGGATCGCTATAACGTTGCAATGCCCGAAGTTTTGCAGGTTTTAACGGACGATTTATGTTCTTCCGTCGGTTCGCTTACCAACTCGTTAAAAATTGCGAATACGTTGAAATCGGTAAGAAATATCAACGTTAATTCGCAAACGATTTCAACCTATCTTACCTATCTTGAAGAATCGTTTTTGTTTAACGAGGCGAAAAGATTCGACGTAAAAGGGAAAAAATATTTCTCGTATCCGTCGAAATATTATTGCACCGATATGGGGCTGAGAAACGTGCGCTTAAATTTCCGCCAGCAGGAAGAAACGCACGCAATGGAAAACATTATTTACAACGAACTTCTCGCCCGCGGGTATTCCGTTGACGTCGGAGTGGTTCAATACACTTCAAAAGGTACGGACGGAAAACAACATCAGATTCAGTGCGAAATAGATTTCGTGGTAAACGACGGAATGAATAAATATTATATTCAATCTGCTCTTAATATCGATGATGCGAATAAAGAAAAAACAGAACTTCGTCCTTTGACGGCAACGCGTGATTTTTTCAAAAAAGTAATAGTAACAAAAACCCGAATGAAACTGTGGCTTGACGACAGCGGCATTATTCACGTGGGATTATACGATTTTTTATTGGATAATAGTTGTTTGAAATAAAGCCAACAAAAAACACTTAAAAAAAACGGAGAATGAAATGAAAGCGGTAATATATGCAAGATATTCAAGCGATAATCAACGCGAAGAAAGTATGAAGGACAACTTCGCGAATGTATGGAATTCGCAGAAAAAAGCGGCATAACCGTTATCGGCAATTATATCGATCGCGCGCTTTCGGCAAAAACGGATAATCGCCCCGAGTTTCAGAAAATGATCAAAGACAGTTATCGCAAAGTTTTCGATTCGGTTATTGTATGGAAAGTCGATCGCTTTGCGAGAAATCGTTACGATTCTGCCTATTATAAAAATATTTTAAAGAAAAACGGCGTAAAAGTTATTTCGGCAAAGGAGCATATCGGCGAAGGCTCGGAAGGAATTATTCTTGAGGCTATGCTTGAGGGGTTTGAGCAATTAAATGGACATAATAGCCTAAGAAATAAATTCAGAATTCAAAGCAGCAATTTCAATGTAAAGCAAAAGCCGAGACGAGTCTCGGCTTTTTATATTGCGGGGTGAATTATACTATTAATTGCAACAGTTGGGGAAAAAAAGAAGTTCATATAAATCTATGGTATATCGAACTGATTAGCAAGGACGAAAAGCCTTTTTTCGGTATTCCGAGTTATTATCTTACAGTAAAAATTAAATGCCAATTCGGTTCGGTTGTTATAGGGGTACAAAACTTTTATGAGTACTTAGTTATCAGCGCGATATAAGTATAAGTAAGATGAATGAAGAATTTTCGACCAATAAAAAGAGTGAAGACTTTCAAAAGTCTTCGCTCTTTTTTAATCCCTATGGAAAACGCACATTTGGGGTGCATATCACATCGCAGAAAACGGTATCGTTTTTTATTTTTTCGTCAAATACGGGGATCCCATTCGTTATCCCTGTTTATCACTAATATTTTCCATGAAAAGTTTTCAGACGATTATTCAGGTTTATCCTCCAGAACAAGGTCGTAATCGCCGAGTTTATTTACTTTAAAGCCGTTTTTCTTGTATTCTTCGTAATCGAACGC
>ULUJ01005563.1_pt1 | contig 12450 bp, 9 predicted proteins | sample 1958381 | NCBI WGS metagenome assembly ULUJ01 (sample SAMEA4835757, study PRJEB28245) | human gut metagenome | biome: gut microbiome; material: fecal sample | place: Denmark | collected 2008 | reverse complement strand
TTTACCCGCCGCCCTTTATTTTTACTATATAAACTATATAATATATAATATTAAACATTAAAAAACGTCGGGTTGTCCCGACGCTTTGAAAACGGTTTCCCGCGTGTTTTGCGACAATCAATAGTTGTCCGCGGATATTTCAAAATAACTTTGGGGATGATTGCACGTCGGGCAAACCTCGGGCGCGCACTCTCCGACGACGATATGACCGCAGTTTCTGCATTCCCACACTTTCACCGTGGATTTTTTGAAAACTTCCGCCGTTTCGATGTTTTTCAACAGCGCGCGATATCTTTCTTCGTGGTGTTTCTCGATCGCCGCGACAAGTCGGAATTTCGCCGCAAGTTCAGGGAAGCCTTCTTCTTCGGCTGTTTTTGCAAAGCCCGCATACATATCCGTCCATTCGTAGTTTTCGCCCGCCGCCGCGGCAACAAGGTTTTCCGTTGTGTTTCCGATGCCGTTAAGTTCTTTGAACCAAAGTTTGGCGTGTTCTTTTTCGTTGTCGGCGGTTTTCAGAAACAGGGACGCGATTTGTTCATAGCCCTCTTTTTTCGCAACCGACGCAAAGTAAGTATACTTGTTTCTTGCCTGTGATTCGCCCGAAAAAGCCGTTTCGAGGTTCTTTTCGGTTTTCGTACCTGCGTATTTATTCATTTTCCTTCTCCTTTAATAAATGATATGGAAACGGCACGCCGTCGCGTGCCGTTTGTTTAACGATTATGCGCGTTTTTTCTTAATGACGACCACCGTAACCACGATGATTGCCATAAGCAGTGCCGCGCCGCCCACGCCTGCGCCGATGCCGATTGCCAGCGTGTTTGTTTTCGCTTTGGGCGCGACGTAGTCTTCCGCAAAGATGAAGTAGCCGAGCTTATCGGTTTCAAACGTTACGGTGCCGTCGCCGTTATCGACGTAGTTTACTTCCGTCCATTCGCCGTTGTTGTATCTGATGAGTTTCGCGCCGTTTGCGCTGACTTGCATCGTTACGGTTGCGGGGCTCATAAGTTTGGGCTGTTTGTCGGCGTTCATAAGGACGCTTTTGTTCTTATATTCGCTGAGCGACAGGAAGTAGACCTTGCCGGCGGCGTACTCTTTGCCAAAGATTTCCTTATTTTGTCTTAAACCGTTGGTGAAGTTATCGCGGCTTGCGGCGTTGTTTCTGTCGAGTATGCAGAAGTAAACGGTGTATCCGCTGTCCGCCTGCGTCCAGCTGCCCGAAATCGTGCCGATGCCGTTATCTTCCAGAACTTTATCGTCGGGAACGTTAATGTCGCCGCCCCATACCGAGTTAAGTTCGTTTTCGATGATGGAAATCGTCGCTTCGATTATGCCGTCCGCCGACACGGCACGGGTATATCTTTCGGATTCCGCACTGCTGTCGACCGTCCAGGCGCCGCCCTTGATAAGTCCTTTATGAACGACTCTGTAAGGATATCTGCCTTCGCCCACAAGTCCCGCAGCGTTATTCACGACCTTGTAACTGGCGTCGCTGACGCGATAAACGATGACAAAGTCTTTTGCGATTTCTTTGTAGTTGCCGCCGACGGAGTCTTTGTCGATAAGATTTTCAACCGTGGGCAGATTGAACGATTCGCCTACGTTTGCCGTGATATCGACAAGGTTGAATTTCGCGCCGTTGACGTTGATTTTGCGGGCGGGCGAGACCGAGCCGATGAAGTTTTCGTTGCCCTTATATCTCACGCGGACGTAGCATACGCCGCCACCCTGACGGACGGGAGCACTGCCGAGAAGCGTCTTGAAATCTTCGTCAAAGGAATATTCGTAAACGATGTCGTTTGCACCGACGACCATGCCGTAAGTCGTCTTGTAGTAATTGAACGCGTCGTCGACCTTCTGCACTTTTTCAGCGAAGTCTTCGCCGTATTTTGCGTCGTACATAACGGACGCGTCTTTAATCTTAATTTCGGTGCCGATTCTTTCAATCGTGAAAGTTTGTTCAATGATGTATTCGTTATTCAAGCGCGATACCGTGAACTTACCGTAGTAAACGCCAGCGTCGATTGCCTTGTCAACGGGCATCCATACGCCGTCTGCGCCCTTCTTGAAGTATTCCGCGAGTTCAATATTCAACTGTGACGGGCTTATGACGTTAAGCGTGTATGCCAACGCGTTGTACGGAGCGCTGAACTTATCGACGTTGCCTTTGTCGTTGAACATTTTCTTTTCAAACTCGACGTCCGAGAAGTCAAGCACGGACACGACTTTGGTTTCCGTGTCGTTGAAGCCCGTTATTTTCTTGAAGTTGCTTTTCTCGCCGAAGCTTTTGATCTTCAACGTATATTTATACGCGCCCGAAGAGGTGTCGTAATCGCCATCCTTAATGTTGACGTTGATAACGAATGTGTTGCCTTTCTGATCGACGACGACGGGCTGATACTGACGCTGTGTAAAGTCGATTTCACCGATGTCGAGTTTGTTTTTGAGTCCGGTATCCTCATAGTATTCGATTGCGTAAACGATATCCTCAGACAGCTCGAAGCGGTGACCGTTGACGATGCAAACGCCGCCCGTGACGAACGTATCGAGCACCCATACGGTTGCGCCCGCGGGCAAAACGTCAACGTATTCGGTCTTTGCTTTGCCGTTTTCGTCCTTGCTGTATGCGATATAACCTGCGCCGTCTTTCTGATAAATCACAACGTTTCCGCCGATTTCATTGATGTAGTAATAATTGCCGTTCGTATCGACAGCGTAAATACCGGTGATTTTCGCGCCGCCGATTTCGCGCGGGGAAATGGTGACCGTAACGACCGCCTCGGTATCTTTCAGGACGTAGTTTTTGCTGTCAATGCCGGTAATACCCAGCGTGACTTTGCAATCGGGATAAGTGCCGACGTTGATATTTGCCGTATTGCCCGTGCTTGTGAGCAACTTCACGTCGTCGCCCGATACAACGCCGTGGAACGTATAGCTGTTGATTTGGAACGCCGTTTTGTTGTCGAAAGGTTTATCGACGTTATTCACCGTAACCGAGATGGTTTTGGGCGTTACGGTAACCGTCGCTTCGACGGTAACGTCTGTCGTATCGTAGAAGTCCAACCTTGCGCCGACGAGTTTGAAATCGTTGACGTTAAAGGTGTACGTGCCGACGTCCTTGCCGGGAAGAATAATCGTGCCGTTATCGAGCGTGATGTTATCCGAGCCTTGCAGTCCCTCGATTTTGATCGTGCTGGCCGAGTTCGTCACAATCGTATTTTCGCCGTTATAGGTCTTTGACGCAATAAGCGTGATTTTGCCGAGTTTGGCTTTTTGGATATCGATATACGTTTTGGGTGCGCTTGCGTTGCCGCCTGCGTCTGTTATCTGGTAATTGTTGCCGAGTTCGCCCGCGATTTCGATATTTATAAGCGACGCGCGAAGATTGTTGTTGACGGCAATGCTGTCAAGTTGGATCGTGCCTTTCCATTGGATATTTTTCCATTCGTCCGCTTTGTCGCCCAGAACCTTATCGAGCACCGATAAAGAGCCGTCGCCCGAAACGTAGTCGGTCATTGCGTAGTTGATGGTGCCGTTATAAACAAACGGCGCATGTTTGTAATTCTCGTCGATCGTAAGACGGGCTTTTCTTATTTCGTGCGTGCCGACGACGAACTTGCCGTCCACGAGGGTGATGACGTCGCCGTTTACGTCAAAGAAAACCTTTTCATATTCGTCGACGAGCGCAGCCGTATAAACCGAGCCTTCGACGTAGGAAGCCAGGACGTTGCTGACAATCACCTGTCTTTTACCTGCGTTAACGCCGTCGTACGCCGCGTCGAAAGTAATGCCGATTTTCCCCGACGGGATAGTGCCTGCAAACTTGTTCGACAACGTGTACGAAACAAGCGACGTACTTACGTCGGTCGTATTGTTGAAGTATCTTCGGGCGTTCGTATCGATGTGGAAGTTGACGTTGATCTTTGCCCTGTCAAGGTTGACGTTGTAGATGGTTTCCTGGTTTGTATTGCCCGCTTCGTCGACAAGCCAGAATCTGACCTGAATTTGCGTGCGTCCCGAAACGTTTCTTCCCTCGAACAAATCCATATAAACGGCGTTTGTATCAAGCGAAAGTTCCTTTACCGCGCCCTCGTCGCCGTCACGAGTAATCGCGTAATAAAGAGTCATCGGGCTGCCCAAAAACTCGCTGACGAAGCCTTCTTTCCCGACTTGTTGGTAGTTAAGGTTCACAAGAAGGGGCAGTAAGTCGGCATACGCGTCGTCTGTCTTGAAGTCAAGAAGCCTTGCGATTTCGGGCTTGTATCCGTTATAGTTGTCGTATTTCACGGGAACTTCAACGTTATACGTGATATTTGACGAAGTATAAGTCGCGCGGAGATAATAGACGCGTTCGTATCCTTCGGGCGAAGTTTCGTCATGTCCTATGATAAATTTGTTATCGACGATTTGGTCTTTGATGTTCACCCATTCGGTTTGTGTACCTACGAAAACGCCGTTTTTACGGGTGCGATAACTGATTTGATAGATTATGTCCTTGATGGAAGAGAGCGTGTTGAACTCGATAACGACGTTCTGATTCGTCCATTCGCCGTTATACGCGCCGCCGTTTTCAAGGTAAATTGCGTTTTCCCATTTTTCGGGCGGGTTCTTGATGTCGTCGATTGTGAAATGGTGATAATCGCTGTAAACGGCGTGGTTTGCCCAGCCCTGTTGTACTTCGTTAAGGTTCAGCCCTGCGATTTGTTCGGGAGTTTTATCTTTGACAAGATTTTCGTAGAAAAGCCCAACCGTATCGATCGCTTTGAACTTGATTGCGTATTCGCCCTTTTCAAGTCCCGAAAGGGTGAAGATGTCAAAGCCGGGGTTGTTGATTGCAATGCCTATTTGCCCTTCGATTTCAACGTAATTGCCGTCAACCTTTTTGTAAAGGGTATAGAAATACTTGACGTCGCCGCGAGTGTCGTCGTCATCAAGAACAGGCTTGAATTTTATGGTGTCGGTATAAAAATACGTGACGTCGCCGTTAACAACGTTTTCGGTAAGGAGAGCAACTTCGTCCAATGCCGCGGGCGGGGTGTAGTCAATACCGCCGCAGAATACCGTCAATGTGTTTCCGCTGACTTTATTAACGTTTGCATATTGTACGCGATATGCAGTGTCGACTTCAAGGGGACTCGGCGTTTCGCCGTCAATTTTCGGGTTTCCCAAACCGTCGTAAACAACCGTAACGAAAAGCCCGCGGAAATAACCCGTCGACGCGTCATTGTTTTTTGCTCCGAACGGCTTCACCGTTATGCTTTGCAAACCTACCGGATAACGCAAGTCACTAAGTTGTTTTGCGGTATAATCGCTTCTTTTGTATGTTTTTGCGGAGCCGTCAACAATTGCGCCTGTGCCGCGATATGCTTGGAATAAGTCAAAACCTTTGATATCCGCTGTGTCAAGGCTTAAATATTTGTCGTAAAGCAGGAAGGAGAACTGCTTTGTCTGCGTTCCGTCGGTGCGGATTGACGTCAACGTGTTGGATGCAGGATCAAGCATATCGCCGTCATGCAATCCCCAAGTTCCAAGGTTGGCAACCGTATTACGGGTGGTTTCAAAGTTTTGCGCTATGTTTCTGAATTCGCCAAAGTCTTCCGAATACGTTGTCGTGCCGTCCCATGATCTGGTAACGGGAGCAATGTTCGTCGCAAGTTTTGCCGCAATTGTTTCATATGCGCTGACCGACTTTACGCTCTTGATTTTAATGTTAATGGCAAGACCGCTGATTTCGATTTTTTCACCGCCGGCTTCTTCGCCGCCGGCATACATAAGGATATATTGATTGGCTGCCGTAACTGTCCAGGTCGTACCTTTGTTAAAAGTGTCGTTTACGTAGTCGGAGTTCTTGCTGATTTCAGTAACGTCGGAAGCGTAAGAAATGAACTTCAACGTATTTTGCATTGCAGTGAACTTAACCGCCTCGTCAAGGTTTGCGCTGATTTCGATTTCTGCGCCAAGCTCAACAAGTTCATCGGGCAATTTATAATAAGCATACAGCCTTTCTCTTACATTGCCGATAGCGGACGCCTCCATAGAAACCGCCGTATCGCTCTTATTGAAGCCTGAAATACCGGTATATATTCCGCCGATAAAACCAAAAAAGTTTTTGTAAGTTGCGGGATAGTATGTAAATTGTGCGAAATAACTATTCGCAGACGATCCGTTCATAACAAACGGCTGATACTTTTCCGGCGTGGCAATGTCCAAAAACCTTATGTCCGGCGCAACCGTCGCTGTCGCATTGGATTCTTTAATCTCACCCGCACCCACGCGCGTAAAAGAAATTGCGCTGACAAGCAGTGCGACTGCAAGCATAAACACTAATGCAAGTCCGCTGATACGAAGTAAGTTTTTGCTTGATTTTTTTGCTCTCATATCTCTCCTCCGATACGCCGGAAAACCCGGCGGTATAGCCATAGTATGTGCAATTTTGGGCATAATGCGCCCAAAAGATATTGCTATAAATATAATATACAAGATATTACATCAAAATGTCAAGTTATTTTGCGTTATGACGCGCCATTTTGCACGTCCCGTTTTCGCCGTTTCGCACTAATTTACAAACGAAAACATAAACTGCCTTATGGAACTTTCGCGGCTCAACGTCATTGAACTCACAAATCTTGCCCTGTCCGTTGCGACGATACTGACGCGCGACCTTACCGTGTCCGAGACGGAATGTCTTTTGAAATTCCTTTGCATCGTGCGCGACGATATATCGCTCATACTTTGCGACAAACGCAACGGCAAATAAAGCGCGTTGCACGGGGTAAAATAAAAAGCGTAAGTCAATCACGCCATTTTTTGCAAGCAAACAAAACTTTTTCTTTTCCGTACGAAGTACTCTGTCATTGCGAGGCATTGCCAACGGCGATGCCGTGGCAATCTCCCGGAAGGGCACCATATCATAAAACCCACGCAAGATACTTTTGTACTTGCGTGGAGAAAAAGGCGCACACAAGCAAAAGAGTGAGCGTTATCGCCTGCGATAATGCGATTTCAAAAGTGCAGTGTGCGCCGCTGTCATATTGACACTCATCGCTGTCAATTATTACGACTTGCAAAAAAATTGATTTTCAAAAAAATCTTCAAAAAATTTGAACTCAACAAAACGAAAAACGACGGGTTTCCAAAATCGGATTTTCCGTTTCTCCCTGAAAACACGTCGGTTTTGACAAAACGTCGGCGGTTTTGTATAATAAAATTATGAAATCCGATAAAAAAGGTTTCACTCTTGTGGAGCTTATCGTCGTAATTGCGATTATGGCGGTGCTTGCCGGCGTCGTTTCGGGCGCAACCGTGGGCATTCTCAACAAGAAAACCGACGAAGTCAACTACATATACAACGGAAAGCAAATTTCTGCGCAAATTGTTTCGTGGGCGCAGGAAGTCGTTGAGCGCCCTGCGTTCTTCACCGAACTTACGGGGATCGAAATCGACGTGGCAGATCTTTTGTTGTATGGCAGTATCGACGCAATATGGACGGATGCATACTCGGAAGCCGCTTACAATACCTTGAAAAACAGGTTTTCGTCCTTAAAATGGGCTGATTCGTACGGCGTTCCCGAAAAAAAAGGGACTTTTTCCGCCGATTTTAACACGGAGCAAAAAGCGATTTATCTTTATTACAAGGGAAAATCGCAAGAATATCGTGAAGTATATTACAAAATTTACCTGAGCGGTGAAAACGTCGTCACCGAAAAAGGCACAGGATTTTAACGATAAAGCGATAAATGTTATCGCTTTATCCGAGTTATATTTGCCTTTCGGCAAGTGATATTGTCTTCGACAGTGATATTGCGTTGCAGTGATATTTGCCCTTCGGCAAGTGATATTGTCTTCGACAGTGATATGCCTTCGGCGTGATATTTGCCCTTCGGGCAAGTTATGGATAAATACCTTAACTTCGGCTGAAAGCCGAAATATAACTTTGACGAAGTCAAAATATAACTTTTTACCGTCGGCAAAAAATATAACCGTTTGCAACGCAAACGATATAACTAAAATAGCCCGCTACTTTTGAGGTATAGCGGACTATTTCCATTGTCGTTATTTATTCTTTGCTCGGCTATTTGAACATCTGTTCCTGACGTACTTTCTTATGCGGTTTTTCACCTTTGCGTAATTTTTCGGCAGGACGTATTTCCAATTCCCGTCGTTCGTCCCCGGGGTATTCATTCTCGCCTCCGAGCCCTGCAACAGATAGTCCTGCATAGGCACGATGACGAATTTTGCGCGGGAGCGCATTACCCTTTTGAAAGCTTTATCAAAGACGTTCTCGTCGGTTGCGCCGAGGGTTTTTTTGACGTACTCTTTTGTGCCGTCACCCTGCGCGTCGTACCAACCTTTCAGCGTATCGTTGTCGTGCGTGCCGGTGTAATAGACGGTGTTATACCTTACGTTTTCCGGCAGATGCTCGTTATCGCTCTTGCCGTCGAAAGCGAACTGAAAGACTTTCATTCCGGGGAAGCCGGTGCGTTTCACAAGGCGGCGCACCTTGTCGGTGATAATTCCGAGGTCCTCGGCGATGATTCTGCCGTCGAGGTCAAGCCCGTCGAAGATTTTCGTGCCGACGCCCTTCACCCACCTGCCGATTTTTGCGGTCGTTGCACCATACGGCACGGCGTAGTAGCTTTCAAACGCGCGGAAGTGGTCGATGCGGATTTTGTCGAAGAATTGCAGCTGATGCAGCAAGCGGTGATGCCACCACAAAAAGCCGTCCGCCTGCTGTTTTTTCCAGTCGTACAGCGGATTGCCCCAAAGTTGCCCGTCGGCGGAGAAGTAATCGGGCGGCACGCCTGCGACCTCTTTCGGGCGCATATTTTTGTCAAGTTTGAAAATTTCGGGGTGTGCCCAGACGTCCGCGCTGTCGTACGCGACGTAGATGGGAATATCGCCGATAAGCGCGACGTTTTTGGATTTTGCGTAGTCTTTAAGCGCGGTTAATTCGCGAAAGAACTCGAACTGTAAAAACCGCCAGAAATCGCACTCGGCTTGAAGCGCGGCGATTTTCTCGTCGGACAGCGTATCGCGCCGTCTTTCGTCCTTTTCCCACGTATCGAACGACGAAAACCCGTTTTTGACTTTGAGCGCCATAAAAAGCGCGAAGTCGTCCAGCCAATATTCGTTATTTTCAAGAAACTTTGAATAATCGGAATTTTTTTGAAATCTTTTGAACGCCAAGCGCAGCACGTCGTATCGCGAGTTAAAAATTTCGGCGTAGTCAAGTGATTTTGTTTTGGCGCGTTTTGCCTCGTTTTCCGTCAAAAGCCCGCGTTTAACAAGCGTATTTATATCAATAAAGTACGGATTCCCCGCAAATGCCGACGGCGATTGATACGGGCTGTCGCCGAAAGACGTTGGCGATAACGGCAGCGTTTGCCAGAAATCGACCCTCGCGTCCGCCAAAAAATCGACAAAAGAAAACGCGCCCCCGGACAGCGCGCCGACGCCGTATTCAGACGGCAGACTTCCTATATGCAAAAGTACCCCGTTGAACTTTTCTTTCACTTGTGCGGGGCCTCCTCGTGCGTGACCGCCTCGCCGAGCCTGTTCGCCCAGCTTTCGCAATACAGATCGTAATAGGACTTATTATTATCCTTTCTATAAGCAATGCACTTCTTGTTGTTGCACCATACAAACGACGGAATCCCGACGACAAACAGATACAGCGGCCCCAGAATCAGCGACTGAATGGTATGGCCGTACTCATGCACGGACACGGTTTTTTTGTACTCATCGCCGCGCTTGCCGTTGATGAAGATAAACGCGCCCAACGACACGCCGCCCCAATCGCCCTCGTGGAAGGTCAGGATTGCGCCGTGGTAATAGGCGTGCTCGCACCTGATATTTTTCAGGAAAAGCAAAAACCCCAATGCGTTCTGAATCGCGCCCCAGGTGAACTGTAAAACCAGGTAAAAAAACTGCAAGATATATTTCATAATAGCGTTACTTTGTTCTTATTTTGAACGTATAGCGGATGGGAGTGCCCTTGTTGGTCTGATAGGCGCGGTTAAGTTGCGGATTTGTCGTCGGATCTTTCGTGACGTAGTCAAGCGTAGCCGTTGGAACCTCTTTTCCGCCGTCCCACGCCGCAAACTGATTCTTGTCGTTGTGGTAGCTGACGATGAGGTAATATACGATTTCGTCGCTATTCTCCGCCGCCGTGACGCCCACAACCTGAATGACGATATAAGGATTTTTGTTGTCCGCGCTGACAAAGGAACTGCGCTCCACCGCGTTGCACCCGTCCGGCACAAGGGCCTTTTGCGTCCCCGACGCATCGGGATCGTAGTATTTGACGGGAATGTCCAGCCCTATGACGGTCTGATAAATGCGCTTGCACACCATTGCGGAATACGTGACGTACCACCCGTTCGTGCCGTTGTCCACGTCTTCTTTGCGCGGATCCGGCTTGTTGGGATAAATATGCTGCCCCGAAAGGTACGTAACCGCCGCGATCGAGTTCCTGTACATAGTCTGCGTGTCGGTTTCGGCAGCGCTCTTCTGACGGCGTTTTGTCGTGACGTAAACGGCAGGCGTAACCGCCGCGGCAAGAATCGCCATAATGGCAATGGTCACGATAAGTTCAACGAGCGTAAAGCCTTTTTTATTTTTGAAAACACGCCTTTTCATACTTATATAATTATACTACTTCGCGCGTACAGTGTCAATATATTATTTTTTTCATTATCATTCTACTATTTCTCACAAAATAAGGATTTGTCGCAGCATTGCTTTGTTCAATGACAGTGTGCCAAAATCCGGGGCCCCCAAAAGATACTTTGTACTTTTGGGGAAAAGGAGCACACAAGCAAAAGAGTGAGCATTATTGCCTGCAATAATGTGATTTCAAAAGTGCAGTGTGCGACGGGTACCGATACCAAACATTGAAATAATTATAGTGGAGGATTAACATAAATGTTAAAACTTAGAAAAAACAAAAAGGGCTTTACGCTCGTTGAACTTATCGTCGTAATCGCAATCATGGCAGTCCTTGCAGGCGTTGTGGCTGGTGTTACGGTATCACAACTTAATAAGCAAACAAACAAAACCGGCTCTGCACAAGCAAAAACCATTGCAGACTTTATCTCAACCGTAGCTTTGACTGGTGAAAATGATGATACAGCGGGTACAGATTATCAAATACTTAATGCTGCTGGTACGGAATTTGTTACAGGAAAACTTGATGATTTAATTGATAAGCAGTATAAAGCTGCATCCATAGAAGTTACATATGTTGACACAGTTGCAAATGCTAATGCCGCCACAACACCCGCGGCTGGAAAAATAAGTGTTTATTTAAACGCTGCTAAAAATTTGGTTACCGTAGAGTTTAAAGAAAAAGGCTCAGGTGGCAACTCCATAAAATATACCGTTAGTGTTCAAGGCGTTGTTTCAAAAGCATAAATAAAACAAAAATCAAATAACAAAAAGCGAGGCGTTTGCCTCGCTTTTGTTATGTTTTGCTTGGTTATTCGTTGATTATTAGATAAGTCCACGACGCGGTGGGTTCCTTTCCACGGGTGCCGACCTTGTTGCAGGATAAAGTAAATTTTATGCCCGTGACGGTATCGCCTGTTTTCACTTCCGTTACCTGATAAACGTACTTGTGCTCACCCGCTTTGAAATTGCCCGTTTCAAAGAGTATATCTTTGTTATTATCCTTTTTCGCCTGCTTGCTGTACTCTTGTATTGCTGTTTTTCCCGTTTCAACGTCTGTTATCACAAATCCGTCAACCCTGTATTGCGCCAAATAGTTTTGGAAATTTGTCAGTATTCCATTAGCTTCCGCCGCCGCGCTATCGTTTCTCGCCTTGTTCAAAGATGACACGGTAATTCCTGCGACCGTGCCTGACAGCACCGCCAAAATCGCTATTGTCACAATCAATTCAACAAGGGTAAAACCTTTTTTACTTTTGCGCTTTAACATTTCAAAAAAACATATTATTCATATAAACTTTATTAAAAAAGCGAGACGCCGTCTCGCTTTTTTATGTAAGCCTGTTAGTGTTTAGATTTCGTAAGTACGAGTTCCAGTGGGGGTTGCACCCGTGCTGCCAACCTTATCGCACCAAATTGTTAATTTAATGGTCGTACCCTTGTCAGCTGTTCCTGCAGTAACTTCCACTATATAACCATATTTATTTTCTCCTGCTTTGAACCCAGTTGCGCCCGCGGTTTTTTCAGTTAAAATATCAGCGCTTAAGCCTTTAGAAGCTTTCTTTTCATCATTAAACGCGCCAATTGCCGTTTTTGCGGTAGCAACATCTTTAATCGAAGATGTATCATAACTTGCCAAGAATGTTTCAAACTCGTTTAATAAGTTCTTAATGTCCGAAGCTGCGGTATCATTTTTGGACTTGTTTAATTGTGATACAGTTACACCAGCGATCGTACCCGCAAGAATTGCCATGATTGCGATTACGACGATAAGTTCAACGAGCGTAA
>ULUJ01006224.1_pt1 | contig 12476 bp, 10 predicted proteins | sample 1958381 | NCBI WGS metagenome assembly ULUJ01 (sample SAMEA4835757, study PRJEB28245) | human gut metagenome | biome: gut microbiome; material: fecal sample | place: Denmark | collected 2008 | reverse complement strand
AACATTATATTATCACTAGGAATTCCTGTTCTATATGACACTTTTTTTACATTATATTTCATATCAAATTCTGTTTTATCATTTAGAAACTTATAATATGAGAACCATAACTGTCCCTTTTCCAAACTTTGAAATTTTATCCGATTCAAATATTCATTATTATCGAACGCAATAAATTTATACAATTTATCGTTTACTATTATTGACTTCAAAAAATCCATCTTATATTTACTTAAATCTTTATGCTTTCTTTTGTCATATTCTTGGTAAAATCCTAAATTCATAGCAACTCCCCCACATCAAAATTTGGTAATACTATCTGACTTTATCTTTTTTATTTGCTCTTCTAAGTTGTTTTCCCATTCCTTATTTTTGTTATAATATAATTTTAATGTTTTTATCAGTTCTAATGTAAATGTATAAATTAATGCTGCCAAAGATAAGCCTCTTGCTATCATACCAGCATTTTTCATTTTTATTCCAGCAATTAACACTACCACTAATCCTATTGATAATATCAAAATAAATATTCCGTTATATATCCATATGGCATTTGCATTTTCTTTTTTTGTTATTATAGTTCTTATGTATGACATTACCATTATCACTACAGACATTACTGCTATAATAAAATCAATTACTGTTGCTATTTTTTCATTACCTTGATATCTCATCAAATAAACCACTATACCTATAAACATCAAATATAGAATAATCGGTACAGAAAGTTCCATTCTATTCATCACTTTAGAAGTAAGCAAATATTTTTTCTTACCTTTAATATTATTAAACCTCTTTAGTTCTTGATTTTTTACATATTTTGTCGACCTATTCATAAATTAATCCTTTCCCAATATTTCCGTCTGTTCATCCATTATTACATCTTTAAACTTCCGCCCCTGAATCATACAATTTTCAAGTACATCGTCTAAATCCGCATACCATCCAATTAGTTCATAGCTCTCTGACTGGGGGTATCCAGTCTTTTCACAATGTAATAAAATAACATCATATTGTCCTGTTCTTCCGTCTGAAAAAATAACTTTTTCATTCTCGTCCAGCGGCTCTCTGCACATTCTGTAATATACATCATTGTACTTAAACTCTATGCCCATAAACTTTTGTCTGTCTAAATTATCTGCAGGAATTGATCGTCCTGATTCATACTCATATATAAAATCCTTTAATTCTTTATATTCATTAACTCTCATGACAATCCGAACCTCCTCTTAATCTTCTTAATTAGTTTTTCTTCATCCGCTGTTATTGGTATTCCTTTATCGCTATGGTCTAAATTCAAGTGCTTATGTGGCATCAATCCATGATGTTGATGTAGTAAATCAATGCTTATAATCTGCCTATGTGTCTCATCATAAAAAGATAAATGTTTTAACTTTCCATTCTGAACAATCGCATATGCTCTTTCTGCTGAGTGCGAATATTCAGGAGCCTTAACAGCACCACTATTCTGTAAAATTACCTGCACCCCATCTACATCGCCTACAGTATGATAATTCTGCCCATTTTCAACAAAATTAAATTTTCCTGTATCTACATCTTGGAATGCTCCTCTACTTCCCATATTGTAACACATCCTTTCGTTCAAAAATATTAGATTCTTTCCATAAACACAATTGCTTAAATTCTTTATTTTTATTATTAAATGCATCTTTATATTTTATATTTACAAATCTTCCAGTCATTCCAGATATCATATCTCCATATACAATAATCAATGGTGGCTCAATTCTTTTTTTCATCTCATTAAACCCTTTCAAAAATACTTTCTGATTATTCATACATCCTATTGTTGAAACTATAACTATAGAATTCTTCTCTATTCCACTAAAACATATGTCATAAGTATCTTCTGCCCACCATGATATAACTGGTAAGACAACACATTTATATGTCTGCCAAAGACAACCAAGCCATCGGTTCATATACACATTATGTCTTACTTCATTAATATTCATTGTTGGATAAATGCTATAATCTGGTGTCCCTACCGCCATTACTGTTTGAAATCTAGGTATATATTTCATAGGATCAGTCCAATATTTCAATAAATCTTTATCATATGTAAATGGTAACACTATTTTTTTACTGTTATCTTGTTTTGTTGTTAAATTCTTTATTCCAACTGGTTCCATATTTTCAATGTCCAACATTTCCTCATCAGTTTTATGTATTATAGGCATTCCATAGTCCCCTAGCATATGTTCTCCCAACATTGGTCTAATCACTTTAAATTTTTCTTCTTCCGATAAACCATGTATCATTTCATCGCCTCCATCCATTATGCTTGTTCGCTTATTTCTAACATCATATTTAAAAAATATAGGGCTTGATCCCCTTTTTAGTTCGTCATATATTAGCTTGTTCGCTGTTTTCTAACATTAGAATAGCACTTACATATCTTTCTGTCAACTATGTTTTTCATTGACAGGTCATAAACTTATCTAACAAGATATGACCTGCCTATCTCTGTATCTTATTACTCCCTACTCTCTGGTTTATATGTCACATTAAATACATAGTCTAACAACCACTTCTTGAAAGATTGATTATTCTTATTTCTTATATCATCCGAAAATGCTTTATACAATTCCGTACCAGAAACTAAACTTTTCAATATTGCATCATAAGTTGCTCTATCACTCTCATCTCTTGCATTTTGTGCATCAGAATACTTCATAGCATTCTGATATGTCTCATCTTGTTCCACAATATCTGGTAATTCTGCAATTTGCTTTCTGATTCTATCCTCATCTGTCCACTCGCAGTTTCCCCACATCTCATGAAATGATGCTAATATATTTGATAAAGTGTCCAGCTCTGGAACAGGAATACCCACATCTGTCTTTACAGGTATAGGCTCTATCTCTGAATCCTTATCCTCCAGCTTTATACTTATCGTATCCTGTGCCACTAATCTATAACTTTCAAGTTCAACATCTTCCATTATCTCATCAGCATTTCCATTATCCGGTTTAGGCAGCTTACTTACAAGAAAAGTCAAATAAATTGATAATCTTTCCCAGTCCATTGATCCATACGGCAATATAGATGAAAGAAAATTATAAGTTCGTAAAAAGGTCTTAGCAGAACTCTTAAAATCTACCTGATCATCATATTCAAGTTCTTTATATCTTTCTGTTCCCTTATCAATAATCGGATCTATCTTTGTTCTATCGGCATTATCTAAATATAGTTCTGCTACCTCTGTTACTTCCTCATCTGAGTAAACATCTAAAGGTTCCATCTCATCGACTAAATCATTTAATTTATTTACGTCTGTCTCTCCTGATAAAATAGTTGTTTTATAGTACTTATCAAATGCTGTCTTGATATCTGCCGGATCATTTTGGAAATCAAGAACAAAAACTTCATTTTTATTAGGATAGCAACGGTTCAAGCGTGATAATGTCTGTACTGCCTTGATATCCGATAATCCCTTATCAACATACATCGTTTGCAGCAATGGTTCATCATATCCTGTCTGAAATTTATTTGCAACTATAAGCAATCTGTAAGGATCTTTTCTAAACTTTTTCTCTATCTGTGAACTTGGAAAACCATTTAGTTTTGCTTCATTATATGTGACACCTTCATATTTAATTTCACCTGTAAATGCCACTATAGCCTTATATGGACTTTTTCTTTCTTCAAGCAGCCTGCTAATTGCCATATAATACTCTACGGCTCTTTTTATATTGCTTGCAACCACCATTGCTCGTGCTTGTCCTTTAATCTTGTTATGCACTTCAGAATGAAAATGTTCGACAATGACCCCTGCTTTCTCCTTTACCGCCACTTTTTGCACTTCTACATAATAACGTAATATTCTCTGTGCCTGTTTTTTATCAAACAAAGGATCATTTTCCACTGTCTTGACAATATGATAAAAGCTTTCGTATGGCGTATAGTATCTGAGAACATCCAGAATAAACTTCTCTTCTATAGCTTGTTTCATGGTATACACATAATGAGGATTTGCTTTCTGTGTACCATCATCATTCAAAATAGGATTTCCGTGTTCATCAAACATTTTCTTTCCGAACATCTCAAGAGTTTTATTCTTTGGTGTCGCTGTAAATGCGAAATAGCTGGCATTAGGAGCCATCTTCTTGCCCTCTATAATCGTATTTAATTTATCTTCAAACTCATCATCATCGTCATACACATTTCCTGAAACTGCAATATTCATCTTTGCAGCCAAACTGCCATTCTGGCTGGAATGAGCTTCATCAATTATGATAGCAAATTTCTTATTTTTGTAATCTGCAGAAACTGCATCAAGAATAAATTGAAACTTATGTACAATCGTAATAATAATCTTTTTCCCTTGTTCCATAAGCGTACTTAATGTTGATGCATCCTTTGCCCAGCCAACTGTACTAGACACCTGCATAAACTGCTTAATGGTATCACGGATTTGCTTATCAAGATTTACTCTGTCTGTAACAACTATTACTGTATCAAATACATCTTTCTTATCCTTTTTTAATGTAACAAGCTGATGTGCCAGCCATGCTATTGAATTAGATTTTCCTGAACCAGCACTATGCTGAATAAGATACCTATGTCCTGGACCATCATTTTTTGCATCAGCTAAAAGAGAAGTGACTACTGATAACTGATGATATCTTGGAAATATCTGCTTGTATGATTTGCGCCCTGTATCCTCGTCCTTTTCTTCTGTTATCTGTACATAATTTTCCAATATGTTAGACAAACATGGCTTTGTCAATATATCTTTCCACAGATAATCTGTCTTCAAGCCATTGGGATTTCTAGGATTTCCAGCTCCATTATTATTTCCCTTATTAAATGGCATAAAGAAAGACTTCTCTTTCTTAAGTTCTGTACACATATATATTTCATCGTCATCTACTGCAAAATGTACAATGCACCTCTTAAATTGAAATAACAATTCATCCGGTGTTCTATCTGTCATATACTGTCTGATTGCATCATCATGATTTTGCTTGGTTATCTGATTTTTAAGTTCCATAGTAATGATAGGCAGCCCATTTAAAAAAATACAAACATCAAGAGCCAGCCTGCCATAATCATTGCTATATCGAAGCTGCCTTGTAACACTAAAGATATTTTTATCATAGCTCTCTTTAGCCTCTTGATTACCCTCACTCGGTCTGACCATATAGAAATCTACAGTTTTATTCTTATACTTCATTCCCTTACGAATAATATTGATTACGCCATCATCTGATATTTTTTTACTCAGACGATCCAAAAACTTTTTCTTCTCGATCTCATTGTCTTCTATACGTAGCTCGGCAAGTTTCTCATACTGCGTGTCATGTAAAAAGCGAAACAGGCGCACTTCATCTATAGCATATATCTTGTTATAATCTGAATTGCTGCCCTCTTCATAATGATTGTTTTCTACCAGATATTTTACAATCATAGTTTCAAAGCCATTCTCTTTCATATTTGTTGCCATTAACTAATGCGCCTCCTTCTTCAGTTAAAATCCACCATTCTGATATGCTCGTGCAATCACATACGATGGCTCATAAAATGCACTACAGTTGTAATTATCAATCACATCACAGATTTCATTGTTATATACCCTGATTATCCCATCTACAAAATCTTCTTTTGAAGTCAAGGTATCTCTTATCAGACGCTGATATACTGCTCCCATATCTAAAGGCGAAGGAATAATTGAAGCCATCTCTTTGTCAACTGCTGTAATATCATAATCTCCGGTTTTTAAATCATAATCACTTATCCAGTCTTCTTCTACCTTCAATGGATTTTCACAATGTAATACATTTGCACAGCTAAGCAGATGATATAAACCATCCCGTCCGATTGTATTTACGACATACTTATTCTTCTGCTTAATGTGTCTTGCAACACGCTCTATCATATAACATACAAAATAAAGGTCATTCGATTCTATATCTTCGTCTGGGAAGTACTTATTCTTCATAATGTCTCACTCCCTTCAAAAGTCAATGTTTTCAGTGCAGCTTCTGTACAGAATACAATCTGATGGGTAGGATAATTAAATCTTACCAGTCCCCAGAATGCATCTCTTGGGATTCTGCCATCAATGAATCCTTCCACAAAGTTCCAGATCTGATCGTCTGCCATAGGTCCTTCCACAATGTCATAATCATGTTCAATTCCTCGTCTGCAGTCTGCCACAAAATCAAGCCACTCATCTGTCATCTCATTAAAGGTCAATATCTTCAATTCTGTGTTTGGCGTATATTCATAATGATTTACTACAGATGCACCTTTTCTTGTCATTGCCCACCGCTTTGCTTGTTTTTCAAAACTGGTACAGTAAAATCCATATCCGAAATCCTTGTAAAAACCATTCTGGAGAATACGCGGAATCGATACTTCTACATTACTTCCATGATACACAATATTCTTTTCCATCTGCGTCCTCCTATTATTCTGTGCTTTCTTCCTGATTTTCTTCATCTGAGTCTTCTTCAGAATCTATTATATCCGTTTCAGTCTCATATGCTGGAATCTTGACATTCCTGACATCTACCTGACCTGTAACTACATCTGATATAAGTTTTGTCCGAAGTTCTTCGACAAGGGTGATTTCTTTGTTTATCCCGGAAATCATTTCATTAATTTGTTTTTCTACTTCATCACACTGCCTTGCAATCTCTCTCTGCTCATCTATTGGCGGAACCTGAATAGCATAATCATAAAAAGCTGTTATTGGCAATCTCCACCTTCCCTGATTTGCTGCTCCTTTTCCAAATTTATAAAAAATTCTTCTTTTATATCCTATCTGAAAAACCCTTAAATAGAATGGGGCAAAACAATGTTCTGAATCACTCAAGGTAAAAACTCTGTAATCCGGACTAGTAACTCCAAATTGCTTAGATATATCAATGTATCCCGTCAGCAAATCCATATGATTCATTGCAAAGTCTCCCGGATATACAAATTGATAATTTGCATAACTTTGAGCCATCTGTCCTTCATTTGAACTTATATCTTTCTTCTTTATGCCTTGTTGAGTAATCGATAAAACATCATAGCCTTCCTTACCTGCGATTCTCTTTTTTACCTTAAAATGCTGTTTAATATGATCGACATCCCAATGCTCTGGTATTGCCCCTATCCATTCGACTTTGCTATCTTTCATCGAAACAGATGGATTTAAACCTTTTGTTATATATTGGTCAATCTGGGTGTATTTCAACTCCTCCAACAGCTTAATTTGCTTTTTCTTCTGATGAATAAAATGATTCATCTCAGAAATCTTCCAATCAAGAAATTGTACTATTTTATCCTGTTCTGGTTTTGGTGGCACTGGAATCTGCAATTTCAACACTTCATCACTAGTCAATGTCTGTCTTAATCCTGTTCCAAGTCCATGAAATAATTTAATACCATCTAATCCCTTGAATAAATAAACCAAATATCTCTGTTCGTCTATCTTTCTAGGTGTAAATGTCAAATATGCAGAAGTAATTATTCCGTTAGTATTTACAGATGCCACCCTTTGCGAAATGAAATCATAATTTAAATTTAATCCATTAATTGCAATATCGCCTTTATGAACAATCGAATATTTCTCATATTTATTATCATCTTTTTCAGCATCTTGTATTTTTTTGGGAACTATTGTGCCATATTTAAATTGCAATAGCAATGTCACTTCTTTTTCTACATTCTTTTTTTTATTTTCTATTAAACATGAAAAAGTTCGTTTCACGTTCCATTGTAATGGCACTTTATCCATCCCAAAAGCATTTACACTTTTATATTTCTCATACCCCTTCAACATCACACCTCACCTCCAATAATAGAGGCAAGCAATCCGTCTGTGCTCTGCTCAATAGCTCTGATATCTGCAATAATATCGCTCATATCTCTAAGCTGCACTGGCTTATAGAAATACTTTGTGAAACTGAGCTCATACCCTATAACAGCACTATCTTCATTAATCCAAGCATCTTCTACATATGGTTTTACTTCATTTTCAAAGAATCCTGTTATTCCACCATCATATAACAGTGGTACCTGTTCTGTATCTTTCAGATTGCTATCCGGCTCTGTATTTCCTTTTTTATCCAACACAACATTTGCATTTTCATCCGTTGTTGTAAAGTACTTTCTAATCGCATTTTCACGTTTTTTTGTCCATTTAAGTCCTGCCCTTTTTGTAGACTTTTCAAGTTTCCCTATAAATGAATTGAAATTTGTACTTTCTGTATCTTTCTCATTTGTCATAAGAAAATCATAGAATTCATCATCTTTTGCATTGTTTTTGAACTCTTCCAATGCTTCATCACTTACATTTACTCTTAAACGCAATGGTCGATTCACTTCTACCTGATAAAATCCGAATTCTTCATTTGAAAATACCTTGCTATACTCACTATCTGCCTTATCAAACGCAAGATACAGTTCCATAACCTTTTCACGCATTTTCTGTGTCATCTCACAGTTTTTATCGCCAAGGTTCTTTCTTAAAGGCTCTTTCATGCTTGTGGCATCAATGAGCTGCACTTTACCTTTACGCTTTTCATCTTTCTTATTTGTAAGTACCCACAGATATGTTCCTATTCCTGTGTTATAAAACATATTCTCAGGTATCGCTATGATTGCCTCACACAAATCCTGTTCAAAGATATACCTTCGCAGATTACTTGGACCGGAACCCGCTTTTCCCGTAAATAATGACGAGCCATTGTGGACTTCTATAATACGGCTTCCAAGCTCTGTTGTTGTCTTCATCTTGCTGATATTATTTGCAAGAAATAACATCTGAGGATCACCAATATCTGGTATTAAACTGTACTCAGGATTATCATCGTAATTTATGATAAATCTGGTATCTGATATTTCATCTTTTTTACCAATACCCCATGCCTTCAGGTCTGTCTTCCATGGCGTACCAAATGGAGGATTTGAAAGCATAAAATCAAACTCTTCTTTTGCAAATTTATCATCAGAAATTGTGGAACCAAATCGTATCTGATCAGACTCCTTGCCCTCACCCTTTACAAGCATATCTGCTCTGGCAATTGCATAGGTTTCATCTGCATTCTCCTGACCATACAAATGAATGGATACCTTTTTTCCTTGTTCCCTGGCAAGCTTTTTTATGTGTTCATCTCCCACAGTAAGCATACCTCCGGTACCACAGGCTCCGTCATAAATACGATATGTCGTACTCTGAATTTTATCCTGCACAGGTATGAATGCTAAATCTGCTATCAATTCAACTATATCTCTCGGTGTAAAATGTCTTCCGGCATCTGTTACATTGGTCTCCTCATTAAACATACGGATAACTTCCTCAAAAAGAGTACCCATAGTATGATTGTCAAGTGCTTCTATCTTGACCGAACCATCTTCATTCAATACTGGTCTGTTACTCAGATTAATTCGCGGATCTACAAACTTTTCTATCAATAATCCCAATCTGTCCTGCTCTGAAAGTCTGTCTATCTCATTTCTGATATGGAATTTGTTGATAATTACCTGCACATTTTCTGAAAATCCATCCAAATATTCGATAAAATCCTTTTTCAGTTGTTGCTGATTCGTCCTTGATTTTAAATCTGTCAATGTAAAATCAGATTTGTTTACAAATGCCTGCTCTGCAACAGCGGCAAGTGCCGCATCAAGTTCTGTAATTCCCGCTTTAGTGAATTCTTTCTTGGCTTTTATAACAGCCTCATGCTTTGGCTCTAACACCGCATCAAATCGCCTGATAACAAACATTGGCAATATTATTTTTCTATAATCTCCCACATCATATACATCTACCAGGCAATCATTGGCGATTCCCCAAATAAATGATTTCAATGAGTTGTATGTTGACTGATTCATAATTTCTCCATTCTAAACGATATATTCTTCTTTTTGTGATTCCTTTTCGAGTAACCCCAAAGTCCGTAACCTATACTTCATAGCAGTATAATTTACATCAAATTGCTTTGCTGTTTCTTTTATTGCATTACTTACCTCATTGTCAGTTGCCTGTAAAATTTTATTTGTTACCGGCTGTCCTATTATTTCTCCAAAAGTATTGAAAACTGCTGCTGAATAATTTGCCTGATATTCTATGATATCTATTGCAGCCATATTTCTAACTCTCTCTGCATGGTTTCTAAAGGATTTATGCGTACACATTTTTGTATAGTCAGCACCTCTGTTATTAAAACACCTTGGGTGTAGTATCTGATGGAAACATTCATGTATCACTGTAAAATTTTCTCTGCCAATATTACCATTTTCCTGCAATGCACGATCTATAACAACTGTTCCCTTATCCACCTTTACCCGTTCTGGATACATTCCTTCTTCGTAATGATTGCTCGGCCATGACCACATTAATACATCATGAAATGCAGTCATGCCAAGCACACTCAAATCTGGTGTAATATAAAACCAATCTGGTGTGCATCCAATTAAATCTACAATATCATAAACATCTATATTCTTTGCCTTAACAAGTCTCTCTTTATCATGCCTTTCTATAAGCTCATTTGCTTTATGTTCAAGCTGGGATTGTGAATATTCAAAATACTTCACTTCTTTGCTTCTTTCTCCTTCTCTTCAAGCATTTTTATGACATCCATCCAGTCTTTATCTCCCATTCCCAAATCTCTGGCTTTTCTAAGCGCAACACGGACATTATCGGTCTCCATAATATACTCCGGCAAATCAGGTGATACAGAATTATCCTTCGCCAATGCTGCATAATCGTACATTGTATTAGCTTCATCTTCTGTGAGTTCCAGAGCCTCTGCTATCTTAGCCAATTTTTCCTTATCTGGCGGATATCTTCTTGCTTTTTCCATATCACTCATATATGCTGGTGCTATCTCTAGAATTTCAGCCAATTTTCTCAGATTTATCTTTTTCTCTTCACGCTTTTTACGCACAAACTTACCAAATTTTTCATCCATATGATTACCTCATTCTTTGTTTTATGCTTGTTTGCTAAAACCTAACATTATTTTATCATCCTAATACAAAAATTTCAATCTATTCCAGATTGTTCAGCAAACTATCTTCTAAAACGATAATATACACTACCTTGCTATCTTCTTTCATACACCTCCCACAATCTCTTCTGCTCCGCTCCTATCCTCAATATTTCCTGCAAATCTCTTGCCATCGCCTCAACATTAACGTCCATCTGTTCAACAGTACCAGTACGATTACCTGCTGTAATCTCCCATTGAACACTCTCTTTATAATAATATTCCTTAGTATCCACATTCATATATCCATACAATGAATATGAATAGCCAGCACTTTTCTCTAGAAATACCGGCGCCACTTCCCATTTAGAAGTTTTCCATCTCATCAGCCTTGGAAACCAGCATAGGCCTTCTTTAATCAGTTCCTTAAATGCCTCAAGCAGCTTGCCTAGCTCATTTAATATTCCACGGAATGAATTTCCTGCCTCTATTGTCCTATCTGACTCAACCTGATTAGCATATTCTTCTATCGTAGGTGCAAATAATCTGAATGACGATACAAAATTCTTGATTCTACCAAGCAATTTCGCAGCATCTTCTGCTTTTTCAATAGCACTTGCCAGCTCTTCATTTACCGATTGAAGTTCTGATTTCTTTTCATCAAGTTCCTTCGATATATGTTTCGATTCTCTACCATACATTTCTGATAGTGACTTAGTAATCCGTCGCATACTTTCCAGACATGAAATATCAGACTCCAGTTTTTCTTTTTTATCCGTATATTCTTTTTCAATGGCTTTGTTTGCCTTAACTGCCCTATCCGATTCTTCCACCTGCTTTTGTAATTGTGTCAAATGCTTTGTCTCCTGAGCCACCTTATACTCTGCAACGGATAAATCATGATTCCTACCTTTCGACTTTTCTTTTATCTGCTCTCCGAACCAATCATTAACCTCTTTATTTGCGACCTCCCTTAACTCATCCTGCAGCACTCGTGACAAAACTTCTTTAGTAAATACTTTTCGTTTTGACACCTGCTTACTAAGTCCCTTTTTATAACCATCTGCCACAGGTACTCCCACTATATGCATATGAGGACTGTCCTCATCAAGATGAACCACTGCATTTGCCACCACAAACCCTGGCAGTCTTTTTATAAACTCGCACAAAATTATCTCATACGATAGCTTTATATACGACTTCATATCATCATACTGTTTCCAGAACTCCCTATCGCCTATCTGAATGATTATCTCTACTGCCATATCCTGCTCCTTGCCAGCGACATGTTCAAAATAATCTTCTATCCTGCGGTCTGGTCGTGTCTGTTTTTTATTATATTCTTCTAATGCCTCATCGAATTCTTTGTGGTATACTGTCTTTACATCGTCAATCAGATTTGATGTTCCGTAGACAATAAAAATATTGTCTTTGCTGTAATCTGATGATTTATATTTCCGCAGATTATGCTTTGCAACACCTGCCAGCTTGGCTTTCGATGTAATGGCACTTTTCTTATTGCTA
>ULUJ01071841.1_pt1 | contig 12520 bp, 9 predicted proteins | sample 1958381 | NCBI WGS metagenome assembly ULUJ01 (sample SAMEA4835757, study PRJEB28245) | human gut metagenome | biome: gut microbiome; material: fecal sample | place: Denmark | collected 2008 | reverse complement strand
CGACCTTCAAGACGGAAGATCTGAGCAAGGAATGAGGTGCAGATATGCCGGATACGAAGCAGACGAATCGCATCCATCTCTCGCAAATGCTGTAGAAATACGTATCGCCGGTATGCATTGGTAAGTTCGCACCACAATTCATTGACATATTTGCCAATAAATTGTATTATATTGACAGAACAAGGGCTGTTCTTCGGCCCCCCCTAGAGTCAGCCCTGTAATATTACAGGGCTGGTTTTTTCTTTTTGGAGGAAATGAAATGGACTATTACGCCCACATTGCAGAGGACAGGCGCCGTCAGACAGTGGCAGAGCATTGCCGAAAGGCTGCCAGCTATGCTGCAGAGTGCTTATCCGGCGTTGGGTTATCAAATACAGCCTATTTAGCGGGATTGATGCACGATACAGGCAAATTAACGCAAGAATATCAAATCTATTTGGAACGCGCCGCACGCGGCGAAGCAGTACGGCGCGGCTCCGTGGTTCATACCTTTGCAGGAGTTCGATTTCTACTGGAACATTATCATGGATTAAAACATGAGTCTTTTAATGACATCACATGTGAACTGCTGGCTTTTGCCGTTGGTGCACACCATGGGCTGTTTGACTGCATTGATGAAAACCATGCCTCAGGATTTCTGTACAGGCTTCAATCCCATGATAGCGAATATCAGGAAGCTATAAAAAATGCGGAAATGCTCCTTATCACGCGTGATGAAACAAATCAATTGTTTCAAGCCTCTTGCGAAGAGATGTCTATTATTTTTGAAAAAATCCAGAAGATACTGGATTACGAATCTTCTCAGGAGAATGATTTACACTTCTATGTCGGTCTGATGGCAAGACTTTTGCTGTCGGCGGTAATCCAAGGCGACCGGCGGGATACCACAGAATTTGTAACAGGAACTTTGCGTTTACCCCATACAAAAGACTTGCGTGATATGTGGAATGCCTATCTACAACACATGGAACAAAAACTTTCGGAATTCTCTTCCCGAACAGACATACAGAAAGCAAGACGGGAAATTTCAGATCAGTGCCGACGGTTTGCAAATCAGCCCAGCGGTGTTTACCATCTGAATGTACCTACGGGAGCAGGGAAAACGCTGAGTTCTTTGCGTTATGCTTTAGCGCATGCTGCCAAATGGAATAAATCCAGAATTATTTTTACCGCGCCGCTGCTAACAATTTTAGATCAAAACGCAAAAGTGATTCGGAACTTTGTCGGAGATAACAGCATCATTCTGGAGCACCATTCCAACCTTATTCGCACACAAGAAATAGCGGAACAATTGGATACGCAGGAACTGTTGTTGGAGGATTGGAGTGCGCCGATCATTATTACCACACTTGCACAACTGCTGAATACATTCCTGGACGGGAATACTTCCTCGATCCGCCGTTTTCAGGCCCTTGCCGATAGTGTCATTGTCATGGACGAGGTCCAAACGGTGCCTACCAAAATGCTAACGCTATTTAACCTAACGATCAACTTCTTATCAGAAGTCTGCGGCGCGACTGTCATTTTGTGCTCCGCAACCCAACCGTGCTTCGAAAGGGCTGCGCATCCTTTGTTTACTCAGCGTATCGATATGGTGCCATATACTCCGAAGTTATGGAACACCTTCCGCAGAACACAAATTAAGCCTGTTGAAATGATGCGTCTGGATGCCATCCCTGCATTTGCTCAGCGGGTTTTGGAACAGGCAAACAGCCTGCTGATTGTTTGCAATAAGAAAAGCGAAGCTACATATCTCTATGAAGCGCTGTCAGGCGGTACGGCCCATTGTTTCCATCTATCCGCCGCAATGTGCATGGCACATCGAAGGATTGTTCTGAACGATCTGCAAGCAGTTTTGGATGATTTGAAGTCCACACCGCAAACATCGGGCAAGAAAGTGATCTGCGTATCCACGCAGGTCATTGAAGCTGGCATCGATATTTCCTTCGAGCGGGTCATCCGCCTTTCCGCAGGAATGGACAGTGTCATCCAGTCTGCAGGTCGCTGTAACCGCAATGGCGAATCGGACACTCCCGCATCGGTTTATCTGGTGCCGTGTCAGAATGAAAATCTGACAAAACTATCCGAAATTCAGCGGGGAAAAGATGCTACCGAAAGTTTGCTGGCACAATACTGCCGTTGCCCACAGCAATTTCAAAATGACCTTTCTTCCGATGAAGCCATCAATGATTATTACCGCAGGCTTTACAAGGAAATGCCGGAAGGGTTCCAGGACTATAACATAAAGGGAAAACCATATTCCATTTTTTCTTTGCTATCAGCCAACAGCTGTTTTGCAGATGACCGAGTTGAAGCGCATGGAAACTATTTTTTAAACCAGGCATTTCGCTTAGCGGGCAACCTGTTTCAAGTGTATGACGATGCAAGTCTTGATGTTATCGTTCCCTACAAAGAAGGACGAATGATCATCGCAGATCTTGGATCTGAACGGGCTGCTTTGGATTTGGAATACAGAAAAGAGTGTATCGCACGCGCCAAACCATACACGATTTCTTTGTATGAATATCAACGAAAGCAATTAGAGCAAAATCACGGATTATTACCAGTTAGTGGCGAAAATGATAGAATATGGATGCTATCAGATAACTTTTATGACAAAGAACTTGGTTTTTCCCTCGAAGGGATAGAAATACAGTTTTTGGAGGTGTAATTGTGAGAAATACGCAATATCCAAACCTTGTGGAATTTCAGGTAACAGGGGATTATGCTCTGTTCTCTGATCCAATTCTTCGCCTTGGCGGAGAAAAATGCACCTATCAAGTGCCAACCTATGAAGCCTTGAAAGGAATTTTGTCCTCAGTGTATTGGAAACCCACGTTGATCTGGTATATTGACGCTGTTCGCGTGATGAACCCTATCCAAACGGAAGTGAAAGGCATGCGGCCTATCAAGTACCACGGCGGCAACGATTTGGCTTACTATACTTATCTGAAAAACTGTTGTTACAAAGTACGAGCTCACTTTGAATGGAACGAAAATCGCGCAGAGTTGGCAGGAGACCGCAATGAAAATAAGCACCATGAGATTGCAAAACGGATGATCCGAAAGGGCGGAAGACGGGATATTTTTCTGGGAACGCGGGAGTGCCAGGGATACGTGGAACCTTGCGTATTCGACGAAGGAAGCAGTCCCTATGATGAGATCCAGGAACTAAGTTTTGGTTTGATGTATCATGGAATCACTTATGCCGATGAAGCATATTCCGCAGATACGGCAGGGCACATGACGGCGAATTTTTGGAATGCGGTGATGCGGAAGGGAATTATTACCTTTCCAAAGCCGAAAGAATGTCCGTTGCATAAAACGTTAGGTGAAATGCCGGTCAAGCCCTTTGGCGCATCTCTGCAAAACTTTTCGGGACTAAGGGAATTTGGGGAGGTGGACTGAATGGGACTGCTGCAAAAAGCATGTGAAACCTATGACTGCCATATTCGCCTTGTAGGTCTACCACAAGCAGGAGAAAAGAGGGAAACGCTGGCCCCTGTTTCCCATATTTTAACCTCTGCACAGATCGAGATTACTCTAAACCAGGATGGGAAATTTCGAAGTGCTAAGGCAATAGACAAAAAAGAACCTAAAATTGTAATTCCAGTCACAGAGGAATCCGGCGGGCGCAGCGGGACAAACCCAAGACCGCATCCCCTTTGCGATCAACTAAAGTATCTGGCAGGGTACGACGCCAAGAAATATGAAGGATATGTGACGCAGCTGACACAATGGGCAGAATCTTCTTGCGGACACCCTAAACTCCGGCCGATTCTAAATTATGTAAAAAGCGGCACGATTCTTGCCGACCTTGCACAGAGCGATGTTATACAGCTTGATGAAAAGGGACATCCCAAGGAAGAAGATGCCATGGTGTGTTGGCGCGTGGTCGGGTTGGACAGTAACGAATCTGACGCATGCTGGCAAGACCAAAGCCTTTTTCGCGCATTTATAGATTACTACCGCGCCAAAATGGAAGGGCAGGGTAAAGAACTATGTATGGTTAGCGGAACACTGTCACGACCCGCTATCCAGCATCCCAAAGGGATTGCTCCGGCATGCGGCGGTAATGCCAAATTGATTTCCTCGAACGATGAAAACGGTTTTACTTACCGTGGGCGATTTGCGGCGGATTGGCAGGCAGCGACTATCGGTTACGAGGCATCCCAGGAGGCACACAACGCGCTGCGCTGGTTGATTGTGAATCAGGGAACTTTGATCGGTGGTAGAGTGTTTTTGTGCTGGAATCCGCAGGGGAGAAAAACCTGCAGCGCAACGGGCCCATTTCGAGTGAATAAAACGCCGATCACCGAACCGACCGAATACCGGGAGGACTTGTACAAAACGCTGATGGGATACCGCAATTTACTACCGGATTCTGCCGGAGTTGTGATCGCAGCTTTCGATGCTGCCACCACAGGGCGCTTATCCATGACATATTACAATGAACTGATGGGATCGGATTTTCTGCAAAGGCTCCATGATTGGGACGCGATCTGCTGCTGGCCCAACTGGCAGGGTGCCATCTGGGCACCGTCCTTATACCAGATTGTGAATGACGCCTTTGGGACCTGCCAGAACGGCCAGCTGAAAACGGACAATCGGGTGTTAAAGCAGCAAGTCCAACGGTTGCTGTCCTGCCGTGTAGACCGCGCCAGATTCCCTTCCGACATCAAAGATATGCTGGTTTGGCGGGCTTCAAATCCACAGTCTTTTGAAAAGGATATCTGGCGAGGCGTGTTGTTTACAGCGTGTGCTGTTTTGAAAAAATATGATTTTGATCGAAATGGGGAGGAATGGAGTATGGCACTGGATTCCAGCAAACAAGATCGCAGCTATCAGTTTGGCCGTTTGTTGGCCGTGATGGAAAAAGTGGAGCGGGATACTTACACTGACAACGAAAATCGGGAACCGAATGCAATCCGGCAGATGTCCGTTTTCTGCCGCCGTCCCATGTATGTGGCGGCCAATCTGGAAAAGCAGCTTGAGCAGGCTTATTTACCGAGGCTCCGCCCGGGAAGCCGCGTATTTTACAAGAATATGATCGGCCAAATCATGGAAGAAATCGATAAATTCCCAGAAAACCAGAGAAATCGGCCGTTGGAGCCCAGCTATCTGATGGGATACTATCTCCAGCGCAGCGCACTGTATCAGAAAAAAGAGAATGAACAGAACGAGGAGGACAGCAAGCAATGAGTACATTACAGAACAAGATCGATTTTGTAGCATTGATCTCGGTCAACATGGCAAATGCCAACGGCGATCCCTTAAACGGCAACCGGCCCCGCACGGATTATAACAATTTTGGTGAGATTTCCGATGTGTGCATCAAGCGGAAGATTCGCAACCGGATGCAGGATCAGGGTTATTCAATCTTTGTGCAATCTGAGGACCGGTGTGATGATGGCTTTGGCAGCCTGAGCGAACGTGCTTCCACAACCCTGAAAGGCATTAAAAATCGTGAGGAGTATACCAAAAAAGCCTGCGAAACTTGGCTGGATGTACGCACATTCGGACAGGTGTTCGCTTTTAAGGGCAAAGACAGTGTATCTGCGGGTGTGCGTGGCCCTGTTTCCATTCATCAGGCGGTCAGTATTTCACCCGTGGATGTGCAGACACTTCAGATTACAAAAAGTGTCAACGGTGAACCCGGTGAAAAACGTTCTTCGGATACCATGGGCAATAAGCATTTTGTACAGTTCGGCCTTTATCTGCTCAAAGGCTCCATCAATGTGCAGTTGGCAGAAAAAACAGGCTTCACAGAAGAGGACGCACAAGTGGTGAAGGAGTGTCTACGGACGCTGTTTGTCAATGATGCCTCCGCCGCCCGTCCAGATGGTTCTATGGAGGTGGTCAAGCTTTTCTGGTGGCAGCATAACTGCAAGGACGGGCAGTATTCTTCCGCCAAAGTACACCGTTCTGTAAAAGTCACTCTGAAAGATTCAGACCATATTCCTTCCTCTGTGGATGACTATGCCATCACTGTAGAAGCTCTGCCTGGATTGGAACCGGAAGTGATTGATGGACTTTAATGACGAGGACTTCCTCCAGCTCTCCGGCTTGCAGCATTTTAAGTTCTGCCGCCGCCAGTGGGCGCTCATTCACATCGAGAACCAGTGGGCGGAGAATTACCGCACGACGGACGGCGCGATCCTGCATGAAAACGCGCACAACGGCGCATTTTCCGAAAGCAGGGGAGATCTCCTCGTCACGCGCGATATGCGCATTTTCTCGCGCTCGCTCGGCGTTTCCGGCGCGTGCGACGTGCTGGAATTTCACCGCGGCGAAACCGGCATTCCGCTCAAAGGCCGGGAGGGGCTGTGGCAGCCATATCCTGTGGAATATAAGCGTGGAAAACCAAAAGAGGGAACGGAGGATGCGCTTCAACTCTGCGGACAGGCGATGTGCCTTGAAGAAATGCTCTGCTGCGAGATTCCGCGTGGCGCGCTGTATTACGGCGAGCCGCGGCGCCGCACCGAGGTAGACTTTACGCCGGAGCTGCGGCGGGAGGTAACGGCTCTTCTGTCGGAGATGCACGACCTTTACCGGCGCGGCCACACGCCGAAGGTAAAGCCGACAAAGGCCTGCAATGCCTGTTCCCTGAAGGAACTGTGTCTGCCAAAGCTGCTGCGGAGCAGATCTGTTTCCGCGTATTTGCGCGGCGCCATGGAGGACGAGCCATGAGACAGCTATTGAATACGCTTTTTGTCACCTCGGAGGATATCTACCTCTCCTTGGATGGTGAAAATGTGGTGGCGAACCGGGGCGGGGAAACCGTTGCCCGGTATCCGCTGCACACGCTGCAAAGCATCGTCACCTTTTCTTATGCGGGAGCGTCACCCGCCCTGATGGGAAAATGCGCGCAGCGGGAGATCGGGCTTGCGTTCTGCTCGCCACGGGGAAAATTTCTTGCGCGCGTTTCCGGGCAGATGCAGGGAAATGTTCTTCTGCGGCGGATGCAGTACCGCGTGGCAGATGACCCATCGCAAAGCTGCCGAATCGCCCGGAATATGGTTTTCGGCAAGGTCTACAATGCCCGATGGAGCGTGGAGCGCACACGCCGCGACCATGTCCAGCGCATTGACGATGTGCGCTTTTCCTCTGTATCCGCGCAGCTTCAGGGGCTTTTGCCGCAAATTGCGGAGGAAACATCGCCGGACAGTCTGCGTGGACTGGAAGGCATCGGTGCAGCGGCATATTTCAGCGTGCTGGACGACATGATCTTACAGGGCAAGGAAACCTTTTTCTTTCACGAGCGCAGCCGCCGTCCGCCGCTTGATGCGTTCAATGCAATGCTGTCTTTTGCCTATAGCCTGCTTGCACACGACTGCGCATCGGCGCTCGAAAGCGTGGGGCTGGACGCGTATGTTGGCTGTCTCCACCGCGACCGCCCCGGGCGGGAGTCTCTGGCGCTCGATCTGATGGAGGAGTTGCGTCCCTGCTTTGCAGACCGCTTTGTGCTCACGCTCATCAACAACCGTATCATGAAGCCCGCCGATTTTGAGTTTCGGGAAAGCGGCGCGGTGCTGCTAACGGACGCAGGGCGCAGAACGTTTCTGCAAAAGTGGCAGGAACGGAAAAAGGAGACCATCACCCACCCGTTTCTGGATGAAAAGATGCCGTGGGGACTCGTCCCTTATGTGCAAAGCCTGCTGCTGGCGCGTTACCTGCGCGGTGATCTCGAAGATTACCCGCCGTTTTTGTGGAAGTGAGGCTCTTATGCTGGTACTGATCACTTACGATGTCAGCACGGAAGACGCCGCCGGGCGCAAGCGTTTGCGGCAGATTGCAAAGCGGTGCGTCGACTACGGTCAGCGCGTGCAGAATTCCGTGTTTGAATGTCTGCTGGATACAGCGCAATATCGAAAGCTACAGCACGAGCTTTGCGGGATCATGGATCCGGAAAAAGACAGTCTGCGTTTCTATTGTCTCGGGAAAAAGTATGAGAATAGAATTGAGCATTTTGGCTGCAAGCAGACCTACCTTCCGGAAGAACCGATGATCTTATAGTGCGAAGCAAAAGCTCGCAGAAATTTCCGCAGCGGTTCGCACCGCAAATAGAGAAGTTTTTGCCGATCTGCAAGCGGCAAAACGCTTTGAAAGGCAGCGTTTTGCGTGAAATTGTCTAAGAATTGCCTTTTGTCGCAAAAGTGTGTAAAGTAATTTTGTATACTTTTGCTGTCGCGCCCCGCATGGGGCGCGTGGATTGAAATTTTCACTAACATTATGGATTGGTTCGGCGATACGTGTCGCGCCCCGCATGGGGCGCGTGGATTGAAATAATCATAAAACGAGAAAACGTCGCCGACCATAAAAAGTCGCGCCCCGCATGGGGCGCGTGGATTGAAATAAGGCGAATTTTCAGGGTGACCCCAAAGCGGAGGTCGTCGCGCCCCGCATGGGGCGCGTGGATTGAAATCCTCGGCGGTGAGGGCGGCGGATTTATCGGCATGCCGTCGCGCCCCGCATGGGGCGCGTGGATTGAAATAGCGTCGCGCAGCAGGCATTGCCGATGCCAAATTGTCGCGCCCCGCATGGGGCGCGTGGATTGAAATAGGACGGGACAATCTACGACAGCTGGAACAGTGAGGTCGCGCCCCGCATGGGGCGCGTGGATTGAAATAAAGACAATATCCTTGGCGGCATTATCCAGTTTATGTCGCGCCCCGCATGGGGCGCGTGGATTGAAATGGAACGCAGACCTGTGCGGAAACATAAATGTTAAGTCGCGCCCCGCATGGGGCGCGTGGATTGAAATGATCAGCGCGATCTCTGCGTCATCGTAGTGCTTTGTCGCGCCCCGCATGGGGCGCGTGGATTGAAATGGTATACATACCAATACCGTCGCCAGTAGTTGTGGTCGCGCCCCGCATGGGGCGCGTGGATTGAAATGCCGTATCGCCTTTGGCATACGGACCGACGAGCGTCGCGCCCCGCATGGGGCGCGTGGATTGAAATTCCTGGATCAGGCGGTCGTGGAGATCCATGCGCAAGTGTCGCGCCCCGCATGGGGCGCGTGGATTGAAATACGACGTTGCTCGTGTGCAGGTCGGTAAATTCCTCGTCGCGCCCCGCATGGGGCGCGTGGATTGAAATAACAACGCCTTCAGCGTTACAGAGGTACAGCGCGTCGCGCCCCGCATGGGGCGCGTGGATTGAAATTGAACGCAAATATTACTGATGTTTCCCGCTGTCGGTCGCGCCCCGCATGGGGCGCGTGGATTGAAATCCCTGCATCTTGTCGTATTCGGAAGTGATTGCAGGTCGCGCCCCGCATGGGGCGCGTGGATTGAAATTTTAAGCCGAACAAGAGAAGAATCAGAAATAGAAAGTCGCGCCCCGCATGGGGCGCGTGGATTGAAATTCTGCAAGCCATTTCAAGCCGTATTCGGTGAGGGTCGCGCCCCGCATGGGGCGCGTGGATTGAAATTTCTTCGGGTTCATGGCAAAGCTCCTTTCAATAGAGTCGCGCCCCGCATGGGGCGCGTGGATTGAAATAACGGCAAATGTCAATAGGAAAGTGTAACAAAACGTCGCGCCCCGCATGGGGCGCGTGGATTGAAATTTCTGCTCTGTTTTGCCACTTCCGAAATTCCAATGTCGCGCCCCGCATGGGGCGCGTGGATTGAAATACCAAGCTTGTTCTTGATGTAAGGAATAACAAAGTCGCGCCCCGCATGGGGCGCGTGGATTGAAATTTCTTTGATGGATTCTTGAATGTCGGTCATGAAAGTCGCGCCCCGCATGGGGCGCGTGGATTGAAATACTTCCTAAAATTTCCCAAATGCTCTTGCCTTGTCGTCGCGCCCCGCATGGGGCGCGTGGATTGAAATCTTACCTTATGATTCTATTATAACAGGTAGCGCGTCGCGCCCCGCATGGGGCGCGTGGATTGAAATGCGTTGCTCACAATCTCCTCGTAGTCAACTGGATAGGTCGCGCCCCGCATGGGGCGCGTGGATTGAAATTTGCCCTTTAATTCGCCCACAAGCGCCGCCAGCGCGTCGCGCCCCGCATGGGGCGCGTGGATTGAAATCTGCCGCGTGATAAATCTCTGCGGCGCGCTGCCGGTCGCGCCCCGCATGGGGCGCGTGGATTGAAATACGACCTCCGGCATGTAAATGCGTCGGTCATGCGTCGCGCCCCGCATGGGGCGCGTGGATTGAAATGTTCTCGCTGTTCCAGCTGTCGTAAATTACACCGCGTCGCGCCCCGCATGGGGCGCGTGGATTGAAATTCGCCTTTTTCAAGGACCGTCGGCAGACTATCCGTGTCGCGCCCCGCATGGGGCGCGTGGATTGAAATCCTGCCACTTTCGCAGATAGCAACAACCTCATCACGTCGCGCCCCGCATGGGGCGCGTGGATTGAAATGAAACAGAATCCGCATATCCTGCAAGTCTCCGGCTGTCGCGCCCCGCATGGGGCGCGTGGATTGAAATGAGTACTTATAGTTATACTAATTCCACTCCTGAGTCGCGCCCCGCATGGGGCGCGTGGATTGAAATGGTATCCTTACCGTGCCTGAAATTGGCTATTTCGGTCGCGCCCCGCATGGGGCGCGTGGATTGAAATTGCGCCGCTGGATTCCCGGCCGCTCCTGATGTGAGGTCGCGCCCCGCATGGGGCGCGTGGATTGAAATGTTACTACTGTTACTTGGCTTAAAAATGCGATTTGTCGCGCCCCGCATGGGGCGCGTGGATTGAAATATCAAAATCCATGGTCTGACTGCTGACGATGATAGGTCGCGCCCCGCATGGGGCGCGTGGATTGAAATTTCCTGATTCTCTTATTCTTATCGATGAGATTGGTGTCGCGCCCCGCATGGGGCGCGTGGATTGAAATTTCCGCCGGGAACCCTTGAACGGCAGCGCCTTATTGTCGCGCCCCGCATGGGGCGCGTGGATTGAAATGATCTTGTTCCGGTCAAACTCCGTCAGGTGCTTATATCGTCGCGCCCCGCATGGGGCGCGTGGATTGAAATAGCAGCGCCTGTCTGCTCGTAAATCCCAGTGCAAGGTCGCGCCCCGCATGGGGCGCGTGGATTGAAATGGTGATGGGCGTGAGCGCCTTGGGCAGCGGGTCAGTCGCGCCCCGCATGGGGCGCGTGGATTGAAATGTACCGACGTGTGATTAGCTCAATTACAACTTTGTCGCGCCCCGCATGGGGCGCGTGGATTGAAATGGCTTGCAAGCACTAATAACTTATTTGATTAGTAGGTCGCGCCCCGCATGGGGCGCGTGGATTGAAATAGCCGCTCCCACACTTTACGCTGGGAGCACGCGCCGTCGCGCCCCGCATGGGGCGCGTGGATTGAAATCGGCGATATCCTCACGCTGCAATGGTAAATAGGGGTCGCGCCCCGCATGGGGCGCGTGGATTGAAATTTATAACTCTAATATGACAATCGTTGGTAAAATCAGTCGCGCCCCGCATGGGGCGCGTGGATTGAAATTTCCTACTAATACTTTAAATGTAACTTGCTCTAGAAGTCGCGCCCCGCATGGGGCGCGTGGATTGAAATACTTTAAAGCTCAAAACTCTTATCTTTCGAGAAAGTCGCGCCCCGCATGGGGCGCGTGGATTGAAATAAAAAGCACTAAAGGAAGTGCAAGGAAAATAAAGTCGCGCCCCTCGCGGGGCGCGTGGATTGAAATAGGTACAGGGACCGGACGCCCATAACGTCCGCCGCCGTCGCGCCCCTCGCGGGGCGCGTGGATTGAAATGTAATGCGGAAGGATCTCGTCGCGTCGTAGAACTGGTCGCGCCCCTCGCGGGGCGCGTGGATTGAAATTTCTGCGAGGAAGTGTTGCCCGGCGATACGTTCAGTCGCGCCCCTCGCGGGGCGCGTGGATTGAAATGCTTATGGGTCTTTGCCAGCGACCTTGCTATTCGTCGCGCCCCGCGAGGGGCGCGTCGGTTAAAGTAGTTCAGCGCAGGGGGCGACCAACTACATAAAGGCTATCAGGAGCGTGAGATCATGACTCTTATCTGTCACCCCAAGTGCAAGCACTTGCTGGTCAAGCGCCCGCTGCTGGCGAGCGATGACTTCGTGCTGGTCGGCTTCAAGGAAGCCGAGTGGGCGGAACAGCTGAAAACCCAATAAATGTCGCCCGACAGGCGACCAAACCCTCCTTTGGCCGCACTACAATGGCAGCGTAATCAAACGAAGGAGGGCTTTTTAATGACGGAATTGGTTTTTATTCTTGACCGCAGCGGCTCCATGTCGGGGCTGGAGGCGGACACCATCGGCGGCTTCAACTCCATGATCGCCAGGCAGAAGAAGGAAGCGGGCGAGGCACTGGTCTCTACGGTGCTTTTCGCCAACGACAGCACGGTCATCCATGACCGTCTGCCGCTGAGCGAGGTGCCGCCCCTGACGGAGAAAGAGTATTTCACCTGTGGCTGCACGGCGCTGCTGGACGCCGTGGGCGGCGCCATCCACCACATCGGCAACATCCACAAATACGCCCGTCGTGAGGACGTGCCGGAGAAGACGATGTTCATCATCAC
>ULUJ01018548.1_pt1 | contig 12570 bp, 8 predicted proteins | sample 1958381 | NCBI WGS metagenome assembly ULUJ01 (sample SAMEA4835757, study PRJEB28245) | human gut metagenome | biome: gut microbiome; material: fecal sample | place: Denmark | collected 2008 | reverse complement strand
ACAGACGGACTTGCCTTGCAGAAAATCCGGTTGGATGAGATTCTTCCCGGTGAGGAGCGACTGCTGCGGATCGAAGCTGTTGCAGACATCACCGCCAAATCTCCGGAACAGGTTTATGAGGACAGAGAAACCTTGCGGGAGCTGTATGAAGGCTTTGGACAAATCTCCGAACGGGAGCAGACATATCTTCTGTACCGCTATGGCTTTACGGATGATATTGGACATACCCTGATCGGCACAGCAATTCATTTTAACCTGAGTGAAAGCCGGGCAAAAAAGTTGGAAGGCGAGGCGATGGACAACCTCTGGCTGGAGTTGCCGTGGTGGTTTTAGTGCGTATCGCTGCGGCGGGACGGGGGCTTTTATATACCTCTGCTTCCTTTTCCGGACAGTCGGATTTTGCTTCTCAAAAATCCCGCATTTGTGCCGTAACTCACGTCACAAAATCCGCCTGTCCTACTGCCGCAGAAAAGCATTTGTCGCCACACTCTGCCACATCGCAGAGTACGCCGCCAACCCCTTTCCCGCATCAGCCGGAAGCAAAGGTATAACACACTAGACTTTGCGAAGCAAAATCGTGTGCCAACAGGGATGCTACGCGCCCCTATTGGAAACCCAGCGTCAAAGGAGATTGCTCCCTCCTGAGGGCTTCACTTAGGGATTTGGCAAAACAACCATATTTCAAGTGAGATAGCCTTCAAGCGAGTCCAACAGAAATAATGGTCAGATTGAGTAAAGAAAGCTCGGTCTGGCCATTTTTCTTGTTTTATGATTCTGTCGGTTTTACTATCGAAACCACGTTTCTAAACAGCTCAGGTGAATTTACAACTATTATTGCGAGCTTTTCTCTGACGCGAGTTACACCTTGGTAGAATAGGTTTGGATACAAATAATCCGGATTGGGATGTGGCATGCCCTGAAGTACACCATTCTCATCGTAATAGAAAGAAGAATCCATGAGCATTACGACGTTATCAAATTCCTGCCCAATAACATGGTGCGTATCGAAATCCTCCGCATATGCTGAATAAGGGCTTTCCTCATAATTTGACTTTGAATAATTAATGAAGATGTACCCTTTGTTTCGGTAGTATTCCAACATGGACTGTGCCTCTTGCGTTGTATTGGCGTAATTCAGTTCTACGCTTGAATAATCCATAGGCACCCTTGCTCGGTGGTTCAGATTCTTCATACATACGATGAAAGAATGTAATTCTTTATTTGTGCGAATCTTTTCTGACAGTGTATATTCTGCGTCCAGAGGAATAGCCTTGATTTTGTTTACGATATCGTTTCGCTTCTCCGCGTTTGACAGAATCTGCTCTGGGTCAGAAGAGAAAATGCATGCCTGATCGTTGCCCCTAACAGAATCGCATATCGCTTCAAATTGGCTTGTATAGATACGGTGGGTTTCGTCAACAAGAATATAGTTATAATCCGCAAGTGAAACATCATCATTCCGCAACTGCCCTGCAGAGATGATATAAAGCTGTTCGATTTCTTTCCTGATTTCGTATTGCCCAGCAGATAGTTTTCCGCAATGAATTATAAGCGTTTTACCGTTCCGGGAGAGTGTTTTTGCCAAATCGTACAGAAGAAGAGTTTTTCCGGTTCCCGGTTTGCCGGTCAAATGGAAGAAGGCACCAAGGAAAGCCGCATCAATCCCATTAAGTATGTTTTTCTTTATTTGCTCCTGTGCCTGTGTTAAGAAGTATTCGCCCTGAATAAACCGTGCAGGTGTGTTCAATGGAGATACAAGATAATCTGATGCCCGAAACAAATTATCAATCGTATCAGAATAATCGTCAAATATTCTCTTTACCGAACTGACGATTTCATCGAACTCGACAGGAATCAGTTCATCATTCAATGAAAGCTTATAGCAGGTCATCGTATCTGTTACAACCGAATACAGCCGTAACCGCTTTCCCAAATGGCCTAAATAGTGTCGGTTTTTCAACAGCTGTTTAAGTATTTGCTCTTCGGGTACACTGACCGATTTCAGCTCAATATTGAGGCATAGTTTGTCTGTGAACTTCAGCAAATCAAATTCTTTGCCAATCTGCGGAATCTGGAAAGAATAGAAAAAGCCATCCATGTCCGCAATAGTGACATCATTTTTCAGAAGCTCATCAGTTAACAATCTGAGGGACTCGATTTCATGGTATTGTGTCCGCAGAAGTTCTTTACATTGAGAATGGTGCCGTTCGACAATATTGAACGGGTCTTCTTCATGTATCCGAGAGAGATTATAAATATTTACTGGTCTTGTCATATATCACCTGTCAGTCAAATCACGCTGCCACTCTATACCGCGTGTAAACATATTCGTAAATGCGCTGACGGTATTCGGAAATGCTGATCTCATCGTAGCACTCCGGTAGCTCAGCCCAGAGCGTATCGCGGATCAAATTATCCACGGCTGCTTTCGTTTCCTGCTTATCGGTCCAGTGGTCAAGCACAGCAATCTTCGCCTTGATCTTTTTCAGAAGACTTGCGGCCACTTCCTTGATTTTCTTGATATCCGCTTTGGAGAGATCGTCCCGGAAAAGCATATCGTACAGAGAAAGCTCCTCGTCGCTCTCAAAGCCCTCACGTACATACCGCTGTTCCTCTTTATCGAGGCTGTTGGCCAGATCCATAAGATCCATAAAAGTCTTTTCGATGGTGGCACGATCCTGCTCACTGTTATAATCCGTGATGATCTGTTGATACCGCTCGTAATAATCAATACGGTCCGGATTGTTGAAAAGCAGACGGTCGAGCTTCTGCTGGATGATTTCCTCCAGATCCTTCATCACAAGGTTCTTTTTCTTCACCTTCGCAAATTCCCGACGGAGCAGATCAAAGTCGATTTCGCTGATGTCAAACCGGCGCGGCTCCTCTTTTACCATCATCGGAGCGTCATCTATTTCCACATACTCGCTGATGATAGAATTGATTTCCACCATCAGATCGGTAGTATCAACGTGACGGCGCTTTTTTTGAAGCTCCCCGTAAATCGCGGCGATGGCTTCATACTCCTTCCGGGTCTGCCCGGTAATATCGTCACGATCCGTGTATTTCATCAAGCGGATCAATTCCGAGGCGTATGTGGAGAAGGACTTCTTATCTTCAATAGTGCCGCATACTGCGTTGGCGGCTGTCTGAAGCAGAGCCAGCTTCGCAAAATCAACGGCTGCCACCAGATCGGCAAGATCAAAATCGCGTTCCCGGAGGAAGGCTTTCGCTTTTTCAATCGTATCGAGAATACGGGCTATCAGCTCGTCCTTATCAACGGTCGGATCGCCGCCGGGCGTGTTTATGTTTGCGGTATAGTCGGCCAGAGCCTTGCGGAGGGCTTTCACGATGCCAATATAATCAATGATCAGGCCGTTGCTCTTTCCCTCGTTCACACGGTTGGCACGGGCGATGGTCTGCATGAGCGTATGCGCCTTCAAGGGCTTATCGAGATACAGGCAGGACAGGCACTTCACGTCAAAGCCGGTGAGCCACATGGCGCAGACGAATACCACTCGGAGCGGATTGGACGCATCTTTGAACTCCTTGTCCAGCTCACGCTTTTCCATTTTCGCCCTGTGATATTTGATATCCAGATCCCATTTTTTGAAGGTCTGAATCTCGTTCTGCTCCTGACTGATCACAACGGCCATTTCCGTTTCTTCCATCCATTTCAGCTTGCGCTCCAGTTCCTGCGCTTCTTGCTGAGTGGCTGTTTTGATTTTCGCTTTCAGAGCTTTGATCTCTTCTTTCCAGTATTCCTGAACGAAATTATACATACGGATGCACGTGACCTTATTGAGGCACACGAACATCGCCTTTCCGCTGGTCCACAGGTCGGAATAGTGACCGACAAAATCTTTCGCTATGGATTTCAGGCGAGGCTCCGCCGTCATCAGATGGATTTCCTTAGCAAATTCCGCTTCAAGCTTATCCTGTTGATCGACGTCGATATCAGCGTTTTCGATGGCGTCAAGGATGCGGTCGGTGATCTCCGGATTATGGAGGTCAAGTATCTTTTCACCGCGATTCTCATAATACAGCGGAACAGTGGCACCATCCTCCACTGCCCGTTTGAAATCGTAAACAGAGATATAGCCGCCGAATGTACGCGCCGTGATATTGTCGCTGGACAGGAGCGGAGTGCCGGTAAAGCCAATACGGGCCGCTGTCGGAAGCAACTTCATCATGTTGTCGGCAAAGATGCCATACTGACTGCGGTGCGCTTCATCCGACATAATGATAATATCGTGATCCGGGTAAATCGGCTGTTCGTCCGGCCTGTTGAATTTCTGTATGAGCGTGAATATGAAGCTCGGATTGCCTTTCAGCTTCGTGACGAGGTCACCGCCGCTTGTGGCGATAAACTGTGAGGCTTTCGTTTTACCGAGCAGACCACAGTTTTCAAAAGTGTCGCTGATCTGCTTGTTCAGTTCATCTCGGTCGGTAAGAACAACGATTGTGGGAGACCCTGCAAACTTGCGGCGGATCTTCTGGGCGAGAAAAACCATGGAATAACTCTTGCCGGAACCTTGTGTATGCCAGAACACGCCCAGCTTGCCGTCGTTGAGCTTCCGTGCCTCGTATGCCTTGACTGCTTCGTTGACACCGAGATACTGGTGGTTACGGGCAAGGATTTTCACCGTGTTGCCGCCGGAGTGGTCGTAAAGAATGAAGTTCTCCAGCAGATCAAGGAAATTCTCTTTTTTGCAGATGCCGCGCAGCATCGTTTCCAAAGCTACGCTGCCTTGCTCTTTTTCGTCAAGACGCTTCCATTCATGGAAGAATTCATATTTGCTGCCCAGCGTGCCGACCTTGGCCTCGGTGCCGTTAGACAGTATAAGGAAGGCGTTGTAATAGAACAGATGCGGTATCGTATCCTGATAATCGGTATAGTTGTCATCGTAGGCGTTCTGAACGTCTACGGTGTTTTTCTTTAATTCCACGAAAAGAAGTGGCAGACCGTTCACAAAGCCGACGATGTCTGTACGGCGGCGATAGAGATCGCCGTGTATCTTCAGTTCTTTGACCGCAAGGAAATAGTTGTTCTCTGGGTGAAGGAAATCGATCACGGCAGCTTTCTTTGTTTCCGTTTTGCCGTCCGGACGCTTTACTGTCACGGGAATGCCGTCGCGGATCAGGAAATACTTTTCTTCGTTGACCTGAAGGAGCGAGGCTGTGGACAGGCGTTTTTCGAGTGCGACCTGCGCTTCAAGTATCTGTGCCTCGGTGATCCAAGGATTTAGCTTTTTCAGAGCAGCACGAAAATACCGCACAAGCAGAATCTCTTTATACGACTTCCTGCCAAATGTACCGTTATCGCCCAGCACCTCCGTGTTATATGCAAATTTCACATCCCATTGGAGCTCGTCCCGGAGAAGGTTTCCGGCGCTTTCCTGCACAAGTATATTTTCTGAGTAATCGTAGCTCATGCCGCCACCTCCTATCCTTCAACAATTTGCTTTTTAAATTCATCAAATGCTTTTTTGCGTTCTGCCTGCTCTAATTCCATAAATGCAAGAAGACACATTTGATAAGTTTCGTCATACCAATGTTCTAATTGCCCCTTGTCAAGTTCGGATACGATTCGTTTATATTTTCCTTTATTTGAGGGATCAACATTGTTATGTCGCAAATTCAAATTATTAAAGAGGAAAAACAGATCATCTTTCAAAGAAGATGAGATTTTCTGCAATTCTTTAGATTTTGCCTCAAGTATCTGGGCAAGTTGCAAAATAATATGTTTTTTCTTTTCAATGTCACCTTTAAGGGCATAATGATCATATTCCAGCACCTTGTATGATAGCTCTGCCGGAATTAGGTCGCTTTCTGATACAGCAATAGCTACAGGAGATTTTTCAACGAAGATCGTTTTTCCATCATCACTTGCAGATGTATATCCTATGGCTTCGATCACAAGTCGAATTTGTTCGAGGATAAATGGAATGTTCACTTCCATAGATGCAAAGCCGCCATATCCTCCTGAGAAGTCCGCCGCTTGTAGGCCGAAGAGCATATTTTGCAGATATTCACAAAATGAAACCAGATAATCAATATTAAAATCATTTGGCTCTGCTTCAAAATTGAAGCCATATTTTTGATCGAATTCTTCTATGCTAAGGCATGTCCCACGAAAATAAAAATGAGCAAAGTTCTCCCCAAAAACTTCATATAGAGATTTCGTTCTATGATCAAAGGCTTCTTGATGTAATATCGAATACAGCTTACGATACTCTTGTCTGATATCTACGTTGCCTTCTCTTAATACTTGTGCAAAAGACTTCCTCATATCACACCTCAATTTCGCCGCTAATCAGCTTCGGCAATAGACGGTCACGGGCTTTCTTAGCCGATTCTATTTGCAAAGAACAATTGATTGCTTTTGAATATATCTCTTTGGCAACGCCATTATAATGATCCAAAATCTCCTCGGATGGTCTTAATACTAACTCTTGCGATAAGAAATCCTTCCATCTGTAGTTAACGATACTGCTTGCACTACGCTTATCGTATTCTTCCGTTTTGCCAGTTGCCCTTAAATGTTTAATACAATCATGCAAGTATTGTGAAAAGCCAAATTGAGGCCGAATCAATTTGCAGAAACTTGCACACATTACATCTTTTCTCCATACATTAAGCATTGACGATGTTATTAGCAAGCACCGTGCGACACCCTCTGTTCGGCTACCACCAGACACTTCAAAAACGATATCTCCATCCTTTAGCTTTCGGGAAGATAGATTGCTTTCGACATGATAACGGAATGGTATGGACAGCAAATCACCATGCGCTATACCGTATAAATCTGTGCCACGAATAACATATGCTTCTCTAATACACTTTCCTGTCGGCGTTTCTTCACCCCAGCCTCCACCGATCTCATAACTTATCAAATTACCAACCGGAACCTTTTCCCACCCCTCCGGTACACCGTCAACGATAGATGTATCCTCATATCCGGGGAAACGGAGGTCGACAAACCACTCCTTATATAACCGCTGTGCCGCTTCTTCAAGCAGCTTGATTTGCTTCTGGTTGTTTTCGATGAGGTTGTCGTAGGCAGCAAGAATAGAAGACAAACGTTCTTGCTGTGCAAAATCCTCGTGAAGATCAATTTGGAACTTTCTCATGGTTCCAAGAAGAAGGTTTTTCTGCGCGGAGCCGTTTGAGCAATTAACAAAATCCGTCACACAGTTTTGCAATTTATAGTACAAATATGTTGGCAGGACAACCGAGATGTCTGGTTTTACGATAGCGACGCTCTTTTGGAAAGTTGTTCTATATGTTTCGGGGATGTCCTTTACTAAAGCCATTCTACCGATTGTCCCACTATTTGTTATTAAGATATCATTTGGCTCAAGTTGAGTCCTTTTATGTGTTTCGAGAAAAGCCCTTTCTGATATTTGTCTTGCATTAGCATAGTCAATCGTACCATTATTAACATCTTTGCAGCTAACAAAATAATACCCTGAATTCTCAGCCGGCTCACAATCACCGTGCTTTCCGTCAGTTATATTTAGAGTTATTTCCCGAAGGGTAACCGTCTTCATAGCCCCATCTCCTTCATGTTCTGCGAGATGGTGTCCATCAGATCGTTGGATTCGGCCTGAAGGGACAGAAGCTCCCTGTGGATCTCCGCCATACGCTCGGCAAAATCAACACCGTCATCCTCCACGGGAGCGACACCTACATACGCTCCGGGTGTGAGTGACCAGCCCTTTTCTTCGATTTCGGCAATCGTTGCCAGTTTGCACAGGCCAGGGACATCGGTATAAACGCCGTCACCGAACTTCTCATAGAGCCAGTGCGCTTCCTTGGCAACGGTCAGCATACTTTCAATATAGGCGATCCTGTCGTCGTACTGCTGCTGAACGCTCTTTTTGTCACGCTTTCCGGCGGCGTCCACTTCGGCTTTTGCCGTCTTGCGGAGCGCGGAGAGCTTTTCCTTCAGCGCAGAAACGATATCGACAAAGGATTCCTGATATACAGCATCTTTCAAATCGTCATTTTCAGCGGCCTCGGCTTCATCGTGCAGATAGTGGTGGTATTCCTGCAGCAGAGCTGTGTATTTTTCTGTCTCGCCGCGATAGAGCCATACGATGGCGTTCAGATTCTTAAGCTGCCATTCGCTCCACTCATTCAGCGTTCGGTCCACAACTGTATAGTAATTCCGGGCATCGATGAACAGAACCTTATCCCGGATTGCTTCGCCCTTCGCTTTATCGAAAAACCACAAGGAGCAAGGCAGCGATTTCGTATAGAAGAAATTATTACCGACGGAGATCATCACGTCAACGTGACCGGTCTTGATGAGCTTTTCACGGATATCCTTATCTTTGCCCTGACTGTCGGTAGCGGAGGATGCCATAACGAAACCGGCGCGGCCATGCTCGTTCAGATAGGAATAGAAATAGGAGATCCATAGGTAATTGGCGTTGCCGACCTCTTTGTTCTTGTTTACGCTCGGCAGACCGAACGGAAGGCGTCCGGCGTTTTCGCATGATTCGGCTTTGACCTTATCCACATTAAACGGAGGATTCGCCATGATGTAATCGCAGCAGCCGTTCAGGTTATGTGCGTCATGATAGAAGGTATTCGCCTCGTCACCAGATTTAATAACGCCTGTCAGACCGTGCACCGCCATGTTCATAAGGCAGAGCTGTGCGTTATATTCCACCTTCTCCTGTCCGTAGAAAGTCATGGTACTGTTGGCGTTCATCCCGGCGGCATTCACGAAATCACCGCTCTGCACAAACATACCGCCGCTGCCGCACGCGCAATCAAGAAGAACACCCTGTTTCGGCTCGATGATGTTTACAATCATTTTTACGAGAGATTTCGGCGTGAAGAACACACCGTCATCAGAGGCGATGTTTTTAGCAAATTTATTGAGGAAGTATTCATAGATGCGTCCAACGATATCGCCGCCGACGTCATCAAGTGCGCTGTTATTGAAAATGCGAAGAAGCTCCGCCAGCAGCTCGTCGGAGAAGTCGGTATAGCTTTTCGGCAAAACGCCTGTGAGCTGTTCGCTCTGATCCTCGATCAAAGCCATAGCGTTATTTACCACTTCACCGAGGCTGTTCATCGGATGTCCGGCTTTATTGGCAAGTCCTGCCGCCGCGATATTCTCCGGCAGATTGACAAGATACTCGTACTGCGCCTCTTTCGGCAGAAACAGCGCACTCTTTGCGGAAAAGTCGCTCGCCTCCACGGGCATTACGCGTCCACCTCGTGAGGGACGGTCCTTCAGTATCTCGGCCTCTACCTTTTTAAAGCGGCTGTACGCATAGCGCAGGAAAATAAGCCCTAGCACGGGCATACAGTATTGATTCGACGTCAGCTTTGACCCTGCACGAAGGAGATCGGCGGATTCCCACAGCTCTGCTTCCAGTTTCCGTATGTTAATCATCCTTTTTCTCTCCTTCCGGGTTATCGGGTATAAACTCCATCATATCGTTGGGGGAGCAGCCCATAGCGTGGCAAATGCTCTCTACCTTATCCAAGGCGATGTATTGCCCGTTCTTGATCTTCGTGATTATATTTGCGGAAATGTTCGCACGGCGCATCAGCTCCGCATTGGAAATATCCCGCTCGATCATCATATGCATTAGAGGTTTATAACTCACGGCCATATCATCAGACTCCTTATTTCAATTAACTTATTCAGTATATCACACTTATGTGAAAAAATCAATAAATATATTTTGAACTTTGGACCTCCGGGAATTTCTCGGAGGTTTTTTATTTTCTTTCGTTCAAAATGCCCCGAACTGTCAAGGGGGTATTGAGGAGAAAAATGTTTCAGAACTTTTTGGCCAAACAGCCCATTTCCCTCCAGTGGGTAGTGGGAGAAAAAAAGTTTCCGATTCTTTAGACCAAAACGGCAGTTTCTGTCCAGTGGGTACTGAGGACGGGATTAACCCTCCGGAAAGGATGATCAGAAATATGTATGACAAGCTGCCACAGGAATTAAAGGAACGAGGTGCTTTCTGCCTCTGGAAATATGAGGAGCGAGACGGGAGCAGGACGAAGGTGCCGTATCAGCCGAACGGCTTCCGTGCGGATTCTGCGAATAAGGCCACCTTCACGGATTACGCCATAGCCGTCCGGCATCGGGCCGGATATGACGGTATCGGCATCGGCGTTTTCGGGGACATCTGCGCCATCGACATCGACAGCTGTGTCGAGAACGGCGTGCTGTCGGATATGGCCAAAGACATCATCACCCGGATGAATACCTATACCGAATACAGCCCGTCCGGGGCCGGCGTCCGGATTCTGTTCAAAGCCTCGCTCCCGGCTTACGACAAGGACCGCTATTGCATCAATAACCGCCGGATCAAACTGGAGGTCTATGAATAGACAGCTGAATATCGATGCGGCCCTTGACAGCAGAATCGCCGCACTCTACTGCAGATTATCCCGTGATGATGAGCTTCAAGGTGACAGCAACAGTATAAAAAACCAGAAAGCGATTTTACATAAATATGCGGATGATAACAGATTCCGCAACACCCAATTCTTCGTGGACGATGGCTACAGTGGGACCACCTTCACAAGACCGGATTGGCAACGGCTCATCAGTATGGTCGATGAAGGCAGGGTCGGGACGCTTATCGTAAAGGACCTGAGCCGTCTCGGAAGGGATTATCTGAAGGTGGGATACTACACCGAGATAGCATTCCCGGAGGCGGATGTACGGTTCATTGCCATAAACAACGGCGTGGACAGCGCAAGCCAGACCGAGAGCGATTTCACCCCGTTCCTCAACATCATGAACGAGTTCTACGCCAAGGATACGAGCAAGAAAATCCGTGCCGTATTCAAGGCAAAGGGCCAGGCTGGAAAGCCGCTCTGCACGAATCCGCCTTACGGCTATCTGAAAGACCCTGAGGACAATATGCACTGGATCGTGGACGAGGAGGCCGCAAAGGTGGTGCAGACGATTTTCGATTTATGCATGAAGGGCTATGGCCCCTCACAGATCGCACAGGAGTTGCACGAGCGGCAGATACCCGTTCCTACGGCGCACTTGCAATCCATCGGTGTGAAAACGCCCGGAAAGGTGCCGGATGACATCTATGCGTGGTCTCCTCGGTCCGCAGCGGATATCCTCGATAAGCAGGAGTATCTGGGCCGCACGGTGAACTTCAAGACCCATAAAAAGTCCTTCAAAATCAAGAAGAAGATCAACAACGATCCTTCTGAATGGGCTGTGTTCGAGAACACCCACGAGGCCATTATCGAGCAAGGCGTCTTCGATGCCGTAAAACGCATACGGGACGGACGCAGACGGGTGGACCGCCTCGGTGCCATGCCGATGCTCTCCGGAATGCTGTTCTGTGCCGATTGCGGAGCGAAACTGTATCAGGTCAGGGGCAAAGACCGGCCACACGAAAAAGAGTACTTCGTATGCGCCAGCTACCGAAATGTCAAAGGCGGATGCAGTTCCCATCAGATCCGGAATGTGGTGATTGAGCAGCTTCTCCTCGATGACCTACAGCGAGTCACGAATTATGCCCGGAACCACGAGGCGGAGTTCATACAGCTGGTTACCAAGAGTTCTGAAAAGGCTCTCGAAAAGGAGATCAGGGACAGCCGCCGTGAGTATGACGAGGCCAAGGCTCGGATTACCAAACTGGATACCCTGATTCAGCGAATTTACGAAGACAACGTGGAAGGCAAGATCAGCGATGAGCGGTTTGCGAAAATGTCGGCTACATACGAGGCGGAGCAAGCTCAACTGACCGAACGGGCCGCCGAGCTGGAAAAGCTTCTGTCCGATGCACGGCAGAAAGCCATCAACGCAGATTATTTCCTTTCGCTGGTACGCAAGTACACGGACATTCAGGAACTGGACGCACAGATCATCCGGGAATTCGTGGAGAAAATTCTGGTCTTCAAAACCGAAAAGGTCGATGGCCGGAGGGTACAGAGAATCCGTATTATCTACAATTGCATCGGGGCAATAGACATCCCCGAACAGGACGAAAAACGGCATAGCCGCATTTCACGACTATGCCGATTCTTTCAGGGAAAATCAAATCCCTAATGTAGGACCCCTTCTGCACTCCCCTTGTTTTAGTCGCCTATTCCCAATATCGCAGTTCTGTGTTTTACGCACCTTCGTTAGCATTCTTATACTGACAGTTTAACCTTTAGACAGCTTGTTAGCGAAAGATCATTTGGTACCGACCGCCACCTGCAATTTCTTTCAAAAGGCATCTACAAAATCATACCAAAGTGCTTCAATGCTTCCATAATCGCATTTTCCTTATCCGGCGGGCATTGGGGCTGTTTGGCGTTTTCGGATTTCGGTTTATTGTAGTTCTCACGCTCAATAATGCCGTGTTTCTGCTTTACCTGTGCGATATAGAGGTAGCTGACTTTCAGTCCGGTATGCTCGAAAACGTATTCCCGGATTTCCTCGTAGGTTGCTTTACTCTCTGCCGAAGTCAAATCCATCTCGTCCATAGTCACTTCGATCTCGATATGTTCCTTGCTTTGAAGTTTGGACAATAAACACACCGTCTCAACGGTATTCCCTTTGTCCCACAAAAGTTCCGT
>ULUJ01076242.1_pt1 | contig 12714 bp, 10 predicted proteins | sample 1958381 | NCBI WGS metagenome assembly ULUJ01 (sample SAMEA4835757, study PRJEB28245) | human gut metagenome | biome: gut microbiome; material: fecal sample | place: Denmark | collected 2008 | reverse complement strand
TGCGGAAAACCGCCATACGTTTTAAAAGACAAAAGCGACAAAATACATAAAACAAAAACCTCGCAGATCTCTCTGTGAGGTTTTGTGGTGGAAATGTCCAGAAACGCTTGACAATAACTCCGTCAAAGCCGCTCGGATCAAAAAAATCGTATATGACATTTTCAAAATTGAGAAATTCGTCCCTTATCCAGTGGTTATAAATGTTTGAAAACACCACCAAGTCCGTATCCGCGGCAAATGCCGCCTCGGCTATTCCGCATATGATATCCTTCTGGGTGTGGTCGTCGGCTCTTGCGGTTATTACGGCAATTTTTTTCTTGACATTTCGTCCGTCCTTTCATGCGTTCATAAAAAGCCCGTTCCCACAACCACATCAACGCCTGTTCTGCGGTAAATTCTGCCGCTGACGGGGAAGGATTTTTGACGCGTTCGGTGACAGAGTATGCCGGAAACAAGCTTTCGTATAAATTATAACTTATTCACGTTCACGCAGTTATGTCAAACGAAAAGGTGCATATTATGATTAAAAAGTGGACAAAACAGATATCGGCTGTTGACTTTGTGTTGTTTATTGGTATAATAAACTTAAAGGTGTCTTTGGACACGAGAAACGAAACGGAGGTTTTAACGATGAAGATCACAAGTAAATTAGCGGCTATTTTGTGTGCGGCGGCCCTGTTTATGACGGTGGGTTGCTCGAACGGCGGCGAAACAAGCAGCGGGAGCTCCGAGCCCAACGCTTCCGGCAACTCCGGAACCGCAGACGTTTCCAGCGCTTCGAATTCCGAAACGAATGAAAGCGGCACGGTATCAGAGGAGAAAATTATGGACAGCCTGAACAACGGCATAATTATCGACAGCGTAAGCGGTAACGTTTATAAGAACGAGATGAACGCAAATCCCATCTCGCCGAACATATTCTGCGCTGATCCCACCGCGGTGGAATATAACGGAAGGCTTTACGTTTACGGCACGAACGACCAACAGCAGGCGGAAGAGGGAACAAAGAACGACTACGCCTATATCAAATCGCTTGTGGTATTTTCCACCGACGATATGGTAAACTGGATATATCACGGCAGGATAGAGGTCGGAGAGATCGCACCGTGGATAAATAACTCGTGGGCACCGTCGATAGCTTCCCGCGTTGAAGACGACGGACTTACGCATTTTTACCTTTACTTCTCAAACGGCGGCGCGGGCGTGGGCGTGATAACCTCCACCGACCCTGTGGGACCGTGGACCGATCCGCTCGGCGAGCCTCTGGTTTATCAGAATATGCCTGGGCTGGAGAATTGCCCCGCGCCCTTTGATCCGGGTGTGTGCATTGACGAAAATGGCGTAGGCTGGCTCTCCTTCGGCGGAGGCACACCGGCGGACGGCAACACTATGCACAGCAAGATCCCGAAGATAGCAAAGCTGGGAAAGGATATGCTTTCCTTTGACAGCGAATTTGTTTCCATTGACGCTCCCTACTTTTTTGAGGCGAGCGAGCTGAACTATATCGACGGAGTATATTACTATACATACTGCACCGACTGGCAGGATCACAAGACCGGCTGGAAGGAGTACGAGGGGATCGACGTTCCGCCCGCGTGCAGCATGGCGTATATGACCACCAAGACCCCTCTCGACGCGGATAGCTGGGAATGCAGAGGACCCTATTTCTATAATGCGGGAGAGAACGCCGACGGGGCCTCCGGACTTCGCTGGGCTAACAACCACACTCATTTCATTGAATATAAGGGCGTAAACTACATCATTCACCATACGCTTCTTCTGGAGGAGCTTATGGGAGGAAAAGCGGGCTTCCGCAGTATGATGGCAGACTATCTGCCTATGGACAAGGCGACGGGCAATATCCCCATAACTGCGGCAAGCAAGAAGGGCGTAGCGCAGATAAAGCTGGTCGACCCCTATACCAATAACAGCGGCGCGCTGATGTTCACCTGTGCGGATATCGGATACGACAAGGTAAATGATCCTGCCGCAAAAAGCACCGCCAACGGCGCGTGGATATATGTAAGAGGAGCAGACTTCGGCTACGGGGCATCAGAGTTTATCGCTGAGGTCAAGGGCAAGGGAAGAATAGAGGTTCGTCTTGACGATATCTCCTCCAAAGCCGCTGCGTTCGTCGAGTTCGACTGCGCGGATTATACCAAAATACGCTCGGACAGCTTTGCGCAGTTTGACGGAAGAAACCATGACATTTATTTCGTATTTTCCGGCTCCGATATAGAGCTTAAGTCGTGGAGGTTTTCAAAGGGCGACGAGCAGCTTCGTCCTGAAGAGAGCATAGCCTCCACCGATATACCCTACAAGACGCTGGTAATATCGGGACAGACCGAGCCCGGACCGAGCCCCTCTGCGATGCTCGACATTCCGAAGGACGGGGACTATTCCATAAAATCCTCTTCTTTTGAAAAGGACAGCGCCATAGTCAACCTCGGGTTTATTAATACCGATACTAATGCGAAGTATAAGGTGCTTGTGAGATCGCTGACACTGGCAACCGAAAACGGAGATGTTGAAGTTCCCGTAAATAAGGAACTCGATCCCACAAGCTCGTCGGAAAACGGGCTTGAAAACGGCTGGGGCGGCTCCGAGGTCGGATCGCTGATTTACGGCACGGAGGAATGTGGAATATTCGCAGCGAAAACAGACATAACATGGACAAACTATCGTCTGGCGCTTAAAATAAACGGCGAAGAGACGCCGTTCACATCCATCACCTACAATGTCACCGTAAGCGGTCTTGAGCTTGACAGCTGACGGAGGTAACGGAAAATAAGGAGGAAAAAATGAAAAAACTTGTTAGGTTCGCAGCGGCGCTGACGGCGGTATTGACGCTGACGGCATGCACGGCGGAAGTTGGCACGAGCTCCGTGACATCGACATCGACATCGACATCGACGTCGACGTCGACGTCGACGTCGAATCCGCTACCGAGCGTCACCACCGAGCCCGGAAAAGAGGAGGACCCCAAAGTGCTTGATAAGGATATCATAAAATCCACGATAACTTCAACCGACGACGGCAACGGAAACTACACAAACCCCGTTATTTTCGCCGACGTGCCCGATATTGATATGATCCGCGTTGACGACGCGTTTTATATGGTTTCGACGACCATGCACCTGTCTCCGGGGTGTCCCGTAATGAAATCCTACGACCTTGTAAACTGGGAAATAGTAAATTACGTTTTTGATACACTGGAGGACAGTGATAAACTTGCCTTAAGAAACGGGGAAAACAATTACGGCAAGGGTCAGTGGGCGACTACCCTCAGATATAACAACGGTGTGTATTACGCCGGCTTCACTTCCTTCTCCACCGGAAAAACTTATATCTATCATACCGACGATATAGAAAACGGAAAATGGGACAGGTTCGTGTATGACGAGTGCTTCCATGATATGAGTCTTTTGTTCGACGACGACGGCAAGGTGTATCTTATCTACGGCGGCGGTGAGATATGGTGCGTTGAACTGGAAAAGGATCTGAGTGCGGTCAAGCCCGGAACCAAGAGAAAACTCATCAACAACGCGGGACTTGTCAAGGGCTGCCTTGCCGAGGGTTCTCACGTCTATAAGCTGAACGGATATTACTATATTTTTATCATAACATGGCCCCCCAATAGCAAAAGAACGCAGCTTTGTTACAGAAGCGAAGCGCTCGACGGCGAGTGGGAAAGGAAAGTGATAATCAGAGATAATATGGGCTTCAGAAATGATGGTGTCGCACAGGGCGGTATCGTCGACGATAAGGACGGCAACTGGTATTGCTTTGTATTTCAGGATCACGGGGCGGTAGGCAGGACTCCCGTTGTGTCGACCATGACATGGGAGGACGGCTGGCCGGTAGTCGGAGTTAAGGGAAAGGTGCCAACGACCGACAAGATTCCTATCGCGGGTCACGAGAAAAAGGGCATCGTCACAAGCGACGAATTTATCAACTCACAGATAGTGAGATCCTATCACAGCTTTGCCGACACGCCCGAGGAAGCGGGCGAGAGCGATTATAACGGCTCTAACCTCGGGTTGGAATGGCAATGGAACCACAATCCCGATAACCGCCTCTGGTCGCTCACCGAGAGGGAAGGCTATCTGAGGCTGAGAACGGTCGATGTCTGCGCCACAGTTGCCAATGCGAGAAACACCATTTCGCAGCGAACCTTCGGACCGGAATGCGGCGCATATATAAAGCTCGACGTTTCAGAAATGAAAGAGGGCGATGTTGCGGGGTTTGCCGCCTTCGCGGAGAAATACGGTTATGTCGCCGTAAAAATCGAGGACGGGAAAAAATATATCGTAACTGTTTGGTATGACGATAACGACGACGTTGAAAAGGAATTTGAAACGGAAAGGGTCGAAATAACGGAAAACGAAGTTTATCTGCGGGTCGACTGCGATTTCAAAAACGCAACGGACAAGGCGTATTTCTATTACAGCCTCGACGGCGAGAACTGGACAAAAATAGGAGACACGCTGCAAATGAATTATTACGGTCTGCATTTTATGGGATACCGTTATGCGATATTCAACTTCCCGACAAAGCAGACGGGAGGTTATGTCGACGTGGACTATTTCAGGGTGGAAAACAAACTGCTCAAATAAACTGATACATTAAATGCGTTTCAGCCGCACAGGGGGTCAGACCTTGTGCGGCTTTTTCTTTTTCGGGCTGCTGTTTTTTTGATGTTGTATAATAAAACTTGACACCCCACGCTCAAAAGAATATGCTAAAATCAGGAGGGTGAAGGACATGTCAGAAGCAAAGAAATACGACAGGAGCTACAAGGAGCAGTCAGTAAAGCCGGCGCTGGAAATAGGGGTAAAGCGAGCCGGCGAGGAGCTGAAGATACCGTACGGAACGCTGTACGGGTGGGTGCAGGCGGCAAAGAAAGGTATCTATACCGACACAACGAAAACAAAGAAGTCCCAGAGAACGCAGAAGTACCCGCAGTACGTTATTGATATGCTGTGGGAGCTGAGAAAGGAACAGGACGAACAGTGCGCCGGAATTGGCGACAAGTGGCAGGACTACGACCGTCTGTTCATCAAGTGGGACGGAAGCCCTATGAACAACAATACTCCCTACTTCTGGTTCAAGGAGTTTTGCGAAAAGAACAGCATAAGGTTCTGCGACATTCATTCGTTAAGGCACTTACACGCAAGCCTGCTCATCAATGTGGGCGTTGATGTGGTTGCAGTATCTTGGGATTTGGGACACTCGCAGGTTTCAACGACAACGAACATCTACTGTCATATGTTCCAAGAAGCACAGGCAAGGACGAGCCAGGCAATCGCCGACGCACTTATCTTTGACAAAAAAGAAAAGCAGGGCGGCGAAAAAGCCGAATTCCCTGCTTAAAGACCATAAATTCAAAATAAGAACCTCTGCTGTTACCGAAATCAAAGATTTCGAACAGCAACGAGAACCTTGTTGCTTTGCAATAAAGACCAAGACCAAAATCCGTACAAAAAGAAACACTCCCAAACGGCTTTGTAAAGCCATTTAGGAGTATCGTAGTGTGGTGACCCGTACGGGAATCGAACCCATGATTCCGCCGTGAAAGGGCGATGTCTTAACCGCTTGACCAACGGGCCGTAGAAATGGTAGCGGCAGTCGGATTTGAACCAACGACACCCTGGGTATGAACCAAGTGCTCTAGCCAACTGAGCTATACCGCCATATCTTTCCGTTTTTGTCACTCTGTATCAGCGACTTTTATATTATATCACAGCGCTTTGCGTTTGTCAATACTTTTTTAAAATTTTTTTCGATTTTTTTCGTTCTTCAAAAACGCTGTGATATTTTATATAAAAATCCTTAAATCAGACCTCTGCGTACTGTTTTCTGCCGGTTTCAAAAATGTTACCGCCGACAGCGTCGATTGCAACGATAAGAGGGAATTTATCGAAAGTCAGCTTTTTCACACTTTCACAGCCCAGATCCTCAAAGGCTATTACCTCACACTCGGTTATGCACTGACAGGCGAGTGCGCCTGCACCTCCTATGGCACAGAAGTATACCGCACCGTTGCGTTTTATGGCGTCTACTACGGCAGGTTTGCGTTCTCCCTTTCCTATCATTGCGGATAACCCCATATCGAGCAGCAGGGGAGCGTATGGGTCCATTCTGCCCGATGTTGTAGGACCGCATGAGCCTATTGCCATGCCTTCTTTAGTGCCGGTCGGGCCTGCGTAGTAAATAGTCGCACCGTCTATTTCAAAGGGCAGTTCTCCGCCTTCGTCGATAAGCTGTTTTATACGCTTGTGTGCGGCGTCACGGGAGGTGTATACAGTACCGCTCAGTTCTATCTTGTCGCCGGCTCTTAGCGTTTTTGCCTTTTCTTTAAGTTCGCTTGTGTTAAGTTCCAAGTTTGTACTCCTGTTCGCATTGAATTTATTATGCCGGAAAGCATACACTTCCCGGCATATGATATTTACTTTTGATTAAAGGTCGAAGAATCCCACGTTATCCGAGCTCATCTCGTCGTCGTCATCGTCATTGTCGTTAAGACCTTCCATCATCTTGAGATCCCACGAAGGATCATACTGTGCCGTGTTGGTGGTCATATTGTCGTTAATTCCGCCGAGCATGGATGAATAATCGGACATATCAATCTTTTCTTCCTTAGCGGAAGCTGCGGGGGCGGTAGGATCGTCAAACGAGGAAGTCATGCCGTCATCGTCAGACGGTTTAGATAAGGGCGGAGGAGTAATCGTCATGCCGTTCATCTGTGCTTCGAGATCCTTCCAGGGATCGTTCACCTTTTCTTCCTTGCCGGCAACACCCATTGAACGACTTTCATTTAGCTTTTCCTTAGGTTTATCGCCGCTGCGGTCGGAAGCACGTTCGGCCTTAGCTGCGGGAGCAGGCTCATCTGCAAGAAGGTCGCTGAAATCATCGGCTGCGGGAGCAGGAGCAGGCTCTTCTGCGAGCAGGTCGCTGAAGTCATCGGCTGCAGGAGCAGGCTCTGCCTTAGCTGCGGGAGCAGGAGCAGGCTCTTCTGCGAGCAGGACGCTGAAATCATCGGCTACAGGAGCAGTATCGGCTTTGGGAGCAGATGCTACAACAGGCTCTTCTGCAAGCAGGTCGCTGAAATCATCCGCAACAGGAGCAGTATCGGCTTTGGGTGCAGATGTTACAACAGTCTCCTCTGCAAGCAGATCAGCTATATCATCTGCCGCAGGAGTTTCCTCAACGAGCAGATCGCCGGTATCTACGTTATCCGCAGAAATGTCATCGTCACCCGAAACTATCTCAAATGAGCTGAGCAGACCGTTGTTGTCTGTCAGCATATCGTCGTCATCGTCATTGTCCGTCTGAGCCGGCATATCCAGCTTAAGCTCGAAGTTATACGGCTCGATTTCCATAGGAGCGTAGGCGTCAAGCTCGCTCTCGTCAAGTCCGCCGATATTTTCAAGCTCGCTTTTTGCATTGATAAGTTCCTCATCATCGGACAGCTTTTCTTCGGGAACGTCAGCCGTGTTATCGGTGGCTGTTTCTGCTTGTGAGGCTTCTTCAACAGCCTTAGCGAGTACATCGTTTACAGCTTTTGTATCTTCAACTGCCTTTGCTACCGCATCGTTTACGGCATTTGCTCCGGCAAGTGCCTTTTCAACGGCTTCATTTACTGAGGCGGTTATGCCGGCAAGAACAGCCTGAATATCTATTGCGGGAGTAGCCGCCGCACCTGATGTAACTCCATTTGCGAATGTGTCCGCCTTTTCAAGCACAGACTGCTTGTAATCGTATGTTTTCTTTACCGTATCGGCAAAATATGCTTTTGCGGCTGTGATAATCTCGTTTGCTTTGCTCTGTGCGTCATTTATTACAGCGTTTGCATCGGCATTTGCTTTGGCGGAAATTTCTGCAAGCTGAGCGGGGTCAATCGTTCCGCCGCTGTGCTTTGCTTTATCTATTTTTGCTGCCGCCTGTTTTTTGAATTCTGCGAATTCTTCTGTCAGGGCAGAGTATTTGTCCTGCATAACGTGCAGTTCTTTTTCGGTCTGAGCCAGCTTGCGTCTTTCGTCAAGAACCTGCTTTCTGCTTTCAAGGATCTGTGCGTCAAGTTCAGCCTTTTTCTTTTCAAGCTCTGCTGTAAGCTCATTGTTCTGACCTTCATTCGTCTGCTGTTTTTCTTCGAGTGCTCTTTTCAGCTCTTCATTTTCTTCCTTAAGGGCTTTACGCTCTTTGTTGTGCTGTACTATGTATGCCATTACTTCGGCTTTGTCGAAGCCGAGCGGAGAGGTTTTGAATTCGCCGTTTGTAGATGGCGCTTTTTTCTGTTCTGCCATTATTGTACCCCCTGAAAAATCTAGTTATTGTTATTATACCAAAAATTCTTCATTAATTCAATAGCGAATTGTAAAGTTTTATCAATTACCCAAAAATGAGAACCGCTATTGGTGATTTTAACGAAAATTCGCTATCGGCTATTGTATTTTATTGAACGGTAGTGTATAATAGTATAACAACCTTAAAATAATTTCGGTTTTTAAAAGATATTAACGAAAGGACTGATATTGATGATCGACAAAACTATGCCGTTTTCGCTCAAGGATGAAAGAGAAAACGAGATGAAGGAAATACTGACAACGGTTTACGGTGCGCTCAAGGAGAAGGGCTATAATCCTATAAATCAGCTCGTCGGCTATATTCTGTCCGAAGACCCTACCTATATAACTACATATAACAACGCACGTAGCCTGATCCGTCATATTGATCGTGACGAACTTTTACAGGCAATGGTCAAGAATTATCTCGGCAGTTGATGAAAGCCGCCATTTATTTCAATGAATTACAACCGCTCCTTTACGGATACTATATCTGTAAAGGAGTGATTTTTTTGCACAGAAAAATATCTGCCGCAGTATTTACGGTATTGACGGCAATGTTCATGTGTGGATGCACGTCCGATAAGAATACTGTCGGACAAAGCGCCGGACATAATGACAGAGGAGGCGTAACGCCTGCAGAAACGGCTTTTCTGACGGACGGAAAAGAGAAGGTCTGCTACGGTCAGGGCTATGAAACCGATAGCGATAACCGTCCTGTAGGAGCAATACAGGCACAGAAAAAATACGGGTCATACGGCGGAAGATTCATATTCGGCAAAGACGACAGGACGATCCGCCTGACGTTTGACGAGGGCTATGAAAACGGCTGTACCGGAAAAATACTGGATATTCTGAAGGAAAAGAATGTTACGGCAACGTTCTATGTGACGCTTGATTATGTAAAAAGCAGTCCTGAGCTTGTACAGCGTATGATAAACGAGGGTCACGAGGTTGGAAATCACAGCTGTACCCACCCGTCACTGCCGGATATAAGCGATGATATGGTATTTGAAGAAATACACGGACTTGAAACTTATATTTCCGATAATTTCGGCGGATACAAAACCGTTACGATGCGTCCCCCTAGAGGAGAATTTTCGGTCAGAACATTACGCATTGCCAAAAATATGGGTTATGATACTGTGCTGTGGTCCTTTGCGTACAACGACTGGAATACGGACGCTCAGCCCGACAGGGACACGGCGTACAGGCGAATAACGTCCGCAACGCACAACGGGGCTGTATATCTTCTCCATGCGGTATCCGAAACAAATACGGCGATACTGCCTGATGTCATCGACTACTGGCTTGATAACGGATATACGGTAAAAAGCATTTCGGGATAAAAAAAGAGCATCGGCACATAATAATGCAAGCCGATGCTTTTGTATCACTGTAATTAACACAAAAAAGAAAACGCTCCCGCAGGAGCGTTACGTTAAATCGTTATTCTCAGGAAACAGCGTTTAACTTCTTAGCAAGCTGAGATTTCTTTCTAGCTGCAGCGTTCTTGTGGATAATACCCTTTGCTGCTGCCTTATCAACTGCTTTAACTGCAACCTTAACGTTGTCAGCGTTAGTATCAGCGTCAACCTTCTTCAGAATAGTCTTAAGAGCGGTCTTGTCAGCCTTATTGCTAGCCTGCTTTGTAGCAGATACTAAAACTCTCTTCTTGGCAGATTTAATGTTAGGCACTTACGGCACCTCCTTTATACAGATCTACATATAATCATAGTTATATTTCACAATACGCTTTATTATAGCACGTCCAAAACGAAAATGCAATACTTTTTTACGATTTTTTTGAAAAAATTCTTCGGGAGGAAATTTTATGCAGCTTACGGGAAGAACAGATATGGCGGCGGAGTTTGTAAAGGGCAAAAACGGAATAAGATGTGAAAGCTATGAGCTTTACGGAGAAAAGATAACCGAAATAATCGTTTCCGAAAAGGAAACCGCTCTTTTTAACCGCCCCTGCGGAAGATATTTTACCGTTGACAGTACGGACGTTCCTTATGCGGACGGTCAGATCCATGCGCTGTGTACGGTGCTTAACAAGCTCCTTCCGGAAGGAAAATGTCTTGTCACGGGGCTTGGAAACCCGTCTGTAGCGTCTGACAGTCTTGGCTGGAGAGCGGCAGGCAGGGTACTTGCGACCTCACATTTCATAGAAAGTATGCACAATGCGGACGGAATAGGGAATGTGTCGGTAATAAGGACGGATGTTTCGGCAAATTCCGGTATAGACAGCGTCTTTCACGCAATATTCTGTGCGGAGAAGATAAAAGCGGACTATATTGTAGCAATAGACAGCCTTGCGTGCAGTGAGCCGGAGCGCCTTTGCAGGAGCATACAGGTCACGGATACCGGCATAACGCCGGGCAGTACCGCAGGCAACAGTAACCGTCTTGACAGAGCGGCGGCAGGCATACCGGTAATCGCTGTAGGCGTTCCTACCACTATGGAGTATGAAAGCGATAACGACAGATTTTTTGTGACAAGATATGATATAGATGCCGAGATAAGCAGGTATGCACATATAATATCCTGTGCGCTCAACCGCAGTCTGTGTCCGTCACTGTCATACAGCGACATATCAATGCTGATGAATTATTCCTGAATATTTGCGGAAAATGAATCATAAGCTGTAACAAGAAAAATCCAACCGAGAAAACACTTGGCGAAAGGAAAGGCTTATGAGAGGCAATAAAAACAAAGGTATTGTAAAGGTTCTTGGCATAGGGCTTACGGCGGCGGTATTATCGTTTACCCTGACGGGCGTAGCTGAAAACGCCGTAACCGGAGCGGTAAGCGGTAAAAGCGTTTCAGACGGACTAAGACAGCTTACCGCACTGAGCGTTATGCTTGCTGTTCCTGTAAACGAATTTGACGGCAGGGATGAAGATACGGTTTCATCCGAGCCTTGCACAGAGAAACCGGACAATGAAACAAAGACTGAAAAGCAGGAGCAGAAAGCGCCTGCGATCGATAATCCGTCAAGCAGTACGCAGGATATTTCCGGTGAAACGCTGGTGCCGGTCGATGCTCCCGCCGATGTAAAAACACGACTGATTTCCGTCAACATAAGAAAGGACAAGGACGATCTTACACAATATACGGCAAAGGACGGTACGGTCAAGGAAAAGCACTACGGAAAGATTGGCGGCGACAATGTAATAGACCTCGAAAACGGTCAGATAAGAAACTGCACCAAACTGCCGTCGGAGCTTATAGGTGCTGAGGCTGAGAAAAAGCCTTCTGTCACGCTGTCGGACAGCAACGAACCTCAGGTGCTTATAATACATACGCATACGACCGAAAGCTACGAACGTGACAGTGACGGATATTACGATACCGATTATGACGGCAGATCGCTTTGCCCTGCAAACAGCGTTGTGGGAGTAGGGGCGGTGCTTGCGCAGACGCTTGCTGATAACGGAATAAGCACGCTGCACGACGGAACGGTCTTTGACGATCCTGTTTACAACTACTCTTATTCAAGAAGCAGGGAACGAACAGAGGAGTTGCTGAAAGAGTATCCGTCAATAAAAATAGTGCTGGATATTCACCGTGACGGAATAGCGGACGGAGATGTGAGAATAGCTCCCGTTGCAGAAATCAACGGCAGAAAAGCGGCACAGATAATGATAATATGCGGATGTGACGATGGCACGGATATATTGCCGGATTATATGGATAACCTCCGCTTTGCGTCATACTTGCAAAATGCGATAGAAAAAGATAACAAAGGCATAACACGGCCTATGCTTTTCGATTATCGGTTTTATAATCAGGATCTGGCTGAGGCTTCACTGGTTATAGAATTCGGAGCGTTGGCAAATGATATTGAGCAGGTTCGATACTCAGCCGAACTTGCCGGCAGGAGCATTGCAAATTTGCTGAAAAATTATGAACAATAAAAAAGCATACTGCTATAAAAAGCGTATCGGAAAGATTATGATAAGGAGCCGAACACAAGCGTTATAAACAGATAAACCGCCCGGGCATTAAATCCGGGCGGTTTTTGTGAAGTTTGACGTAAGAAAAAGAGATGCCCCCCGCCAAAATAGCAGAGGTTCATCTCTTTTTGTACAGATGAAACATCTGTATCACTGATATTATAGGCTGTTTGACCTTAAAAGTCAAGCGGTACGTTCCGAAACATTACGCACCTGAGGTATCGGTAAAATGCCGACACCCTAAAAAAGATAGCGTAACCGGTTATGCGAACTTTCGGGAATGGTGCAGACGTGTAAAGAGAGCTTGCAGGCAGGAGCATTGCAAATTTGCTGAAAAATTCTGAACAATAAAAAAGCATACTGCCGTAAAAAGCGTATCGGAAAGATTATGATAAGGAGCCGAACAC
>ULUJ01016284.1_pt1 | contig 12732 bp, 9 predicted proteins | sample 1958381 | NCBI WGS metagenome assembly ULUJ01 (sample SAMEA4835757, study PRJEB28245) | human gut metagenome | biome: gut microbiome; material: fecal sample | place: Denmark | collected 2008 | reverse complement strand
CCACCGGACTGTTGCTCTGTGCCGCTCGTCCTTCGAGCCCCTATGCAAAAGAAAAAACGGCCACCCTCTGACGAGGGCAGCCGTTTTTTGGTGGAGACAACGGGGCTCGAACCTGTGACCTCCTGCGTGTGAAGCAGGCGCTCTGACCAGCTGAGCTATGCCTCCGAGTGACAAATAATAGTTTACCACATTTTTTGAATTTGTAAAGACCTAAATTTAAAATTTATCCGTGTTTTTATATATTCGGGCAAAAAAGAGCCGCCGCGGCGGTCGGGCTGCGGCGGGTATGGCTCGTCAATCGACAAAATCCTTGAGCTTTTTGCTCCTGCTGGGGTGGCGGAGCTTTCTGAGTGCTTTCGCTTCTATCTGACGGATCCTCTCACGGGTGACGTTGAATATTGCGCCGACCTCTTCGAGGGTGTGCGGGTGGCCGCCCTCAAGACCGAAGCGCAGACGGAGCACCTGAGCCTCTCTCGGGGTCAGGGTCTTGAGCACGTCGTTGAGCTGCTCTTTAAGAAGCATCATCGATGCGGCGTCCGCCGGTGCGGGGGCATCGTCGTCGGGGATGAAGTCGCCGAGGTGGCTGTCCTCCTCCTCGCCGATGGGCGTTTCAAGCGAAACGGGCTCCTGAGCGACGCGCAGGATCTCCCTGACCTTTTCAACGGGCATATCAAGCCTCTGGGCTATCTCCTCGGCGGTGGGATCTCTGCCGTTCTCATGGAGCAGCTGGCTGTTGGTCTTTTTAACTTTATTGATGGTCTCGACCATATGCACGGGGATACGGATCGTCCTCGCCTGGTCGGCAATGGCTCTGGTTATCGCCTGTCTTATCCACCACGTGGCGTAGGTCGAGAATTTGAAGCCCTTGGTGTAATCGAATTTATCGACCGCCTTGATGAGGCCGAGGTTGCCCTCCTGAATGAGGTCAAGGAAGTGCATTCCCCTGCCCACATACCTCTTGGCGATGCTGACGACAAGGCGCAGGTTGGCCTCCGCAAGGCGCTGCTTTGCTTTTTTGTCGTCATCGGCTATTCTGATAGCAAGCTCGATCTCCTCCTCGGGGGTGAGCAGCGGCACCCTGCCTATCTCCTTGAGATAGACCTTAACGGGGTCGTCCACATTCGCTCCCTTATCGTCGCCCGCACCGATATCGAGCGACTTCGGGATATCCACGTCAAAATTCTCGATAGCGTCGCTTGAGATATCGTCCACAACTTCAATGTTATTTGCCTCGAGTGTTTCATAGAGCTTATCAAGCTCCTCAACGTCGAGATTCATCTCGATCATGGCGGCGTCGATATCCTGAGTGGTCAGCTTACCTGTGGCTTTACCTTTCTCCACAAGCGCCTTGAACGGCGTTTTCTTCTCTGTTCCTTCCATTAAAACTCACATCCTATGTATAATTATTTTTTATTAAACAGCTTCAAATATTCCTCCGCGCTGAGGGAGGAAACATCGGTAGGCTTGCTCTCAGCCGCATTTTGCAGCACGGATATGCAATCCTCGCACTCTCTGAGCGTATTATTCAGCTCCGCAGAGCTCATATATATCCTCGTAACGCTGCCCATCTCCTCCGGGGTAAATTCCCTTGCGAAAAGGCTTAGCTCGGGGATAAAGCCCTTGTCGAGCTTGTCCGCAAGACAGCGCATTATCCGCTTGTTGAAGTCGGTCACGAAATCATCGGCGGAGAATTTATCTTTGAGCTTCGGATAAAAATCGGGGTTGCGCATAAGCGAAGCTATCAGCGTTTCCTCCGCTTTGGCGGCCCGTATATTGGCGGCTCGCTGCGGATTATTTTTATCGGCGAAGCTACGCTCTATCAGCGCCTCGCTCTCCTTGAGCCTTTTTGACTCATCGCTGCGCCGCTGCCTTGTCTTGACAGAGCGGATCTGAGCGTTGATGCTTTCCGCCGACACGCCAAGCTCATTTGACAGCCTGGTGGCGTAGATATCGCACTCGATCGCGCTGCACTCGGCGAGTATTTGGGCTGCGGCGGTCAAAAATCGCAATTTGCCGTCGTCGGTATTGAGATTGTATTTGTTCCGCTCCTGAAGCAGGCGGTATTCCGTCTTGTTGGCGGCCATGCCGAGCAGCTCGGCGAAGCGCTCCTTGCCGTGGGTGCGGATTATCTCGTCGGCGTCCTTGCCGCCGCTCATGGTGACGACGCGGAGCTTCAGCCCCGTCTTGCCGAGCACATTAAGCGCGCGCTGCGTAGCCTCCCTGCCCGCGCCGTCGTTGTCGTAGCAGATGATTATTTCCTCTGCGTAGCGGGAGAGCAGATTCGCCTGCTCGCTTGTGAAAGCCGTGCCGAGGCAGGCTATTGCATTGGTAAAGCCCGCCTGATGCAGGGCTATGACATCCATATATCCCTCGACGAGCAGCAGCTTGTTTTCGTTGGCATTCTTGGCAAAATTCAAGGCAAAAACGCCGTTGCTCTTTTTATATACCGGAGTGTCGGAGGTGTTGATATACTTGGGCTTCGAGTCATCCATGACTCTTCCGCCGAAGGCTATCACGTTGCCCCTAAGGTCGATTATCGGGAACATCACGCGGTTGCGGAAATTATCGTAATAATTCGCCTTGCCGTTCTTATCCGAGCGCCTGACGAGGTTAGCGAGCACCATTTCCTCATAGGTGAAGCCCTTGGAGCGAAGGTGCTCCGTCAGGGCGTGCCAGCTGTCGGGCGCATAGCCGAGGCCGAAGTGCCTGATCGTGGCGGTAGTGAGCGCACGGCGCAGAAAATAGTCGAGCGCAGGGCGGTTTTTCTCATTCATAAGGCAGGTGTTGAAAAATCTCGCTGCCTCTCGGTTCGCCGCAAGCAGACGCATTCGCCGCTTGGCAAGCGTATCGTCGTAGCCGTCCTCGGGCATGGACATCCCCGCCATCTGAGCGACGGTCTTGACCGCCTCAACATAGTCGAGGTTGTCTATCCTGCGGATGAAGCTGATGACATCGCCGCCCGCGCCGCAGCCGAAGCAATAGAATGAATTTGTATCGGGATACACCGTGAACGACGGTGTCTTTTCGTTATGGAACGGACACAGACCCACAAGGGTCTTGCCCCGCCGCCGCAGAGTTATGTGGGAGGATATCACTTCCTCGATATCGACCCGCTCTTGCAGCTCCTGGATAAATCGCTCGCTGATAGCCATAAGCCCACCTCGCTTCCCTAACGGCTCAGCGTTTTATTTCACTTTCGTTTGTTTTTGATTATCAATATCACCATTATCATGACCGCCGCAAGACCCGCACAAAGGGGCAGGAGCTTCGCCGCATATCCGTCGGAGGCGTTCTTTGCCTCTGCGGAGGTAACGGGTGCCGTGCTCGCATGGGTAGTGAGCACCGCAGCGGTCGACGGCACGGAGATGAATTCCGTCGTCGTCTCTGATAAAGCCGTAGTAGCGGTGGTCGCCGCGGAGGTCGATAACGCCGTTGTCATGGTCGCGGTCGCCTTGACCGTCGCTTTGACGGTGGTTTGCTTCACGGTCATCGGTTTTGCCGTTGTCGCCTTTGCCGTAGTCGGCGCGGCGGTGGTCGTCGGCTTCTCGGTCACTGTCTGAGAAACGCCTCTCGGCACGGGGTTGGCATTGCCGCCGAGACCGACGGGAGTATATAAATAGTATGAATCCGATGGGTATTTCAGCCGCCTGCCGACGCCCGCCTTGCCCTCCCAGACCACATTCTGCTCAAACAGAGTGAGCTTGCCGTCGGAGTAATCCTTGACAATCGCCCAGTGGTCGCTTGAGGAGCCTCGCATGGCCGCTGTGCAATAGACCACGTCGCCTTTCTTAGGCTCGGAGGTCGGCTCAAAAGCATAGCCCTCGGTGAGCATGACAAGCCCTGTATTCGCATAGGCGAGCACCTCAAGTCCGAATGCTTCACGGTAAAATCGCATTATCAACTCGTTGCACTGGTAATAGCTGTCATTTTCGTTATACAGGGCATCAACGCCGCAAAAGGTATCCGCAACGAAGCCCTTTCCTTTTATTTCTTTATATGTACCGCCGCTGACATCGTCATACCAATTTGCAAACGAGCTGACGGATATTGCCGCCGCAAGAAGCAGCGCCGCGGCAACGACGGAGATATATTTAATTCTCTTTTTCATATCAGAATGCGTCTCCGAGCTTACTCCACGCCTTAGGCACAAACAATTCGGTAAAAACCTTAACGGCGTATCTGTCGGTCATGCCGGCAATGAAGTCGCACGCCGCGGTCGGCACTCCGTCACGCTTCGCAATGGCTACGAACTGCTCGGGCATCTGCTCGGGATTCTCTGAGTAATAGAAGTAAAGGCGCTGTATCATCTCTATTGCCTTCTTTTCCTCGCCCTTGCAGGCGGGGTTGGTGTAGACCTTGGCAAACATAAATTCATGCAGCTCGTCAAAGACCTCGGCAACACCCTTCTCAAGGACGATATCGTCTCCGCTGTGCTCGATGCAGCTGATAACAAGGGTGTTTATCCTTGCGCTCTTTGAATGCCCCAGCTCGTTGCGAATGGCAAGCGGGATATCCTCCTCGCACATTATGCCGGCGATTGTAGCGTCGTCAATATCGTGATTTATGTAGGCGATCCTGTCGGCAAGGCGGACGACACGTCCCTCAAGGGTCGCCGCCTGCTCGCCGCTTGTGTGGCGCTCGATGCCGTTGCGGACCTCAAAGGTGAGATTCAGCCCCCTGCCCTCTTTTTCGATCTTATCCACCACACGCAGGCTCTGTTGATAATGCCTGAAACCGTTGGGGCAGACAGCATTCAGCGCACGCTCGCCCGCATGGCCGAACGGGGTATGACCGAGATCATGGCCGAGCGCGATAGCCTCGGTCAGGTCGCCGTTGAGCAGCAGAGCGCCCGAAATAGTCCTTGCGATCTGAGCCACTTCAAGAGTATGAGTCAGTCTTGTGCGGTAGTAATCGCCCTCGGGTGAAAGGAAAACCTGAGTTTTATGTTTCAGCCGTCTGAAAGAGCTGCAATGGATGATCCTATCCCTGTCGCGCTGGAAAACGGTGCGGATAGGGCACTCCTCCTCGGGGCGAAGCCGACCCTTGCTCTCGGCGGCAAACGCCGCCCTCGGCGAGAGGATCTCTTTCTCCCTCTTACAGGCGTTTTCTCTGATGGTATCCACTAAATCACCCCTTCAATTAATAAATACAAGCCGATTCGGTCGAATCCTTTGCGGAAATTATGAACAAATTGTAAATAATACACCGCCGTGCCCGTTTTCGGCACAGCGGCACAGAGAAATTGCGTTCTTTGATTTTTCCGTCTTGTGCGGAAGTCGGAATTGAAAAATTACGCCCTCACAGTCTTTCCGCTTCGGCGAGCCATGCGGCTGCGGAGGCGTCGCCGGGCATACGCCAATCGCCGCGAGGCGAAAGGGCGATACTGCCGACCTTGACTCCGTCGGGCACGCAGTTACGCTTGAACTGCTGGCTGAAGAAGCGGCGGCAGAATGTGACGAGCCATTTCTTGATCGTTTCGCCGTCGAAATCGTCCTTAAACGCCTTGCAGGCGAGGAAATATATCTTGGCCGGCGAGAAGCCGTAGCGGAGCATATAATAAAGGAAAAAGTCATGCAGCGCATAGGGTCCTACTATGCTCTCGGTCTGCTGCGCTATCTTGCCGCTCGCGTCGGGCGGCAGCAGCTCGGGGCTTATCGGGGTGTCGGCGATATCCCTGAGCGCATCGGAGCTGCTCTCAAATGTGCCGCCCTTGATAAGGCTCTCTATCATCCAGCGTATCAGCGTCTTGGGGATAGTGGCGTTCACGCCGTACATGCTCATGTGGTCGCCGTTGTAGGTGCACCAGCCGAGGGCGGATTCGCTCAGGTCGCCCGTGCCGATGACTATGCCGCCGACCTTGCCCGCAAGATCCATGAGCACCTGCGTGCGCTCACGAGCCTGAGAATTCTCATAGGTCAGGTCAAACTGCTCGGGGTCGTGGCCTATATCGGCGAAATGCTGCATACAGGCAGCTTTTATATTTATCTCCTCAACGGTAACGCCGAGAGATTCCATAAGCGAAAGGGCGTTGTTATAGGTTCTGTCCGTCGTGCCGAAGCATGGCATAGTGACGCCTACCACGTCGGAAGCGGGTCTGCCCAGCCCCTTGACCGCCTGCACGCTCACGAGCAGCGCAAGGGTCGAGTCAAGCCCGCCCGAAATACCGATAACGGGGCGGCAATTCGTCTTGATAAGGCGTTTTTTGAGACCTGCGACCTGCATTTCAAATATGGCAAGGCATCTCTCGGTGCGGTGCTTCTCGGTGTCGGGCACAAAGGGCAGCTTGCCTATCTTATAGTATGAGCCGTCAGAAGCGGACTCCGCCTTGGGGACTCTAACGGTCTGTATGGCGGGGTCGCCGTAGCGCTTCCTGCAATCGGTGAAGCTGCTCTTTTTGGCTCTGTCGCTGCGGATGCGCTCAATGTCGACATCGGTTATCAATATATAATCGCTCGTCAAGGGCTTCTCCTGCTCACAGAGGAGCTTGCCGTTCTCGGCGATAAGCGAATGACCCGAGAAAACAAGGTCTGTGGTCGATTCAAGGCTGCCCGCCGAGCAATATGCATAGGCGCAGATGCTGCCCGCCGACTGCTGAGTAACTATCTGACGGCGGTATTCACGCTTGGCAATGACCTCGTTGCTGGCGGAGAGATTGGCTATGACCTCCGCACCCGCAAGGCAGAGCAGAGTGCTCGGGGGCAGGGGCGCCCAGAGATCCTCGCAGATCTCGAAGCCAACCTTAACGCCGCCGAGGTCAAACACGGAGCTGCCGACCGATACGGTGTAGCTCTCGCCGCCTATGCCGAGCTCGGCCGAAGTTATCGACTCGGGAGCGCCGTCCGCAGAGTCAAACCATCTCTTCTCATAGAATTCGCCGTAATTCGGGATAAAGGTCTTGGGCACAACGCCCACGACCCTGCCGCCGAAGAAAATGACGGCGCAGTTATAAAGCGAGCCGCTCATCACGACGGGGGCGCCGACCGCAAAGGCAACGCCGCATTTGGCGCTCTCCGCGGCAAGCGTGTCAAGCGCCGACTTGACCCCGTCGCCGAGGGTGCGCTGAGCGAATAGATCGGCGCAGGTGTAGCCGGTCAGCCCCAGCTCGGGGAAAACAAGCAGATCGACATTCTTATCGGCGGCGCTGCGGATATAATCCACGGTGCGCTGCGTATTCAGCTCCACATCCGCCACCTCAACGTCGGGAACGGCGCAGGCTACTCTGAAATAATCAAACATATCATGACCTCTTTCGGTTCTTTGATATTTTACGGCTGGACGGGCACGGGGTGAGCCTCGCTCACATGCTCAATGGTGATGAAATTATTCCTTGCCGCGTAAGCCCACTTCATGCCGAATATCTTGCAAGCCGCGTCAAGGGGCACATAGAGCTGACCTTCGTTGCCTCGAAATACTTTATTGCCCATCTCGACCTCGCCGTTCGGCGTTTCGGCTTTGCTGCTGCCCTCATTAAAGGCGGCGCTCCTGCCGTAGACCGAAAGCTCCACTCTGCCGGGCTTCCTTGCGACCTCGCCGCCGATGAAGCCGATGAGGGTAGCAAAGGCGGCATACCACACGCCGTCGATGCACACGGGCGGGAGCGAAGCGGCGCAGAGACCGAGGTCAACGCCCTTGAACATGGTCCTCGTCCTGCCGGGGCCGAATACGGGGGCGACCCTGTAGGGTCTTATCTCGTCCTTGGCCTTATCAATGCAGCATTCGTCGACCACTCTGCCGTCGTCAAGCTCGGAGATAAGCGTGGCTTTATCGCCGTCGATCTCGATAAGGGCATACATGCAGTTGAATTCCTCCTGCGGATAATATGAGCAATGCCATATCTTATCGCAGGTCTTGGTGCCGGGAGGATTCATGTGACCGTTGCCCAGCTCATAATGGACAGTGCCCTGTGACGGGCGGTCAAAAAGCTCCTCATTGCGTATCGGATAGCTTCTTGAGAAATTATGCTCATGACCCGAGAAAAGCACATCGAGCTTCTCCATGCCCTCGCGCATCATCGGGTAAGCGTCGTCATTCGCAAGATTTGAGCCGCTGTAATATATCGGGAAATGGTATGCTCCGAATTTCCACGTCTTATCGGAGGCGTCGAGATCCTTTATCAGCCAATCGTTGACAAGTTCGGGCTCGTTGACGCCCATGATCGCAAAATGGACGTTGCCGTAGTCAAAGGAATAGTTCTCGGGTCTCCAGCCCTCGGGGCCGTTGAGCGGATAGGAATAGGCAAGCTCGGCGTTGAAGAATTCCGCAGGCTCGGCATAGTATCTGCCCTGCTCGGTGGGGAAATACTGCTTGAAGCCCCTGTTATCGTGGTTGCCGCAGCACATCATATAGGGCAGGTGCTCCATAACGCCCTCCATGCCTTCGTACATGGCGTTCCACTGTATCTCATGCTGGCCGCAGTTGGTGTTATCGCCCGCGGTGAGGATGAATTTAACGTCGGGGTGCTTCTTGAGCACGTTCTTGAGGAATTTATTGAAGGCGGAATAATCGGGGTTATAATGGTCGTTATCCTTCTGATGATCCGAGATGGCGATGAATTTGAACTTGGTCAAATTCTCCTCCTCGGTGTCGAAATAATACTCCTCGCTGCGCTCCTCGGCGCTGCCGCAGGTGTAATAATAACGGGTGCCGGGCTTCAGACCCTCAAGCTTCGCCCAAAAAAGTCTGCTGACGCTGACGTCGCTTTTGAATTCATTTGTTATCGCCTGAACTCTCTTTTTTTCTCCGCCTTTTTCGCTGAACTCGACATAGCCCTCGGTCACCTCGGCGCTCGCACGCCATGTGATCGTCATCGAGGTCTTGGCGTCGCCCGAGATGCTGACCATGATATGGTCGGGCTTCTTTGCGGCAAGTCTGTAATTCGGCTGTCTTTCCATATATTTTACCTCACATTATCTTAAATAATCTCGCGCCGTGGGCGTTAACTTTTGCCTTTAATTCGCCGCCGTCAAGCGGATACTCTTCGTGCGCCCAAAGGTCGCGAGCCTTGTATTCTCTGCCGCCGACGGCGATATCGGTGATATCAAACGATATCTCCCGCTCGGCTTCGTCAGTATTGAAAAGGGCTATGTATTTGCATTCTTCGCCCTTTGCGGCCCAAATAATCTCTCCTCTGCCCTGCGCCTCGTCACGGCGGAGCTGCCGCGCGGAATGCGAATTTTTGAGCATATCTATAAGCTCCGAATTCGTCAGCAGCGAGAGGGTGAATTCGTCATTTCGGCGCATCTCCGCGCCTATCATAAGCGGCGAGCGGAAGATGCTCCAAAGGGTCATCATCGTTATCTGCTCGTCGTGAGTGAATCTTGTGTATCGCTCGGTGTTGCCTCTGCCGCCCGCCACGGCGAGCCTGCCGATGGGCAGCATATCGCAGTCGGGGTATGCGCCTGTCTGCACATAGTCCTGCCACGCAAGGCAGCGGTCAAACATATCGTGAAGCCTGTCCCAATTATCCCAGAAATCGCCCGTCATGCGCCACATATTGGCGTTCGCGGCAAGGTGCTCATGCTCGCTGACGGGGGCGGGTCCCGGCGAAAGGCTCAGCACCATATCCCTGCCGCAGCGGTCGATGGCCTTGCGGAGCATCTCTATCTCGCCCCGCGCGGAATACGGGTCATTGGGCTTAAATTCGGTGTTGGCGATATCGTCGCACTTGATGAAATCGACGCCCCACGAGGCATAAAGCTCTAAGAGCGAATCGTAATACTCCTGCGCTCCCCTCTTGTGCGGGTCAACGCCGTACATATCGGTGTTCCACGGGCAGACGGAGAACTGCTGCGCTATATCCCTTGCGGTCAGCCCCTCGCATTTTATCGCCGTGCCCGCATGGACGGCCTGCCTCGGGATGCCACGCATTATATGAATGCCGAATTTCAGCCCAAGGGCGTGAATTTTATCGGCTATCGGTTTGAAGCCCTTGCCGCCCGCCGAGGACGGGAAGCGCTCGACCGAGGGTATCAGGCGGGAATATTCATCCATGCACAGCGGCGCAAAATTGTGATAATCGAAGCCGTCAGCCGTCGGCTCCGACCACTGGATATCGCAGACGACGTATTCCCAGCCGTATTCTTTAAGATATTTTGCCATGTATTCGGCGTTGCCGAGCAGTTGCTCCTCATTGACCGAAGCTCCGTAGCAATCCCAACTGTTCCACCCCATGGGCGGGGTCGGGGCAAGTTTCTTATGCATAGCGTTCTTCCTTTCGGTAAACTCTGACGCAAAACTCCGCCTGCGTCACAAGGCGGTCGACCCCGTCGAGCTTCTGCTGATCGGCTCTGCCGGTTTTGTAATAATACGGGGTCATTTTAAACAGCGCAAGCACGGCGGCATTATCGGCAAGCTCCAATTCGGCGGATATCCTGCGCTCATCGACAAGCTCAAAGCCGTCAAGCTGGGGCTCCGGCATTTCGTTCCTGTAGGGCTTGTCATAGACAAGCTGCTTTAGCGAAAAAAGGTGATCCTCGGCGGGGATAACTCTGATCAGCACTCCGCCGCCTTTCAGAACCCTGCGGAATTCATCATCCGCCTCGGGTGAAAAAATATTGAGCACGCAGTCGCATTCGCCGCTCGCAACGGGCAGCGAAAACACACCCGCAACGGCGGTCTCCGCGCCGCATTTGCGCTTTGAGAAATACTCGAGGGCGTCCTTTGAGATATCGACCCCGAGCACCTGAGCCGACGGCAGCGCCGCTTTGACGCCCGCCGTGTAATAGCCCTCGCCGCAGCCCGCGTCAAGGATAACGGCGTCGGGCGGCAGCAATTCGCTGCATACGGCGCAGACCTCGTCACGCAGGAAGGAATAATACCCCGCATTGAGGAAATCACGCCTCGACCTGACCATTACGCGGTCGTCGCCGTGGCGTTTAGCACCCGAGCTTTGCGAGAGCAGCAGATTGACGTAGCCGAATTTTGACTTGTCGAAGCAGTGGTTGCCCTCGCAGCGCAGGAGCGAGCCGCAGTCCGCAAGCCCGCCGCCGCACACGGGGCATATGAATCCCGACATATTAGGCATATTAAATCTCCGAAAGGCTGCATCAACACTCCGTCGGAGAGAATGATGCAGCCTTGAATGCAATTATTCCTCGGCCTTTTTAAAGCCGTATTTGATAAGTATGTTATTGATCCTGTCCTTGGGATCGAGCAGCTTGCTGACCGATTCGTCGTGGTTGAGCGTGTCGATTATATAAGCGCAATACTTGGACATATCAACGCTCACATACCACTCTCTCGCCAGCAGCTCGGGGGTAGAATAAATAAGATTTGTGGTGAAAACCTTGCTGATGAGGCCGTCGGCATAAGCCTTGTCAAAGGTCTTGAGACCGTTGCAGAATAGGCCGAAGGAGGCGCAGATGAAGATCCTGTTTGCCTTGAGCTCCTTGAGCCTTGTGGCGACCTCTATCATGGAGTCGCCCGAGGATATCATATCGTCGATGATGATAACATCCTTGCCCTCGACATTGTCGCCGAGGAATTCATGCGCCACTATAGGATTCCTGCCGTCAATAATGGTGGAGTAGTCGCGGCGCTTATAGAACATACCGAGGTCAACGCCGAGCACGGAGGAGAAGTAGATACATCTGCCCATGCCGCCCTCATCGGGTGAAATGACCATCATGTGGTCACTGTCAATGTTGAGGTCTGTGATATTTTTGCACATCGCCTTTATCATCTGATAAACGGGCTGCACATTCTCAAAGCCGCTCTGAGGAACCGCATTCTGGACTCTGGGATCGTGCGCGTCAAAGGTGATGAAATTATCCGCACCGTAATTGAGACAAAGCTCACGGAGCATATCGGCGCAGTCGAGGGATTCTCTGCTCAGGCGTCTGTGCTGCCTGCCCTCATAGAGCATGGGCATGATGACGGTTATCTTCCTTGCCTTGCCCGCCACGGCGCTTATAGCCCTCTTGAGATTGGCGTAGTGATCGTCGGGGCTCATCGGGTGATCCTTGCCGTACATCTTATACACGACGCCGTAATTGAACGGATCACAGAGGATGAAGAGGTCAAAGCCTCTTATAGTCTCCTTGATAACGCATTTACCCTCGCCCGTACCGAATCTCGGGAAGGAGGCGTTGATGATGTAGGAATCTCTCTGATATCCGTCAAACTGGATAGACTCCTTATGCTCGTTTTTCCATTCTCTTCTCCACTTGACAAGATAGTAGTCTATCTTGCTTGCAAGCATCTCGCAGCCGGGCAGAGGAATTATGCCGAGCTTGCCGACGGGAATGGATTTAAAATCTTCGTATTCAGCCATTGCGGTTCCCTCCAAATCTTATTATAAAACTATTCTACAATATTTTGGAGAATTTGAAAAGGGAATATCGAAAAAAGGCGGTGAAAATTTGTATAAAATAAAACATTATATTTTGGTTATTTTGCCGAGATTGATGCAACCGTTACAGCACATAGCTGCGGTCGATATTGATAACACAGAAGCATTTGCCGTTCCTCTGCCTGACACGTTTCTCGACCTCCGCCCTGAACTGCTCCTCGCTGAGCTTTGATCTATAGGGCAAAACGACGTCAAATATAAGATTGGTGTGGGTCGGGCCGTCCACCACTCTGAAGTCGTGGATAGTCGCGTCCGATTCTATCTCTTTAACCGTCTCGGTCACGAGCGCCCTGAATCTGTCGGTCTCCTCATCATCGACCATGATAGGATCCATGTGAATGGAAAGCTCGATGCCGAGTTTCTCCCGCACCTCGCGCTCGATA
>ULUJ01069518.1_pt1 | contig 12895 bp, 10 predicted proteins | sample 1958381 | NCBI WGS metagenome assembly ULUJ01 (sample SAMEA4835757, study PRJEB28245) | human gut metagenome | biome: gut microbiome; material: fecal sample | place: Denmark | collected 2008 | reverse complement strand
CGTGGCCGAACGCTACCCGGCGGCCCGCGTCACCGAAGACAACGGACGGGTCTGGACCGATTCGTGCGTGGAGTTCTTCATCGCACCCGACCAGGGGCTCTACTACAACTTCGAGACCACCTGCATCGGACGGCTGCTGCTCGGCGCCCGTAAATCGCGCACTGAGGCCGAGCACGCCTCGCCCGAGACGCTGGGAGGGATCCTGCGGCGCACGTCGCTGCCCGGCGAACCCTTTGCCGAGCGCGAGGGCGACAACCGCTGGCATGTAGTACTGGCCATCCCGCCCCGTGCGCTCTTCCGCCACCGGATCGAGGACTGGAGCGGCGTCGAGGCCCGCATGAACCTCTTCAAATGCGGCGACGAACTCTCGCACCCGCATTTCCTCTCGTGGCAGCCGATCCGCACCGAAAAACCGGACTTCCACCGCCCGGAATTCTTCGCACAGGTGCGATTCGGCGAATGATAAGGCGAAGTTGCATGAAATAAGAATGATCGCAACAAAAACAAATCATATGAACAACAAGTATTCACTTCCGAAAGACGGGGGCCTGATTGCGGAATCGGCCCCGCGCGACATCATCCATCGCTACGAAAAGATCCGCACGAACGTCTACGAAAACGAGTATCTCGGCGTACAGTACGTGGCTGATGCCATTGTCAAGGCGATCCGCAACCACGAGGAGACCCACTCGTCGAACGGCGTCTATGACGAGATGCAACCCTTCGTGCTGGGTCTGACCACCGGCCGCACCCCGCTGGGACTCTACAACGAACTGGTCCGCCGCCACAAGGCCGGACAGATCAGCTTCCGCAACGTCGCCGTTTTCAGCCTCGACGAGTTCTACCCGATCAAGTCGTCCGAGCAGCAGAGCCGCAACTACCGCATCCACGAGGAGTTCCTCAACCACATCGACATCCTGCCCGAGAATATCCACATTCCCGACGGTACGATCGCCGAAAACAAGGTATCGGAATACTGCGCCTCCTACGATCAGGCGGCACGCGAGATCGACCTGATGATCATCGGCGTCGGCGAAGACGGACAGGTCGGATTCAACGAGCCCGGCTCCTACGCACGCTCACGCACCCGTCTGGTGCAGCTCACCTACAACACGCGCAAGATCCAGTCGGGCACCTTCTTCGGACTGGAGAACACGCCCAAGATGGCCATCACGATGGGCATCGACACGATCATGCGCGCCGACCGGATTATCCTGATGGCCTGGGGCGAGGACAAGGCACGCATCGTACAGCGCGTCGTCGAGGGCGACATCACGGGACAGGTTCCCGCATCGTACCTCCAAGCCCACCCGAACATCGAGGTGGTGATCGACGAGAACGCCGCACAGCTGCTCACGCGCGAACAGACGCCGTGGCTCGTCGGCCCGTGCGACTGGACCCCGAAGTTCGTCCGCAAGGCCGTCGTATGGCTCTGCAGCGTGGTCAAGAAGCCGATTCTGAAACTCACCTACAAGGACTACATCGAGAACTCGCTGGGCGAGCTGCTCGAACAGGGCCGCACCTACGACCGCATCAACATCGACGTATTCAACGACCTGCAGCACACGATTACGGGCTGGCCGGGCGGCAAGCCCAACGCCGACGACTCGACGCGCCCCGTGCCGTCGAAACCCTTCCCGAAACGCGTGGTGATCTTCTCGCCCCACCCCGACGACGACGTGATCTCGATGGGCGGAACGTTCATCCGCCTCGTACAGCAGGGACACGACGTGCATGTGGCCTATGAGACCTCGGGCAACGTGGCCGTACACGACGACGTCGTGCTGCAAAACATCGACACCTCGCGCGAACTGGGTTACGGCGACCATGTGGACGAGGTCAGCAAGATCATCGCCGGCAAGAAGAAGGGCCAGCCCGAACCGCGCGCCCTGCTCGACCTGAAGGGTTCGATCCGCCGCGCCGAAGCCCGCGCCGCCGTACGCTCGTTCGGCCTGAATCCCGACACAAACGCCCACTTCCTCAACCTCCCGTTCTACGAGACGGGCGGTATCAAGAAGGGCCAGCTCACCGAGAAGGACATCAACATCATCGTCGAGTTGCTGCGCAAGGTGAAGCCCCACCAGATCTACGCCGCCGGCGACCTAGCCGACCCGCACGGAACGCACCGTACCTGCATGGAGGCCGTACTGGGCGCCCTCGAGGTCGTCAAGGATGACGACTGGATGAAGGAGTGCCACCTGTGGCTCTACCGCGGCGCCTGGATGGAGTGGGATCTCGGCATGGTGGACATGGCCGTGCCCCTCTCGCCCGACGAGCTGATCATGAAGCGCCACGCCATCTACCGCCACCTCTCGCAGAAGGACATCATGCCCTTCCCGGGCGATGACCCGCGCGAATTCTGGCAGCGCGCCGAGGAGCGCACGCAGAACACGGCGCGTCTCTACGACCAGCTCGGCATGGCCGAATACCAGGCCATCGAGGTCTTCGTCAAGATGTTTTAATCCATAACAACCGAACGACCGTGCGTCGGTCCGCCCCGGCGGCCGATGCACGGCCTTTCATCGAAAAAAGTTCATCGACATGCGACTTATCATCGAAAACACCCCCCAGCAGGTAGCCCAGTGGGCCGCCAACTACATCATCGAGCAGATCCGCAACAAGGCGCTGCACACCTCTTCGCCGTTCGTACTGGGACTGCCCACCGGCTCGACGCCGCTGGAGACCTACAAGGAGCTGATCCGCCGCCACAAGGCCGGCGAAGTATCGTTCCGCAACGTCATCACGTTCAACATGGACGAATATGTGGGCCTGCCCGAGGATCACCCCGAGAGCTACCACTCGTTCATGTGGAACAACTTCTTCAGCCACATCGACATCCAGCCCGAGAACGTACACATCCTGAACGGCAACGCCGAGGATCTGGTCAAGGAGTGTGCCGACTATGAGGCCGCCATCCTCGAAGCCGGCGGCATCGACCTGTTCATGGGCGGCGTCGGCGAGGACGGACACATCGCCTTCAACGAGCCCTTCTCGTCGCTGCAGTCGCGCACGCGCATCAAGACGCTGACGCAGGACACGATCCAGGTCAATTCGCGCTTCTTCGGCGGCGACGTGAACCTCGTGCCGAAAACGGCCCTGACGGTCGGCGTAGGCACCGTACTCTCGGCCAAGAAGGTGCTGATCCTCGCAACGGGTCCCAAGAAGGCACGTGCCGTCCGCCACGGCGTGGAGGGAGCCTACAACCACCAGTGGACCATCTCGGCGCTGCAGGTGCACCCGAACGGCATCCTGATCTGCGACGACCCGGCCGCCGGCGAGCTCCGCGTATCGACCTACCGCTATTTCAAGGACATCGAGCGCGACAACCTGATCTGATCCGCAGTTCCGGCCAAAACGAAAAAGCGCCGCAGCCCTCATCGGGTTGCGGCGCTTTCGGTATCCGCCGTGCTGCTGCCACACCGGCCCCGGCAGGAACCGGGAGCCGGCGGCAACATCACGCATTACTGCTCCTCCTTCGGGAAGCCGATCTCGTCGAGGCCGAAATAGGCAGGGGCATTCACGCCCCACTCACCCGTATCGTTCGAGTCGATCGTAAAGGTCAGCCGATCGACCTGGCCCAGACGGGAGAGATCGACCTTCGTCCAGCCCGATTGGGTCACACCACGGTCAGTCAGCAGGCAATCGACCGTCCCGACCTCGGTCTGGCCGAGGTAACCGGTCACGATCACCTTGAACCAGAACTGATCCATGGAAACAGCCGTCGGCGTATAGGTTGCAAGCATGGCCGAAGGGGCCAGATGGCAATATCCGACCTCCCGGGCGCTGCTCAGCACCATCGTCGGAACGGCATAGCCGCCCGAATAGGTATCAACATACCCTACGGCGCAGATCGAGGAGGCATTGGCTCCCTTGTCGGCCCACACGGTGAACTGGTTGGCAAAGTCATCGGCGTCGAGCGACGTACTGAAGGTTCCGCTCAGCACGAAACCTCCCCAATAGTCGCCATAGCTCGAATAGGACCAGTAGGAACCGAAACGCACCGACTGGTCCGACGTGCCGAACAGCCAGGTGTTGAAGACTCCGTTCTGGAGATAATCCTCATATCCGGAAAAGCTCTTCGTCCAATAGAGGTTCTGGAACGTACCTCCGGAGATGGCCCCTTCGAGTACACATTCGCCCAAAGCTACGGCCCCGCCTTCAGGATCGACGATCCCCTCGGAAGTCTCAAACGAAATTACGTCGTAATCCGCCCCCGGATTGGGGCCGTTCTGCTTGTCATCGTCCGAACAAGCGGTCAATACGGACACTCCGGCCGCCAGGAGAAAAAAACGGTTCAACAGTTTCATATTCATGATCGTAAAAAATTCATTGCCGCAAAGTTACAATTTTTCGGGCAAAACGGATCATTTCATGAGGGCAATCTCATCCAGACAGAAATAAACCGGATCGAAATCCTTGTTGGGATTAACCCCCTCGGGGGCGAACGTCAGCTTGTCCACCTCGCCAAGCGACGTGAGATCAACCTTGACCCAGCCTTCGGCCACCGAGCTGTTCCTGACAAGTTCCACATCCACCGTACCGACGGATTCATCCTTGAGCCATCCGGTGATCCGGTAGCTGTACGTCCTGTCGGCCACGGCCGAAGTGTCATACTTGTAATAGGTGTAGAGCATCGTCGAGGGGGCCATGTAGAGATAAGCCACCTTGCGCGGAGTCGTCGTAAACACAATGGTCGGAGCGGAATAGTCACCCCCCATCATGCCGTTGCAATAGGCTGCGGCAAAGGTCTTGCTGCCGTTGGCTCCCGATTGGGCATAGACCGAAAACTGGTCGGCATAATCGAACGAAGAGGCAGAGGTATTGCAGTTCCGCGACAGGACGAAACCGCCCCAGGTATCCATTTGCGAACCCCAACCCGTACAGTCGCAATAATAGGAGCCGAACCAGACGTTTCCGTCGGACGTAAACAGCGGCAGGTCGATTGTCAGGCCCATGATCCCGCCCGGATCACCGTACTCGGCATAGGGTTTTGCCCAAAAGACATTCGAATGCACTCCAGCAGCAAACCCGCCGACCACCTCGATGTCGCCCAACGTCACTTTCTGTCCGCCGATATCCGTCATGCCTTCCTCCTCCTCGAACGAGATGATGTCATAGAGTTCAGACGGATCCGGCTCGACGACCCGGATGACGCACGTGGCCGACACCTCGCCGCAAACGGCCTTGACGGAGGTCGAACCGAGCGCCACGGCCGTCACGAGACCCGTCTCGGAGACCGTCGCCGTGGCCGGATCGTCCGATGTCCACTGCACCTTGTCGGTCGTATTGGCCGGCATCGGCGTAGCCGTAAGCTGCAGGGTCTCGCCCACATGGAGCTCCTGCTCCGTAACATCCACGACCACCGAGGTCGCGGGAATGCGGGGATCGGTTCCGCCGTTGTCGTCCGAGCAGCCGACGAGAGCCATCGCGGCAAGCAGCGCAATGGCAGGTGCAAACAAAAGATGTTTCATGGTTGTTAGAAATTAAAGTTTATAAAAAAATAAAAAAATGGTCCCGGCACGGCCTCCGGAAAAGAACCATGTATCCGCACACACTGCTGCCCTACGACATGCGATCCCATAATATTCTGTGGAATACCACAAAATGCCACGATGCTCCGTTCTCCGCAGATGCGCTCGAAAAAAGATTCTTCCCCGGGGGAAGGCTCAAGGCAGGTCTTCTGGCTTGTCCCGACCGCAACGCCTTCCCAATTCCATCAAGGAATCAGTGGCTTGAGACGTGTCGCGGTACGATTGAGGGACTTACAGCAGCGGGAACTGCTGCCGATTCTCACGGCATTCCCTTTTCATCGCGCGGAGGCTCCACCGGCCTCCTTGCGAACCTTGATGTGACAAAAATAGAAAATAAATTCGTATCTTTGCCCCCGCGAACCAAAAAAAATGCTGAAAATTATGAAGCACGCATACGTATTCCCGGGTCAGGGCGCTCAGGCCGTAGGCATGGGCAAAGACCTCTACGACAACGTACCGGCGGCCAAGGAGCTGTTCGAGAAAGCCAACGAGATCCTCGGTTTCCGCATCACGGACATCATGTTCGCCGGAACCGACGAGCAGCTGAAGCAGACCAAGGTAACGCAGCCGGCCGTCTTCCTGCACTCGGTCATCATGGCCAAGGCGCTCGGTGTGAACCCCGACGCCGTGGCAGGACACTCACTGGGTGAGTTCTCCGCCCTGGTCGTTGCCGGCGCCCTCTCGTTCGAGGACGGTCTGAAGCTCGTGTCGAAACGTGCCATGGCCATGCAGGCCGCCTGCGAGGCGCAGCCCGGCACGATGGCCGCCATCCTCGGACTGGACGACAAGACGGTCGAGGAGATCTGCGCATCGATAGACGGCGTGGTCGTCGCCGCCAACTACAACTGCCCGGGCCAGCTGGTGATCTCGGGTGCCGTAGAGGCCGTGGAGGCCGCCTGCGAGAAGGCCAAGGCCGCAGGTGCCCGCCGTGCACTGCGTCTGCCCGTCGGCGGAGCATTCCACTCGCCGCTGATGGAGCCCGCCAAGCAGGAACTGGAGAAGGCTATCAACGAGGCTCCGTTCCAGACGCCGACCTGCCCGATCTACCAGAACGTCGATGCCAAGCCCTATACCGATCCGGCTGCCATCAAGGCCAACCTGATCGCTCAGCTGACGGCTCCCGTACGCTGGACCTACATCGTGAAGAACATGCTCGCCGACGGCGTCACGGAGTTCACCGAACTCGGTCCCGGCACGGTGCTGCAGGGTCTGATCAAGAAGGTGGACGCATCGGCCGCCGTCGAGTCGAAATCGACGCTCTGATCCCTCGGAGCTGCAGGCAGAGAGACCCGGTTTTCCTCTTTCCTGAATATAAACAAACGGGGAACATGTCCGAACATGGGCATGTTCCCCGTTTTGTCTCTTAAAATAAGAAAATTTAATTAATTTCGTAAAATCCTGTTGTTATTTTTAAACACTCTTATTATCTTTGCAAAGTTAGTAAAAAAAATGAGACAGGCAGGATGGCATCACTAACCGAATTTTTCAACAAACACGAGGACGAAACCCTCAAGGGCATATCGCACAAAAACAACATCATCAAGCGCAACATCATCGCGCACATGGCCGTAAACGGCGAGTGCACGCTCTCGGAGCTGACCAAGGAGCTGCACATCAGTGTTCCGACAATCACCAAGCTCGTCCAGGAACTTGTCGATGAGAACATCGTCACGGATCTGGGCAAGGTCGAAACCCCGGGAGGACGCCGGCCGAACATCTTCGGGCTGGCCAATTCGGCGATCTACTTTGCCGGCGTGAACGTCGGCCGCGACAACATGCGTTTCATGATCACCGACCTTCAGAACAACATCATCAAGGAGGAGAACGACTTCACGTTCGAACTGCAGGACCGCCCGCAGTGCATCGAACGCATCTGCTCGAACATCGAACGGTTCATCGCCGAGAGCGGCATCGACCGGGGCAAGATCCTCGGGTTGGGCGTCTGCATCACCGGCCGCGTGAACCCCGATACGGGCCGCAGCTACAAGTACTTCACAACCAACGAACAGTCGCTGCGCGATATCCTCGAGGAGCGCATCGGCATCCGCGTGCTGCTCGAGAACGACACCCGTGCACGCTGCTACGCCGAGTACACGTGCGGCAAATCGAAGGACGAGAGCAACGTGATCTACCTCCACATGAGCCGCGGCGTGGCAATCGGCATCGTCGTGGACGGCAAGCTCTACTACGGCAAGAGCGGATTCGCCGGCGAGTTCGGCCACATCCCCTTCTTCGACAACGAGATCATCTGCTCGTGCGGCAAGAAGGGCTGCCTCGAGACCGAGGTGTCGGGCATCGCCATCGAGGACAAGATGCGCCACATGATCGAACGGGGTGTGAACACGATCCTCAAGGAGCAGTACGACCAGCAGAAGACGATCCATATCGACGACATCATCAATGCGGCGAAGAACGACGACAACCTCTCGATCGAGCTGATCGAAGAGGCCGGCGAGAAGGTCGGCAAGGCCGTCGCCTTCCTGATCAACACCTTCAACCCCGAGACGGTGATCGTCGGCGGCAACCTTGCGGCGGCAGGCGACTACCTGATGCTCCCGCTCAAGTCGGCGACCAACAAGTATTCGCTCAACCTGGTCTACAAGGATACGAAATTCCGCGTGTCGAAGATGACCGAGAGCGCCAATGCGTGGGGTGTTGCCATGCTGATCCGCAACAAGGTGATCGGGCTCTGATGAATCTCGAAGGGGAAAGCGTCCGGCTGCGGGCCGTGGAACCGGAGGATCTCGACCGGCTCTACGCCTGGGAGAACGACACCGACGTCTGGTCGGTCAGCGGTACGACGGCCCCGTTCTCACGGGCACAGCTCGAAGCGTTCATCCTCACGCAGCAACAGGGCGACATCTTCCGCACGGGACAGTTGCGGTTGATCGTCGAGACGCGGGCCGGCAACCGGGCCGTCGGTGCGGTCGATCTCTTCGAATTCGACCCGCTCCACGGACGCGCCGGCATCGGCATCCTGATCCACGGACCGGAGAACCGACGGCAGGGATATGCCTCCGACACGCTGGCGATCCTCTGCCGCTACACCCGCGAACGGCTGGCGCTGCATCAACTCTGGTGTTGCATCGCAACGGACAACGAAGCAAGCATGCGGTTGTTCCGTAGTGCCGGATTCACCCTCATCGGCATCAAACGCGACTGGCTCCGGACACCCGACGGCTACAGCGACGAGGCGATATTGCAGAAGATCCTTTCGTGAGCCCTCGGGCAATCCGAACGCCATCGGAAGCCGCCCCGCCGGAACAGGCCCTGCTTGAAGAGCATCCCGAAGACCATCCGGAAACGGTCCATCCATCGGAATCACTCCCGCGCACAGGTGGCAAAACACGAAAAAACCGAATCCTCCGGATGGAGGATTCGGTTTTTTCGTTATCGGCCCGACTGCAATCAGAGCCGACGCGAGCCGTCGGAGATCACCACGTCGTAGATCTTCGGCTCATGGCCATACTTGGCATTGAACTTCTCCTTGGCCGTAGCGATGAAGCGATCGTACAACTCATCCTTGACCAGGTTGATCGTACAGCCGCCAAAACCGCCGCCCATGATGCGCGAGCCCGTAACGCCGCACTCCTTGGCCACCTCGGCCAGGAAGTCCAGCTCCTCGCACGATACCTCATAGTCCTTCGACATGCCCCAGTGGGTCTCGTACATGCGGGCGCCGACCGTCTCGTAATCGCCCTTCTCAAGCGCCTCGCACACATCCAGCACACGACGCTCCTCGCCGATCACATAGCGGGCCCGCTTGTAGTCCTCTTCGGAGATCTTGTCCTTGATGGCATCGAGCTGCTCCATCGTCGCACCGCGCAGGAACTCCTGACCGAGCATTCCGGCCACGCGCTCACACGATGCACGGCGGTCATTGTAGGGCGAACCCACCAGTTCGTGCTTCACGCGCGAATCGACCAGCACGAGCCTGTAACCCTTCGGATCGAACGGGAAATAGGCATATTCGAGCGAACGGCAGTCGAGACGCATCAGGCACCCCTTCTTGCCGAAAACCGAGGCAAACTGGTCCATGATGCCGCAGTTCACGCCGCAGTAGTTGTGCTCGGTGGCCTGACCGATCTTGGCCAGTTCGAACTTGTCGATCCCGCAGCCGAACAGGTCGTTCAACGCAAAGGCATAGGTCGATTCGAGCGCCGCCGACGACGACATGCCGGCACCCAGAGGCACGTCACCGGCAAAAACGGTGTCAAATCCGCCGATCTTGCCACCGCGCTTCTGCACCTCGCGGCACACGCCGAAGATGTAGCGGGCCCACGACTCGGCGGGTTTGTCCTCCTCGCGAAGGCCGAACTCCGACGACTCCCCGAGATCGAGCGCATAGGCCCTCACACGGTCCGTACCGTTGAGCCTGATGGCTGCCACGATTCCCTTGTCCACGGCTCCGGGGAAGACGAAGCCCCCGTTATAGTCGGTATGCTCGCCGATGAGGTTGATGCGCCCGGGCGATGCGAACAACACGGCGCCTTCACCATACAGCTCCTGGAATTTCTTGCTTACTTGTTCTTTCATCTTATCAGTGGTTTTAAAGTTGATTCGATACACAATTAGACGAAGATACGAAAAAAAATCGTAAATCGCGGCATGAACGGCCATATTTCTGCACCCGCAGTCCGACAATCGCCGCAGGCGGTTCGCTCAGGCGGAATCTTCGCTGAAATGCAACATGCCGGTGCAGGGAATCCCGAAATAATTGGTTACATTTGTAACGGTTTCACCCCGTCGGTTCCCAAACCGGCACATAACGAACAAAGCACCATGACCAAAAAACTCCTGCTGACCGCCTCGCTGCTTTTCGCCGCAGCATCGGCTCTCGCCCAACCCAAAATCATCGCCCACCGCGGCTACTGGACCGTACCCGGATCGGCACAGAACTCGCTCGCTTCGTTCACCAAGGCCGATTCGTGCGGCGTCTTCGGATCGGAAATCGACGTCTGGCTGACGGCCGACGACCGGCTCATCGTCAATCACGACCGCATCTACCGCGGTACGGATATCGACATGGAACGCTCCAAAGCCCGCGAGATCCAGCTGATCGTCCTGCCCAACGGCGAGAACATCCCCTCGCTCGACGAGTATCTCGAACTGGTCGCCTCGAAACCCGCGACACGCCTTGTTCTGGAGATGAAATCACTCTCGGACCTCAACCGCGAGGACCTTGCAGCCCGGAAAATCGTCCAGGCACTGAAAAAGCACGAACTGATGGAGCGCACCGACCTGATCGCCTTCTCGATCAACGCCTGCCTCGCCTTCCGCAAGATCGCACCCGACGCAAGGGTCTTCTACCTGAACGGCGACCTGCCCCCGCAGAGCATTCGTGACCTCGGACTGACGGGCATTGACTACTCGGGCGAGGTCCTGCGCCAAAACCCCGAGTGGGTGAAGCAGGCCCACGACCTCGGCCTCGAGGTAAACGTATGGACAATCGACAAAAGCGAGGATATGCGCTACTTCATCGACCTGGGAGTCGATTACATCACCACAGACTATCCCGAGCTGTTGCAACAGCAGCTCTCGCGCTGACGGAGCCTGCATGACACGCTCCGCGAAACAAGGACGGGACCATCGCTCACGGCGAAAGGTCCCGTCCTCTTGTTACCCGGCGGCTCCAAAGGCCTCCTCCCACCTTCGTCACCGCCGGATCAGGCCATATCCGAAATCCGAAGACCCGGTCGTAAATCCACCCGAAACCGAGAAATTGGCTTCGAACAGCCTTTATTGCGATCAGAAGCGCAACCAACGCTCCGACCGATAACATCATCTCTTCAACTCCTCCGGCTTCGCCGCAGGCCCGACCGGCCGCACCGACGAAACCGGTTCCGACCGTCATACATCGACAACAGTCACCTCGATTCCTCGCTCACGCAGACGGTCGAGATAAACCGACTGCACCCCGCTGTCGGTGATGATTCGGTCCACGGACTCCAGGTCACAGATCTTGCTGAACCCTCGACGACCGAATTTCGAGCTGTCGGCCAGGACGATCACCTTCTGAGCCGCATCGATCATGGCCCCGTTGAGCGAAGCCTCGAGCATGTTGGTCGTTGTCAGGCCGAACTCGGTGTCGATTCCATCGACACCGATGAAAAGCTTGCTGCAGTTGAAACTGCGCAGCATCTGCTCGGCGAAAGGCCCCACGACCGAAACCGAACTGCTCCGCGTGATGCCGCCCAACTGGATGACATCGACATCGGGACACTGCGAGAGGATCTGCGTTACGGGCACCGATGCCGTTATGGCTGTCAAATGTCCCGCAGGATTGATCTCCCGGGCCAGAAAGGTCACCGTCGTACCCGATGCGATGATAATCGAATCATCCTGTGCGATAAGCGAAGCAGCGAAAGCCCCGATGGCCCGTTTCTCGGCCACATTGCGCTTCTCCTTCTCATTGACATGCCTGTCGCTGATGTACGGGCTGATCAGAATGGCGCTGCCGTGCGTACGGTAGAGCTTTTTCTGCTGCTCGAGGTAGGAGAGATCCTTGCGGATGGTCACCTCCGAAACCTTGAACCGTTCGGCAAGCTGCGCCACGGAGATCGATCCGAACTGCTGAAGCAGCGCCAATATGCGGTTGTGCCGTTCCGGAAGGCTTAAAATAGGTTCTTCCCCGGTTTTGTTCATCGTATCGGTTCGCTTTGTTTTATAATGCAATATAGCACATTTTTTTCTTATTTGGAAATTTTCGGACGAAAAATTCATCCGACCTCAACACGTTGAATTCCACCGAAAACGGCCAATTCGTCCGTTTAATTTCAAATTGTCGGAAACGCTCGGTCAAAACAACGGTTTATGTAGCGGAAGGTACATTGTTGATAAAGAATTCGCACAGCGGGGAAATTTGCAGGATACTGTTTTTTCTCTCCGGACGAAAACCGTCTCGGCCCGGGAAGGGCCGTTTTTCGAGATCTCAGGCCATCGAAACGACATAACCGGCCATAACACGAGTCTGCATAAAGACGCGGTGACACGGTCGGAAATGGCCGCTCAAAGGCAGGTTTCTTTTACCGGATCGAGAAGCGGCGCAATTCCCGGTTGAGTTCCTTCTCGCGTCCGCCGACCAGACGGTCCACCAGCGCATGGAAGCGCGGCGAATGGTTGTGGTGCACCGTGTGGCAAAGTTCGTGGATAATCACGTAGTCGCGCAGATGCTCCGGAAGGGTCATCAGGAAAAGGCTCAGCGAGATGTGGTTCTGCCCCGAGCAACTCCCCCACTTCGTGCGCGAAGCACGGATCGTGAGCTTCGCATAGCGCAGCCCGGTCGCCTCCGACAGCCGGGCGATCCGCCCCGGCAGATCGGACTTCGCGGCCCGGCGCAGCTCCTCGATACGAGCCCGCTCCGC
>ULUJ01074836.1_pt1 | contig 12920 bp, 10 predicted proteins | sample 1958381 | NCBI WGS metagenome assembly ULUJ01 (sample SAMEA4835757, study PRJEB28245) | human gut metagenome | biome: gut microbiome; material: fecal sample | place: Denmark | collected 2008 | reverse complement strand
ATATTTTCTGAAAGTGTAGGTTCGGGAGCCTGTCTCTCCGCCAGATGGTAAGGATGTTACGATGAGTAACATCCTTATTTTGTTTTGGTCACACGTCTAACCGTATAGCTGTTTGCCCATTCATCACCCCTCTTTCCTGGTCTATGTTGATAGACGACAGTACAGTCCGACCGAAAGCATTGCCAGGATGATGGAATAAACCAAGTCGATGGTAGCGGAAACAAACTACCGACAAAGACAGCATGCTGCAGAACCTCACAGATAAGACTCTGCAGTATGCTGTTTTTTTGCAAAAGATCTTTTTCAAGGGCTACATACCACACGGCTGCCGGTAAACTACAGTTTCTCCGGGAAAGAGTTTATTTTGCCCCGCGCGGTTCTGCACGATGTGCGCTACTCTTCGAACTCGTTGAGCAGATCATCGCAGGCTTTAGCGTGGCGACGATATTGCCACAATGTAATAATGACCGCAATGAGTGTGTATGCAATACCGATTGCGATGATTAGGTTGCGGTTGGCCGAGTTATCGATGCGGGCGAGAAGTTCGATGAAGATATATGAGATCATCGCAATGCAGGGAATGATACTGACGGCCAAGGCACGGCGGTAAAAGCGACGATAGGAGGTTATAGCGTAAGTGACTGTACGCGTATCGCCATCAAGCAGATGGTCCATGCCCAATTTGCGGTTGATCCAGATTGTGGCAACGAGATCGATCAACGTCCACAGCGATACCAACACACCGAACAGCAGCGGCCAGTGGGTAGTGATACAGATAATCCAAATTGTGGGCAAGGTCAATACATCGAGTATCATGCGATTCCGAATCCCCTTGCTCACGGCTTGTGCCGGACGAAGACGTGCTGCTTTGAAAAAACGTTCGTTCAAACGCTCCTGTTGCTTCATCTGTGCTTTGAGCGCGTTGTAATCGGCTCTCAGTGCTTCAAGTTCTTGTCCTGGGTTGCGTTCCATATTCATACTTTCTTTTTAGGCGTTAGTCTTTTTTGAGTCGCTCCTTGATGCGCACCAACTTGAAGGAGACATTCTTGACCGAGATACCTAGGATTGCGCCTATCTCCTCATAACTCAGGCCTTCGAGCCACAACAAGATGACGCTTCGATCGACAAGTCCCAACTTATTGATTCGCTGATAGAGCTGTTTGATCTGCATTCGTTTTTCGAGGTCGCTGTCAGAGGATTCCGGCTTCCTCGTTTCCGTATGTTTTGTCTTCTCGCGTTTACGCTTGTTGCTGAAGTTGATACAGTAGTTCAGCGCCACGCGGTAGATCCATGTTTTTATATCACTACGACCCTCAAACCCGTCGTATCCCTGCCATAGCCGTAGAAGAATCTCCTGATGCAAGTCGTCCACATCATCGGCATCACGGGAAAACATATAGCAGACAGCATATATGGTCTGTTCATGCTCCTTGACCAGTTTGGAGAATCGTTGTTCTTTTGTGTTCATCTTCACTTCGTTTACCTATTAGACAGACAACAGCCCGAAAAACTATACGACAAATGCGATTTTTTTGAAAAAAGTCTATTGCCGTCCGAGATCAAGGCCGAGGTCGCATTTATAAAAATACGGAAAATATGATAAATCCATAGCGTTTCTTGACAGCCCGAATCAGTGTGCCCAAGCCAGCCGTAACCTCTCTCCACAACAGAAACGAGGATGCGGACCGGCTGTTGGCCGGCCCGCATTTTTTCATCCTGACTTCCTCCGGGCACTGCAACTGCTGCGGGCCGCAACGGCAGAGAACCGGCAGTCCTCCCGAAATCCGATCCGGAAAATCACCCCGTTCGTCGATACAATCGCCCCGCTGGTCTATTTCAATTGGACGTGCACGCGGGAGTGGGTAGCTTTGCGTCAAAACCGAACGAAATGAAACGCAAACTGCTCATCGGATTCATCGCCCTGCTGGGCTGGCAGATGGCCGCAGCGCAGGATACCACGAAGGTCTGGACACTCCGCGAATGCCTCGACCATGCATTGGAAAACAACATCGAGCTGCGACAGAGCCGCAACGAGATGCTCTCGGGAGTCGAAGACACGAAGGAGGCCCGTGCGGCACTCTTCCCCTCGCTGACCGCATCGACCTCACAGGGATATACGAACTACCCTTCGTCCCAGGCCACCGACCGCAACAACTACACGGGCACCTACGGCATCGAGGCCGGCATGACACTCTACAACGGCGGAAAACTCCGCACGGCGGTCAAGCGGCAGGAGGTGCAGAACCGCATCGACGAACTCTCGGTCGAGGAGACCGCCAACGACATCCGCATCGCGATCGTCGAAGCCTACATGCAGTGCCTCTATGCCATGGAGTCGGTCACGGTGAACCGCAGTACGGCCGAAGCATCGAAGGCCCAGCGCGACCGCGCCGAGCAGATGTGGCATGCCGGGTCGATCAGCAAGGTCGATTTCGCCCAGTTCGAGAGCCAGTATGCAAGCGACCGCTACCAGGTCGTCGTTGCCCTCACGTCGCTCGACAACTACAAGCTCCGGCTCAAGCAGTTGCTCGAGCTCGACATCACGGACCGGATCGAGCTGGTGGCCCCTACGGTCGGGGAGCAGGAGTTCCTCGCACAGCTTCCGGAGAAGACCGAGATCTACGAGACGGCACTCGGGGCCATGCCGGAGATCGCACGCGGCGAACTTTCGGTCGAGGCGGCCGAGCTGGAGATCCGCGAGGCGAAGTCGGGATTCCTGCCGTCGCTCTCGCTCACGGCCGGGATCGGAACCGGCCACATGTCGGGCGGCAGCTACGAAAGCGGCTCGCAGATCTGGAATCGCTTCAACGAGAACGTGGGGCTGACGCTGAGCATCCCGATCTTCTCGAACCGCAAGAACCGCACGGCGGTGAACAAGGCCCGGCTGGCCGCCGAGAACAGCCGCCTCACGTGGCTCGATCTGAAGAAGACGCTGCTCGAGGAGGTCGAGGGGGCCTATCTCGATGCCGTATCGGCACAGTCGCAGTATGTCGCCGCTGCCGAGAAGGAGCGCTACGCACAACAGAGTTACGAACTCACGAGCGAGCAGTTCGCCGTGGGCATGAAAAACACCGTCGAGGTGCTCACGGCCCAGAACGAACTGACGGCGGCCCGTCAGGAGGTGCTGCAGGCCAAATACATGGCCCTGCTGAACATCGAACTGCTGAACATCTATCAGGGTCGCGACACGGAAGCCAATTATTAAAAAACGCAATAGACGATGAAACGGAAAAAGGTGCTTATCACGGCGGTGGCCGCCGTGGTGGTGGTCGGCGGGGCGTGGCTGCTGCTGCGCACGCCGAAGCAGGACGGGATCACGCTCGAGACGGCCGCGACGAGCCGCATCACGATCCGGAATTCGGTCATGGCCACCGGTACGGTGGAGCCGGTCACGGAGGTGGATGTCGGTACGCAGGTGTCGGGCATCATCGACAAGCTCTACGTGGACTACAACGACGTGGTGCACGCCGGACAGCTGATCGCCGAGATGGACAAGGTGACGCTCCAGGCCGAACTGGAGCAGTCGGAGGCCGAACTGGCCAGCTGCAAGACCGAATATGAATACCAGACCAAGAACTACGCGCGAACCCGGACCCTCCATGAAAAGGAGTTGGTCAGCGACGCCGAATACGACGAAGCCTTCTACCTGTACGAAAAGTCGCGCAACGCCTATGAACAGGCCCAGGCAGCCATCGTCAAGGTGAAACGGAATCTGGACTATGCGACCATCACCTCGCCCATCGACGGCGTGGTCATCAGCCGGGCCGTGGAGGAGGGCCAGACCGTGGCGGCCAGCTTCGAAACCCCTACGCTCTTCACCATCGCGCAGGACCTGACGCAGATGCAGGTCGTGGCCGATGTGGACGAGGCCGACATCGGCGAAGTCCGGGACGGGCAGCGCGTGGAGTTCACGGTCGATGCCTACCCCGACGACACGTTCGAGGGCACCGTACAGCAGGTACGCCTCGAGGCGACGACCGAATCGAGCGTCGTGACCTACGAAGTGGTGATCTCGGCCTACAACCCCGACCTGAAGCTCAAACCGGGGCTGACGGCCAATGTCACGATCTACACGCTCGAGAAGGAGAACGCACTGGCCGTGCCAACCAAAGCACTCCGCTTCGTCCCCGATGCCGGGCTGCTGGCCGAACTGGGTGTGACCGTAGCCGCCGAAGGCGATTCGGAACCGGGCAAGCGCGAGCTCTGGGTGAAGAACGGCGACACGCTGACCCCGCGTTATGTCACAACGGGTGCGGCGAGCGGCGAACTGACCGAGATCATCGACGGACTTGCGGACGGCGAGCAGGTCGTCGCTGAGCTGACGGCGGCAACGGCCGCCCCCGCAGCGGCAACGGCCGAACGCAGCCCCTTCATGCCCTCGCCCCCGGGAGGCAACAAGAAAAAGAAATAGCCGCAGCAAAGGCCCCGGACCGACAGTCCGGAGGGGACTGCGGGAACAGCCACACACTAAAAAACAAAGGAATCATGAACAAAGAGGTCATCAGGCTGGATGAGATCCGGCGGGATTTTCGGGTCGGCGACGAGACGGTACACGCCCTGCGCGGCGTTTCGTTCACGATCCGCGAAGGAGAGTTCGTCACCATCATGGGAACCTCCGGATCGGGGAAATCGACCCTGCTGAACACACTCGGCTGCCTCGATACACCGACCTCGGGCGAATACTACCTCGACGGCGTGGCCGTCCGCACGATGGACAAGAACCAGCGGGCGACGCTGCGCAACCGCAAGATCGGATTCGTCTTTCAGAACTACAACCTGTTGCCCAAGACCACGGCGATCGAGAATGTCGAACTGCCGCTCATGTACAACTCTTCCTGCACGGCGTCGGAACGTTACCACCGGGCCGTGGAGGCACTTCGCGCCGTCGGTCTGGGCGACAGGTTACTTCACAAGAGCAACCAGATGTCGGGAGGACAGATGCAGCGCGTGGCCATTGCCCGCGCCCTGGTGAACGACCCGGCGGTGATCCTGGCCGACGAGGCGACGGGAAACCTCGATACCCGCACGAGTTTCGAGGTGCTGGTGCTCTTCCAACAACTCCACGCCGCGGGGCGCACGATCATCTTCGTGACCCACAATCCGGAGATCGCACGCTACAGCAGCCGCAACATCACGCTCCGCGACGGGCGCATCACGGACGACGTCCGTAACGACCACATTCTGAGCGCAGCCGAGGCACTTGCCCGGCTGCCCAAAACCGACGATTGATCCATGAACTTCGCGAATCTTTTCAAAATTGCCGTCAAGGCACTGAGCAACAACAAGCTGCGCGGATTCCTGACGATGCTCGGCATCATCATCGGCGTGGCGTCGGTCATCACGATGCTCGCCATCGGACAGGGTTCGAAACGGAGCATCCAGGCCGAAATCAGCGAGATGGGATCGAACATGATCATGATCCACCCGGGCGGTGACATGCAGGGCGGCGTCCGCCTCGACGCCGACGACATGGAGTCGCTCAAGCTGCAGGATCTGGAGGACATCAGCAACGAGACGCGCTACGTGAACCACGTCTCGCCGATGGTGAACAGTTCGGGACAGGCCATCTACGGGGCCAACAACACCCCGACGACGATCTATGGCGTGAACACCGACTATCTGGAGATCCGGCGCTACAAGGTGGCCGAAGGAGACACCTTCTCCGAACAGGACATACGCACCGCCGCGAAGGTCTGTCTCATCGGCCAAACGGTTGCCGACGAGCTCTTCACCGACGGGAACTCTCCCGTCGGGAAGGTGATCCGCTTCGGCACGATTCCCTTCCGCATCGTGGGGCTGCTCGAAAGCAAGGGCTACAACAGCATGGGCATGGACCAGGACGACCTGATCATCGCCCCCTACACCACGGTGCAGAAGCGTATCCTGGCCATCACCCACCTGCAGGAGATCGTCTGTTCGGCGCTGACCGAAGGCTATACCGACCGGGCGATCGACGAGATCACGGAGATCCTGCGCACGAACCACCGCCTGAAGGAGAGCGACGAGGACGACTTCTCGATCCGCTCGCAGCAGGAGCTCTCGTCGATGATGACTTCGACGACCGACATGATGACGGTGCTGCTGGCCGCCGTGGCGGGCATCTCGCTGCTCGTGGGCGGCATCGGCATCATGAACATCATGTACGTGTCGGTCACCGAGCGCACCCGCGAGATCGGACTGCGCATGTCAATCGGCGCCAAGGGGCGCGACATTCTGGCACAGTTCCTCATCGAGTCGATCCTCATCAGCGTGACGGGCGGACTGATCGGCGTGTTGCTGGGTATCGGCGCGGCCCTCGTCGTCAATCACGTCGCCGCCTTCCCGATCTACATCCAGCCGTGGAGCGTCTTCCTCTCGTTCGCGGTCTGCACCCTCACGGGCGTCTTCTTCGGATGGTATCCCGCACAGAAGGCCGCCATGCTCGATCCGATCGAGGCGATCCGTTATGAATAGTCGCAACAATTACGTAACTTTGCGGTAAGATGAACATCCTGCAATCGAAATATACGGGGTATCTGGTCCACATCACGGCATGGGCCGTGATCCTGGGCATCCCGCTCTTCGTCACGGCACCCAACCGCCCGCTGATGCAGGGCCCGGAGTACGTGCGCTTCCTGCTGGTGACCCTCTCGTTCATGGTGGTCTTCTACACGAACTATTTCCGGCTCATCGAACGGCATCTCTTCACGCGCCATCCGGGCCGGTTCCTGGGCTGCAACCTCTTGCTGGTCGCCGCCGTGATCGCCCTGCTGCACCTGTTCTTCCGTTACATCCTGCCCCCGCCCGACCTGATCGATATGCACAGGCCGGAACTCCCGTGGCAGCATGCCGTGCGTTTCTTCGCCGGGAACGCCATCCTCTACCTGCTTGTCGTAGCCGTAAGCGTGGCCATCCGGATGACGGGAAGCTGGTACAAAGCCGAAACGGCCAGGCAGCGACTCGAGCACAGCCATACCGAAGCCGAACTGCAGAATCTCAAGAGCCAGTTGAACCCGCATTTTCTGTTCAATACGCTCAACAACATCTACTCACTCATACAGATCGACACCTCGCGAGCCCAGCAGGCGGTCCACGACCTGAGCCGGATGCTTCGTTACGTGCTCTACGACAGCAGCCACCCGGCCGTGCCCCTGAGCGCCGAGATCGACTTCCTGCGCGACTACATCGAACTGATGCGCATCCGCCTGCCGCGCCACGTCCGGCTCTTTGTCTCGCTGCCCGACGAGCCGTCGCAGACACCCGTGGCGCCGCTGCTGTTCATCTCGCTCGTGGAAAACGCCTTTAAACACGGCGTGAGCAACGAAAAGCCGTCGTACATCACCATCGACATCCACGAGATCGGCGACCAGCTGATCTGCAAGATCAAGAACAGCTACTTCCCGAAGGCCGAATCGGACCGCAGCGGCTCGGGAATCGGACTTCAGAACCTGGCCAAACGGCTCCGGATGATCTATCCGGAACGCCATACCTTCGAATACGGACTCTCGGGCGAGGCCGACTATCAGGCCCTGCTGTGCATCAAACTTAAGGAAAAATGAACAGAAAGTTGCGCTGTGCCGTCATCGACGACGAACCGCTGGCCGTGGAACTGATGGAGTCCTACGTCCGGCGGACGCCGTTTCTGCAGCTCGAAGGCTCGTTCGGAAGCGGGACGGCAGCCTTCGAAGCGCTGCACGAACATCCGGTGGAGCTGCTCTACTGCGACATCCAGATGCCCGAACTGAACGGCATGGACCTCACGCGGATGCTGCCGCCGGCTACCCGCGTGATCTTCACGACGGCCTTCGACCGCTATGCCGTCGAGGGGTTCCGGGTCAATGCCCTGGACTACCTGCTCAAGCCGATCAGCTACGCCGATTTCCTGGCCGCCTCCCAAAAGGCTCTCGCATGGTTCGAGATGCAGGATCGGGCCCAGGCGGCCGCAACGGCACCGCAGCCGGCACCCGCAGCCGCGCCGAGGAGCATCTTCGTCCGGACCGAGTACCGCCTGCGGCAGATCGACTTCGACCGGATCCTCTACATCGAGGGGCTCAAGGACTACGTGAAGATCCACACCGACGAGGAGCCGCACCCCGTCCTTTCGCTCACCAGCCTCAAGACACTCGAGGAGCAACTCCCCGCCGACCGCTTCATCCGCGTCCACCGCTCGTACATCGTCCAGCCGTCGAAGATCCGCACGATCGAACGCAACCGCATCGTCTTCGGCAAGGAGTACATCCCGATTTCGGAGGGATACCGCCAGGCCTTCTTCGATTTCCTGGCCGCCCATTCGCTGCTCCAGTAGCGACGGGTCAGCGCCCCGTGACCCGCATGTAGCGGGCCAGCGAGGTGCGGTAGGCGGCGCAGGCCGACGTCATCTCGTCGCGGCTGCGCGCATAGAGCGTCTCGGCATCGAGCAACTCGGTCAGCGAGGAGGTCCCCGCCGCATAGAAATCCCGGTTCTGCCGCAGGTTCTCGGTGGATGAGGCCACCGAGCGTCGGGCCAGCGCAATCTGAGCATAGGCCTCCTGCACCTCGCACCAGGCACGTTCGATCTCCACGGCCAGCATCTCGCGGGCCTGCAGGCGGTCGTTCTCGGCCCGCTGCTCCTCGAGGCGCGCCCGCTTCAGGGCATGGGCGCCGCCCCACCAGTCGGAGATGGGAACCGACACCTGGGCGAAGACCATCCCGTCGTCCACATCTTTGTCCATCAGATTGTAGTAGAGATACCCGGCACCGATCCCGACGGTCGGGAGCCGCTTGCCGCGCTCCATGCGGGTCCGGTAGCGCTGCGCCTCGACGTTCTTCTCGGCAAGCAGATACTCGGCCCGGTTGTCGAGCGCCTCCTCCACCGGGACGTAATACGGCGCCGGATCACCCGGCTCACCGTATTCGGCGGCCTCGATGTCGAACGTCTTCCAGTCGGCCCCGACATGCTGAGCCAGAAGCATCCGCACCACCTTGAGCCCGTTTTCGGCCGTCAGCCGCTTTGAGGCCACCTCCTGTTGCCGCAATTCGACACGCAGCAGGTCGTTCGAGGTCACGATACCGGCCCGCACCGAGAGTTCCACCTGGCGGCGGATCTCCCCGAGCTGCCGATCGACGGCATCAAGCGTCGCCAGATTCTCACGGATCGAGACGATCTGCCAGAAGTAGGCGTCGGTCTGCTCGCGGACCTCGGCCTCGGTCTTGCGCAACTGAAGGCGCCCGACCTCCTCGCCCAGCCGGGCCAGCTTGTTGCCATTGACGATCTTCAATCCCGCAAACAGAGGCTGCACGGCCGTCACGCTGCCCATGACGCCGCGCTTGACAAGCGACAGCGGCATGCTGATCGCCCCCATCTGGGGCAGCGAGAGGGCGAAATCGGCCTGCACGAGTCCGTGCTGGGCCTGGAACACGCCCCCGGAGGCTGCGATCTGCGGGAAATAGGATGTGAAGGCCTCCCGGCGGGTCTGGAGGGCCTGTTCGAGTTCGAGCCGCGACGAGGCGAGCGTGCGGTTATGCTCAATGGCCGCGGCACGGCATTCATCGAGGCTGAGGGTCTGGGCGGTCGCGGGAAGGATACCCAGCAGAGCGCCGCAGAGCCACAGGCATGCAATCTGTTTTTGCGTCTTCATCACTTGTAGATTTTGGAGTAGAGAACCGGCAGGATCGTGACCACGAGCACAAGCGACCCGATACCGCCGGCAAAAATCGTGACGCCGACCGGAGCCCAGAAGGTGCTTCCGCCGAGGATCATCGGCACGACGCCCACGGCCGTCGTGGCCGTCGTCAGGAAGATCGGGACCATGCGCCGCTTGCCTGCGTCGTAGGCGGCCAGGCGCGCCGACCAGAGGCAGTACTTGCGCTTCTCCTCGGCGTGCTGGTACATCAGGATCACGTTGCGGACGATCATACCCAGCAGGGTGATGAAGCCCAGCACGGAGGTCAGGCCGATCGTGAAGTCCGAAAGCCACAGTCCCACCATCGCACCGAACAGGCACAGGCTCATCGAGAGCATCACGACGATCGATATGCCGAACTTGCGGAAGTTGATGAGCACGAAGAAGAAGATGATGACCAGCGAGATACCGAGCCCGCTGAAGATCGGAGGCAGGGTCTCCATGTCGAATTCGTACTCGCCACCGATCTCGGACGTCACCCCTTCGGGGAGCACCACCTCGTTGCGGAGGATGTCGTCGATGCGCGAAAGCATCTGCAGGGCATTGGTCCCGCGCTTGAGGTCGGCCGACACCGACAGGCAGCGCACGCCGTTGCGGTGGACGATCCGGCTCTCGCTCCAGGCCGGCGTGACGCGGGCGATCTGGCGCAGGGGAACACTCACCGAAGGCACGGGCGAGGCGATCTGCGTGTCCTGCACGTCATCGAGCTGCCGCTGGCCGTTGCGTTCATCGTAGCGGAGCACCACGGGCAGGCGGTAGTCGCCCTCCCAGAGGCTGCCCACCTGAACATCGCCGGCAGCGAGCGCCAGGCAGGCGGCCGTCGTCGTCCGCGTGATTCCCAGCTGCGAGGCGGCAACCGGATCAAGCTCCACCTCGACGATGGCGCGCGGATCCTCATAATCGGAATGCACCCACTGCAGTTCGGGCATCTGCCGCATGCGCGCCATCAGTTGGTCGGCGGCCGCACGCATCGAGTCGATCTCCTCGCCGTAGAAACGGAACTCGAGCGACGGGACATTCTGGTAGTCGAGCTGCTTGAACTTCACGTAGGCGTCGGGGAAGCGGTCGGCCCACGAATCGGCATAGTCGTCGAGAATCGCCTCCGTATCCTCGATCGAGGTCGTATTGACGATGAACTGCGCGTAGTTCGGACCTCCCATCTGGGGAGCGTAGCTCATCTGGAACCGGGGCGAGGAGCACCCCACGAACGAGGTGACGGAGCGCACCCGGCTGTCGGCATGCAGGAGCGAATAGACCGAATCGGCCACGGCCCCGGTACGGCCGAGCGGAGCGTCGGGACGCAGGTAGATCTCCACGGCAAACTGGTCGCGGTCGGCAAAGGGCATCATCCGCAGGTCGAGTCCGGGGACAAGCAGCAGCGACACGACCACCGACAGGAGACCGAGCGAAATGGTGAGCCACCCGTGCCGGAAGGTCCAGGCCAGCACCCGGTTGTAAGCGTTCTGCACCCGGTCGGTGAGCGACCGCCGGTCGGTACGGTGTTCGGGAGCCTTGCGGATGATCAGCACCTCGAGGAACGGGATGACCAGCACGGCCAGCAGCAGCGACACCATGAGGTTGATGGTGATCGTCCACGGGAAGAAGGTGATGAAGTCGCCGATCATGCCTGTCAGCGTGAAGAGCAGCGGGAAGAAGATCATGCAGATGCAGACCGTGGCCAGCAGCAGCGAGGGAAAGAACTCGCGGGCGCTTTCGATGGCGGCATACCACCGCGAATGGCCGCGTCCAAGGTAGTCGAGATAGCCGTCGATCACCACGATCGAATTATCGACGATCATGCCGAGAACGACGATCAGCGCCGCAAGCGTCACCGTATTGAGCGGAATGCCGCAGGCATACATCAGCCCGATGGAGATGAACGTCGAGATCGGGATGGTGATCGCGGCAACCACGGCCGAGCGCCACGGAAAGAGGACCATCATGACGGCGATGATGATCGCCATGGCCACGAAGAGATCGCGCAGAAACGACGTCACGGAGTCGCCGACGACCTTCGCCTGGTCGGCAATGCGCTGCACCTGCACGTCGTCGGGGAGTACCTCGTCGGAGAAACGGGCCAGCACCTCATCGACCTCGCGGCCGTATTCGACGATGTTGAATCCCGGGCGCATCTCCATCGAGAGCATGACACAACGGTGGCCGTTGTTGCGGATGTAACTCTGCGAATCGTCGTATTCGCGCACCACGCGGGCCACGTCGCCGACACGCAGCACGTTCCCCGCCGGATCGCTCCAGATGATCTGGTCGGCGATCTCTCGCTCGCTGGCGAACGTTGGTGCGACGTGGATGGGAGTCACCGTGGAGGTGTTGTCTATCGTGCCGCCCGTGGGCGTCAGCCCCTGTGCAGCCAGGGCCGCAACCAGCGTATGCTCGCCGATTCCGTAGGCCGCGAGGCGCTCGGGATCGACATGGATCGAGATCTGCTCGGACTGCACGCCGTAGGGGCGGATGTTCGACACGGACTCGATGCGCCGGAGCCGGTCGCTCAGGTCGTCCAGGTACTCCTTGAGCTCGCGGTAGCTGCGCTCGTCGGATTCGAGCGTGATGAGCAGGGCCGAGGTGTCGCCGAAGTCGTCATTGGCCACCAGGGCCACGACCCCCGACGGGAGCTGCGCCTTGAACGAGGCCAGGCCGTGTTTGATCTTCGACCATACCTCGTCCTTGTTGCTGACGTGGTCCTCCAGTTCGACCAGGACGTAGCACATGCCGTTCATCGAGGTCGAAGTGGTCTTGGCCCGCTTGACCTCCTCGTAGGTCATCAGGAACTGCTCGAGGGGACGGGCCAGCTGCTCCTCGACCTCCTCACTCGTCGCCCCGGGATAGACCCCCACGACGACACCCTGACGGATCGTGAACTCGGGAAACTCCTGCTTGGGAATATGGATCAGTCCGAAGACTCCGAACAGGAACAGGCACCCGACGATCAGGAAGGTGATACGGAAGTTCCGCATCGCCCATGCGATGATGTTGTTCGAACTTCTCATTGCCAGACGACTTTACTGCCCGCACCGATCTTCTGCACACCTTCGGTCACGATCCGGTCGCCGTCCGCAACCCCGCTCGCGACCGTCACGCCGCTCGCAACGAAGCGACCGACCGTCACCGGCGTACGGACCACCGAATCGCCGACAACCTTCCAGACGAACCGTTGTCCGTCGCCGCTCTGCCGCACGGCACTCACCGGGAGCACGATCTCCGACGCCGCCTTCGCAGCGGTCACCGTGACCCGGCAGACCATGCCGGGGAGCAGCTCCCCGT
>ULUJ01067861.1_pt1 | contig 13113 bp, 10 predicted proteins | sample 1958381 | NCBI WGS metagenome assembly ULUJ01 (sample SAMEA4835757, study PRJEB28245) | human gut metagenome | biome: gut microbiome; material: fecal sample | place: Denmark | collected 2008 | reverse complement strand
TTCTCGCCGCCGTTGCGGCTCGCGTTCCGTCTGTGAATTAGCACATTCCGTTAATAAGTGATATTCCTTTGAAAAAATTATGAAAAATTTGTGCAGAATATATTGACAATGCAAAATTTGGTGCTATAATTAGCAATCGAAGATAAAGAGTGCTAACAGTCAAGCGGAAAGATTGCCAAAGGTCGCAAGCGAAACGGCGAGAGCGGCAACAAAAGCGTTTGACCGCGGCACGACACGGAACATATTTCAAAGGAGGTATGAACTATGGACACCAACAAATTTACGAAAAAAGCGCTTGACGCTATAAATGCCGCTCAGAACCTTGCTCTTGAGAGACATCAACAACAAATTTGCAAGGAACACGTTGCTTACGCACTGCTCAACGACGATGAAGGTTTGATACCCAAACTCGTCACCAAATGCGGCGCGGACGCACCTCAACTTTTGAGAGAAATCGACAGACTTATATCGCAAATGCCGTCGGTAACGGGAGACGGCGCAGGCGAAGCATACTTGTCGCAAGACTGCTCGCTTATGCTCTCACAAGCCGAGAAAGACGCAAAGAAACAAGGCGACGACTTCGTGAGCGTCGAACATATATTCGCGGCGATTCTCGACAATCCCACCCCTGCCCTCAAAGCAGTGTTCGCAAAGTGCAAACTCAACAAAAAGGACTTTATGAACGCACTTTCGCAAGTTAAAACCTCGAAAGTGACGAGCGACAGCCCCGAAGACACTTATGACGTACTCAACAAATACGGTCACGATATGGTCGAAAGAGCCGCTCGCGGACAACTCGACCCCGTCATCGGTCGTGACGACGAGATAAGAAACGTAATCCGTATTCTTTCGAGAAAAACCAAAAACAACCCCGTTCTCATCGGTGAAGCGGGCGTTGGTAAGACGGCAATCGCGGAAGGACTTGCGCAACGTATCGTCAGAGGCGACGTACCCGAAGGGCTCAAAGACAAACACATCTTTGCGCTCGATATGGGCGCGCTTATCGCCGGCGCGAAATACAGAGGCGAATTTGAGGAAAGACTCAAAGCCGTCCTCACCGAAATCAAGAAGCAAAACGGCAGAATGCTTCTGTTCATCGACGAACTTCACACCATCGTCGGCGCGGGTAAAACCGAAGGCAGTATGGACGCAGGCAACCTTTTGAAGCCTATGCTTGCAAGAGGCGAATTGCATTGTATCGGCGCGACCACGCTTGACGAATACCGCAAATACATCGAAAAAGACCCTGCGCTCGAAAGACGTTTTCAACCCGTTATGGTCAACGAACCGACGGTTGAGGACACGATTGCGATACTGCGTGGGTTGAAAGAAAGATACGAAATCTTCCACGGCGTGCGTATACACGACCAAGCGCTCGTTGCGGCGGCAACGCTTTCGGACAGATACATCACCGACAGATTCCTGCCCGACAAGGCAATCGACCTCGTGGACGAGGCGTGCGCGATGATAAGAACGGAAATCGACAGTATGCCCACCGAAATGGACGTCATCAGCCGTAAGATTATGCAACTTGAAATCGAGGAAATGGCTCTTGAAAAAGAAACCGACAAACTGTCCGTTGACCGTCGCGAATCCATAAAGAAAGAACTTGCCGAACTTCACGACCAATTCAACGCAATGAAAGCGCAATGGGACAACGAGAAGAAGGAAATCAACAGCGTGCAGGACACCAAAGCCGAAATCGACCGCATAAATCTTCAAATCGAGGAAGCAAAGCGCAACAGCGACTACGGTAAGGCGGCGCAACTCCAATACGGCGAACTGCCCGCGCTCACCAAGAAACTGGAAGAAGCGGAAAAGAAATCCGCAAAAGGCACTTCCCTGCTTCGTGACGAAGTGACAGCGGACGAAATCGCAAAGATAGTGGCAAAGTGGACGGGCATCCCCGTAACCAAACTTATGGAAAGCGAAAAGGAAAAACTGCTTCACCTTTCCGACGAACTTCACAAGAGAGTCATCGGACAAAACGAAGCGGTGGACGCGGTGAGCGAAGCGGTGCTTCGTTCTCGTGCGGGCATATCCGACGAGAACAGACCTATCGGCTCGTTCCTGTTCCTCGGCCCGACGGGCGTGGGCAAGACCGAACTTGCAAAGACTCTTGCGTCCTATCTGTTTGACGACGAGCGCAACATCGTGCGTATCGATATGACGGAATATATGGAAAAATTCAGCGTATCTCGTCTTATAGGCGCACCTCCGGGATACGTCGGATACGACGAAGGCGGACAACTCACCGAAGCCGTGAGAAGAAAACCCTACTCTGTCGTTTTGTTCGACGAAATCGAAAAAGCACACCCCGATGTGTTCAACATCCTGCTTCAAGTGCTTGACGACGGCAGAATCACCGACAGCCAAGGCAGAACGGTCAACTTCAAGAATACGATAATCATTCTCACCTCGAACCTCGGCAGCGGCATAATCCTCGACAACATCGACAAGGACGGCAACATCACGGACGAGGCGAAAGAGCAAATCGACAAACTGCTCAAACAAACCTTCCGCCCCGAGTTTCTCAACAGACTTGACGACACCGTGTTGTTCACGCCTCTTTCGAGAGAAAGCGTGTACAAGATTATCGATATAATGCTCAAAAAACTCGAATCGAGGCTTGACAAGCAAAACCTCAAACTCGAAGTTACGCAAGCGGCAAAAGACCTCATCGTTGACGGCGGCTACGACGTGACATTCGGCGCAAGACCCTTGAAGCGTTACATCGAAAGCAACGTCGAAACCAAAGTTGCAAGAGCAATCTTGCAAGGCAATATGGACGAGGGCGACACAATAGTCGTGGACGCAAAAGACGGCGAAATCACCGTTTCGTCCAAGCACTAATCCCCTTGCCGCCGACGGCGGCACAAACTAAAACCCCTCATAATTTTCCCTATAAAAGAGAAGCGGCGGACTCAAAGTCCGTCGCCTCTTTTTTTTTTACTCTTACGTCAATCTTGATTATCCCCTATTCCCTCTGCCAGCACGGGATTGTTGACAGTTTCCGTGCCTCTTTCAAGAATTATGTATTTTTTGTTTTCTTCGCCGTTCAAAAACGAATTGTACAAACTTTGATTTGTAGAATCGGTATACCAAGGCACTAAAACCCAAACTTTTCTAATTATTATTTCGTCGTTTTCTTTATACACAACCGCTAAATTAAACTGTGTATAATACCCAGTGTTAAACATTCTATCGCCACTAACGTAATATCCGTCATCCAAAGATCTACTACTCATATATCCGACATAAGTGGCGATAACGTCTTTATCGGGGCAAAGTTTTTTCCCGAACGCGGCTTTGTCAACATCATCACTTGTATCGCTTTGTATGCCATTTCTTTTTACTAGTTTATTTTCCAATTCGCCGACAATTTGAATTTTATCTTTGATATTGTCTATTGCTTTTTGAATATCGTCTTTTATGACTTTGATATCATTTTTAGCGACTTCTTCCGTAGACGAATATTCTGCTTGCTTTAATACAGTTTCTTTGCAATTTACACTCGCTTGCTTAATATCAAATTCACAGTCAAATGTAATTGAGTAAAACGATGATGAACTACGCCCGTGTCGGACAATGTTTATATAAACCGCTACGTTTTTTCCTTCTTGTGTGTAGAAAAGCGTACTTACTTCAAATCCCGAAAAATGTCTTGCATAAATGCTTTGAAACGCACTTTCAATGTCCGCAGTAAAATCGACGTTTGAAAAATTTTGGTCAAATATTTCACCGACGGTAATCATTTCAATCGGTTTTTCTTCGAGTTTCGGCATTTCGTAGGTTTTGCTTGCGTCAATGGTGCGCGTGGTTGTCGAAAAGCCGTTTCCGCTTGCAACGGTCGTCAAAATCTGCTCGTTTGTCAAATCTTCCTTGTCCTCGACGGACAAAACGTTGTCTTTGAGTGTTCCGTTTGTGAGGGTGATTGCAATCACCGTTCCGTCCTCGCGGACTTTGCCCAAAAATGCAAAATCGCACGCCGATTTCAAGGACTCGGGAATATATTGTTCGTCCGAAAATCCGTCAAGAATCACGTTGGTTTCGTCAAAGTCGGCATTTCCGAGTTGCTCGATTGTTGCCGCAACTTCGTTGACGGCTTGTGTGATTTTGGCGTTTGCTTCGTCCTTTTTGGACTGCTCTATTTTCTGCTTTGCAGTGTAACCTGCCTTTTGCAACACCAAGTCTTTTTTGTCTGCGCCCTCGTATGCCGCAAAGGCGTTGTTTTGGCAATATGCCGTGACGATTTTGCTTCCGCTCACTTTTGCCACGACGGTCAAATTGTTTTTGCGTTGCACATCTAACAATTCAACGTTGCTCGTCGTCACTTCGAACTGCGAAGCGACTCGTTGCAAAATCGCTTCATCGATTGCGATTTGCAAATCGAGATTTGCATACGCCAAGTTTTGTTCGAGCACGCTTTCAATTTCAATCTCGTTTATCACGGGCGTTTCGCCGCCGTTATTTCCGTTGCCGCCGTTCGAGTCGTTTGCGTTGCCGCCGCCGTTATCGCCGCACGCAACGAATTGCGTAAGCGCGACCGCACACAAAATCAACGCGCAAACGACGTTTACAAATGATTTTTTCACCGACATTTTTCTTTCCTCCGCCAAAAAAACGGGACTTTTGTCCTATTTATAAATACTATATTAAGTCTTTTTAGACTTGTCAAGCAGGCAATAAAAAACGGTGCGACAATCGCACCGTTTTTTATTTGATCTTTGTTGCTAATTACGCTTCCTTGATTGCGCCGACGGGGCAGCCGTCTTCACACGCGCCGCAATCGATGCATTGCTCGGGATCGACAACGTATTTGCTGTCGCCTTCTGCGATTGCTCCGACGGGGCAAGTATCTGCGCAAGCACCGCATTGGATGCACTCATCGCTGATAACTCTGGGCATAGTTTTATCTCCTTACAAATATATTCGCTTTCGCTTGCAATTATATTAGCACAACGCTTTGATTTTGACAAGTCATAATTTCATTATTCCGGATATAATTTGCTCGTATTCGCTCACAGCGGATACAATTCAAATCGGCAAGAAGAAAGTCGCACTCTGCGCACTATGTATTTTCTCTTTTCCCTTTCAAGCACGAGGTCCGGCTTGTAGGCGCAATCCTTGCACTCGCACTCGAAAATCGTTTTGTACGGACAATGTGCAAACGTCATAAGCGGTATGTCCTCGTCCGCGGCAATGCGCTCGACGTCGTCGAATGCGGGAAAGTCCTTATACTCGCACGACGGTATATACGCGCTTGCGCCGAGTGCTTTTGCCTCGCGCACCGCAAAGACGTTGGCAATGTTATGTCCCTCGCCCGCAATCACTTCGTAGCCTTGCTTTGCAAAGTACAGACCGTATATATTTTCGCTCGCAAGGCGTTTTATTCCGCTTTCCGCAACGGCTTTTTCAAGCACTTTCAAGTCCTTGCCGTTTGCAAGTATCGGCAAATCGAGAACGACATTGTCAACGCTCAAATCCAACAAATCGAGCGTTCGTTGTATGCTTTGCGCCGAATAAACGTCGGGTTTGAGCAAAAACGTTTCGCTTGCCCTCACGAGCACGCTTTTGATTTTTTCGCTTTTCACAACCCTTACTTGTTTTGCCTCGACCTCTTTTACGTCGTCGAGAACGGAAAGCAATTCGTCCGCTTTATCCTTGTCGAACGCAACTTTTTCGGGTGCATTTGATAATATGATTTTCTCTTTCAACTCGGCAAGCACTTCGCGGCGCAGAGCGTTCACAACCGACTTTGCAACGAACACGCCGTCGGTGTTCACACGGCAAGTGGTCACGCAAAAACCGCTGTCGCCCACTTTCGAGCAAGCCGCCGCCACGTCGTTTGCGCTCATAGGCGCGTTTTTCGCCTTTTCGAGCACTTGCTCGGTGCGCTTTTGCGCTTCGCATTTGCAATCGTCCTTTTCGTATATCGCCTTAATAGCAAGCGGTTGACCTTCCATTGCCTCGACTTCGAGTTTTATCGGAACGTAACGCTTTGCCCGCAACATTTCTTCGTCCGCTTTTGCGTCGAGAATGAGATTTACTTGCCAACCGACCTTAACTTTCGTTTTGGTGACGAACGAGTACGCGCCGCTTCCGCACGGCTTCGCTTCGCCTATGCCCAAACTCGCCTTTTCTTTGTCGCCGTCGAAAAATTTGAGACCGTCGCCCTTTTCAAGCGGATATTTCGTCGCAACGGTAATCTCGAAAAGTCCGTCCTTTCCAAAGTCCTTTACGCTTCGCACCGCGGCGATTTTTATGCCCGTATGGTTGTTGAATCTCTTTTCGATGACTTTCGGCGTGCCGTCGTCGAGATACGCTCTTTCAAGATATTCGCCTCTTGAAAAAGCGATTTTCAGCATAGTTTTCGTCTTGTCGTCGAGAACGGGATTCTTGCCGTTTTCCGCTTCGTCAATCGCCTTTCTGTACGCTTGCACGGCACACGCGACGTAGCCTTTTCTTCTCAATCTGCCTTCGATTTTGAAAGAGCATACGCCCGCCTCGGCAAGTTGTTTAATCGACGAGTAAAGGCACAAATCCCTTGCGCTCAAAAGGTAGCCGTCGTAGGTTTTTCCACCCACTTCCGCACGGTATGGCAAACGACAAAGTTGCTTGCAAAGTCCTCTGTTTCCGCTTGCGCCCTGTTCCTTTGACGAAAGATAGCAGTTGCCCGAAAACGCCACGCACAGTGCGCCTTGCACGAAATATTCTATTTCGAGATTTGTGTTTTGCTTTATCTCTTTTATGTCTTCGAGTTTGGTTTCTCTCGACAGCACAACTCTCGAAAATCCCGCTTCTTCGCACATCTTCGCGCCGAGAAGGTTGTGCACTCCGAGTTGCGTGCTTGCGTGAAGCACAATCCCCTCGAAGCACTCTTTAAGCACCTTGCATACGCCGAGGTCCTGCACCAAAAATGCGTCTACTTTTGCATCAACCGCCGCTTTAACAAGCGATATCAGGTCGCTAAACTCGTCATTTTGCAAAATCGTGTTGACGGTGACGTAAACTTTCACGCCGTAAAAATGGGCGCGCGAAACGACATCGGCAATACTGTCGCAATCGAAATTTTGCGCTTTCATACGCGCATTGAAGTTGTCAAGTCCGAGGTATACCGCGTCCGCGCCGCTCTCTATCGCAACGTCAAACGCTTCCGTATCCCCTGCGGGTGCGAGAAGTTCCAACATACTTCGAGTATAGCACAAAAGCGTATTGCTTTGCAATCGACTTTTGAAATCGTTTGCGCAATTCGGATTTGGTGCTATAATCTTTTTATGACAAACTTTTTATGCCCCGTATGCAAAAAGCCTCTTGCTATGGAAGGACGCGACGCCGTTTGCCCAAACGGGCATCTTTTCGATTGCGCGAAAGAGGGATATTTGTATCTTCTTCCGCCAAAATCCAATGCCCCCGGCGACAACGCCGAAATGGTGAGAGCGCGCAGAGATTTTCTCGATTGCGACTTTTATGCGCCTTTGGCAAACGCTATCGCAAGCGAGATTAATTCACGATTTGCAAATCGCCCTATCAGCCTCTTGGACGCAGGCGCAGGCACGGGCTACTATTTGTCGCGCATAATCGAAGCACGGCGCAACGAAAGCGACGTTTACGCCGCGGTCGATATATCGAAAAACGCCGTGAAAATTTGCGCAAAGCGCGCAAAACAAGCGGACGTTGCGGTTGCAAGCGTATACGATATTCCCGTAAAGGACGAGTTTGCAGACGTCGTGGTTTGCGTGTTTTCGCCCTTCGCTATGGACGAATACGCGCGGGTGCTCAAAAGCGGCGGCATTCTCGTTTTGGTGTACCCTTGCGAAAATCACCTCATAGAACTTCGCCGCGCGCTTTACGACGACGTGAGAAAGGTGGAAACGGATTTGCCGAGCAGCACTCTTTCCCTTTTGAGCAAAAAGGAAGTCACGTATTCTTTCAATCTCGAATCCTCGAAACAGATTTCCGACTTGCTCACGATGACCCCGTACGTCTACCGCGCGCCCAAAGACAAAGTCGAGTGCGTAAAGCAAAAAAACGACCTCTCTCTGACCGCCGATTTTTGCCTCTGTACACTTGAAAAAACAAGTCGTTGACAAACATTGTCTATTTATATATAATACAGTTTGTTAAGGATATAAGAATCCTAACAAAAGGACGGAAAATTATGGACGAAATCAAAACCGATGCAACAAACGAAAGCGTCGAAAATCAAGAAGTCGTGACCGAGCAAACGACGGAAACGACCGAAACAACCGACGGCAAAGCAAAGAAAAAAATCAAACTTCCCGCGTGGCTCCAAAAACTCGTTGACAAAATCAAGTCCAACGAAGACGTGCGCCAAATGGTCGTCTTCACTCTTTTCAGTTTCATCTGCGGCGGCTCGCAACTTATCATAACGTTGGTTCTTCCCGCTTTGCTCAAACTCGGCGGCGGCGTACTTACCCAAAGATTCTACGGCTTCGACCTCGGCGCATTGAAAGACGTTTTCGGCTACCCCACCACGTCGGACTTCATCGGCTTTTTGATAGGTTCTATCGTCGGTCAGGTGCTCACGTTCGTGCTTAACCGCAAAAAGACATTCAACTGCACCAACAACATCGTGATTTCGGGCATTATGTACGTCATTTTGGCTGTCACGATTATATTCGTTCAAACCTTGCTCGGCAGCGCGATTATGACCGCTTGCATGGGCGCAAAACCCGTTGCTCAAACCGAGTTCTTGTATCAAATTTACAACCTCACCGGTCAGGCAGTCGGCGGAATCACCGCATTGGTTATGAGTTTCCTCGGCAACAAATTCCTCGTTATGCGCAACTGGGGCGAAAAGAAGAAAAAAGCAGCCCAAGAAACCGCTTGCAACGAAGAACAATGCGCTTGCTGCGAATGCACGGATTGCCAAAACGCAACCGAATCCGCAATGGAAGAAGTCGCTTCCGACAAAGAATAATCGGCATTATATAAAACCGATATTACAAGAATTCATATCGTTACAACGAAAATACGCTCGTCAACCGAGCGTATTTTTTTATCGTTTTTTTATGGTTTTTCGTTATTTTTTACTGGTTTTTTTGCGGGGTTTTTTATGCTTTTTATCTCAAAAACCATGCCCTATCCCGCCTATTTTTTCAACTTATTCGTTGCAAATGCGGCAAGGCGTAAGCGAAAAACTTTTTATACGCTTCGCATTTGTCGATGTCGATACGCTCGCGTTTGCAACCGTTTTTGCACATCGCAAAGTACTTACACGTCTTGCACTTTTCCTCTACAACCATACTTTCTTTGATAAATTCGACGGCTACGGGGTGCTTGGACAAAGCAAAGAAGTCCGTGTCGTTTATGTTGCCCATATCGTAGCAATCGAGGCAATAAAAGTCGCAAGGATACACTTCTCCGTCGCCCTCGATGACGAACTGATGACAGCAATGCCCTTCCATTCCGCATTGCTCGCAGTTTTGGAAATGCGCAAGTCGCACGAAATTGTCGAATTGTCTTACGGAAGTATACTTGCCGTCCATACAGTCTTTGAGATAGAGCGAGAAGCATTTTTGCAAAAACTCGTAATAATCATCGCCCGACATAACATAGTTTTCGTCCTCGCTCGGGAACGGCTCGCCGTAAGTTTTTACGCACGATGGCTTGCCCGACTCGTCGAGGCGCAACGGTTTCAACATCGGGATAAACTGCAAGTGCTTAAATTTTTGCTTTTTGAAAAAGTTGTATATCGGCACGATTCTGTTTGCGACTTGCTTTGTAAGCACGGTGAGAATGTTGAAATTCACGCCATACTTTTGCATAAGTTTCGCGCTTTCGAGAACGCGATGAAACGTCTGATTGCCGTTTGCGTCAATGCGCAAAGAGTCGGCAAGTTCGTCGCCGTCAAGGCTCAATCCGACGAGATAGCCGCCGCGTTTGAAGATTGAGCACCACTCGTCGTCGATAAGCGTTCCGTTTGTTTGAATGCCTATGCTGACGGGTGCGCGATTGACGTTAAGCTGACGTATAATCTCGTGCAATTTTCTGAAAAAGTCCTTGCCTGCAAGCAACGGCTCGCCGCCTTGAAAGGACAGCATAACCCTATCGTTTCCTGCAAAATCAAACGCCTTTTTGAGCGTGGCACGCAAGGTTTGCTCGCTCATAAGACCGTGCGAAGGCATCTCGCGTTGGCTTGAGAGCGAGTTGTAAAAACAGTATTTGCATCTCAAATTGCAATTTGACGACGCCGGTTTGAGCATTATGCTGATGTTCATAGGTTTTGTTTGTTTTATGCGAATATTTTATTCGGGGGTGCGGGCGAACCGCCCTCGATTATGGTTGTTGCGGCTCGTCTTGGTCGAAGATTATGTCGTAGTTTGCGCTTTCACTCACGGCGTTGACAATGGCTTGTCTTGTCGCTTCGACTGCGGCGGATTGAATTATGGCAAGATTCACGACGGGGCGTTTGCCGCTTGCCATACAGAACATCGTATCACCGTCGTACATCGTATGCACGGGGCGGATTGCTCTTGCAAGTCCGTTGTGGGATATGCTCGCAATCGAGTTTACCTCGACTTTTGAAAGTTTCGCGTCGGTGATTACGCAACCGATAGTGGTGTTTGTGCCAAGCAAAAGTTTCATTGCGTCGCCGCTTGCAAGGCACTTTTCGGTGTCGATAAACTCGCCCTTGCGCCCTTTTGCGCCTGCAATGATTTTGCCCGTCTCGTCAACTACGTCGCCCATTGCGTTGACCGCAACTATTGCCGTCACGGTTACGCCGAGCACCTTGACGGTTGCCGCGCCGATGCCGCTTTTGCAAGCGTTTTTCAAGCCTCTGATTTTGCCGACGGTTGCGCCCTTTCCTGCGCCGATATTGCCGAAATCAAGGGTTTTTGCGGCGTTTTGGCACGCTTTAAGTCCGTATTCTGCCGTCGGATAGTGATATTCCTTTTGATTGAGGTCGTACAAAACCGCGCCGCAGACTATGGGGATAATCTTGCCCATAGTGCGATAGCCTTTGCCTTGCTCTTTGAGATATTCCATAACGCCGACGGTTGAAGCAATCCCGTATGCCGAGCCGCCCGACAGCACCACCGCGTTTATCTTTTGCATCATTTTTTCGTTGTGCAAAAGGTCGGTTTCTCTCGTGCCGGGTGCGCCGCCTCTGCAATCCACGCCGCCTACCGCGCCGTCCGGCGCAAGTATGACGCTCACGCCCGTGAAGTCGTCGTCGTAGTGTCCTATCTTAAATCCCGAAGGTATAGAAACTTTCATTTTATCCCTCAAAAAAACAAAAGTCCGCCTCAAAAAGCAGGACTTTTGCGATATATTTTTATTTGCACAAATCGTCTATGCTTGTTTGCTCGTAGATGATGAATTTGTCAAAGAAGTCCGCAACGTCTTTTTGCATTTGTTCGCCGCACCAGTCGTAAAACACTTCGTGTCTTGCGCCGGGGTAGAGGTGCAATTCGGTGTTAATTCCGTTTTGTCTGTACATCTTGTCGAGTTTTTTGACGCCCTTGCCCATTTGTCCGACCGAGTCCGCGTCACCCGAAAAGATGCCTATCGCGGTTGCGGGATTGAGTTTTGCCTGCGCCTTTTTGCTATAAAGTTTGGAAGTTTCCTTCATCATATAGAAGTCGAAGCCGACGGACATATTTTGGTGTGCGAGCGGGTCGGCAAGCACGTCCTCGCGTCTTGCGCGAACGCTGTTTGCCCACTGCAATTTGCCCTCGTCGCCTTTGAATTTCTGGAAGTTGTCGCTCACCCAGTTGACGATGCGCGGACGCCAGTTTCTCGCAACGAGGAATATGGGCGCAACAACGATTTTGCCGAGGTTGAACAAATCTCTCATATGTCCCGAACCGATGAGCGCGATTGCCTTTACGTCTGTATCCTCTTGCGCAAACGCTTGCGAGAGGAAACTGCCGTAACTGTGCCCCATCAGGAACACGGGCAAGTCGTATTGCGATTTGAGCCACTCGCGGAAGAACAACTCGTCATTGAGCGTCTTTTTGAATATATTGCCGGGGTGCTTGCCGCGGTTTTGGTCGGTTTCGGTGAGTCCGTGTGCGCGGTGGTCGTCGCCGAACACTATGTAGCCTCTCTTGTTGAGGTAGCGCGCAAACTCATCGTAGCGGCCTGCGTACTCGCTCATACCGTGCACGAGTTGAATGACTCCTTTGGGATTTTGCACGTCGTCCCAAAGCCTGCAATAAATCTCGGTGTTGTCAAAACTTTTGAGTTTGAACTCTCTCATATGCGTTTCCCTCAAAAACAAGGTTTTATTAAGCACATTATATACAATAAAACGCACTTTTTCAATAGTAGTTTTGAAAAATACAGCGACAAAAATTGCAAAAACCGTTGCGTAGTGCTACACTGTTTTTATGCAAGTATCAATCGTTCTAAATTGCGGAAGCGAAATAAAGCGCAAAATCAAAGGTGACAAAGTCGTATGTTGCGACGGAGGTTTCAACGTATGCACGGTGACGCCCGACGTCATACTCGGCGATTTCGATTCGCTCGAAAAACCCGAAGGCATCGACATTCCGCTCGTCGAGCATAATCCCCACAAGGACGCAAGCGACGGCGAACTTGCCGTATACTACGCAAAAGAGGTATACAACGCCGACTCGCTCGTGTTTTACGGCATAACGGGCGGCAGAGTCGACCACGTGCTTTGCAACCTTGCGATTATGCGCCTTGCTCACTCGCTCGGTATGAGCGCAAAAGCCGAAGAAGACGGTTTGGACATCTACTACGTCGAGGGCGAGTTCGATATGCCAACGCAAAAGGGCGAAACCATATCCATACTTCCCTACGGCGAAAACGCGCTTGTGAGCGACTCGAAGAATCTCGAATATCCTCTTGACGAACTTATCCTCACCTCTTGCGACTCGCGCGGACTGAGCAACGTATCGCTCGGCGGAAAGATTCACATCAACGTCAAACGCGGCGGCGTATTCGTGTTCAGATACATAAAACGATAATTTTTCAAAAAAACTAAAAATCTTTTGATTTTGTCCAATAAAACGGACGTTTCGATTGTATATATATCGAAAACAAAAAATTCATCGTTTTTCAAAACCTTTCTAATGAAAAAGCACGGCGTCGCCGTGCTTTTTGATTTTGAATCCGACC
>ULUJ01065253.1_pt1 | contig 13302 bp, 10 predicted proteins | sample 1958381 | NCBI WGS metagenome assembly ULUJ01 (sample SAMEA4835757, study PRJEB28245) | human gut metagenome | biome: gut microbiome; material: fecal sample | place: Denmark | collected 2008 | reverse complement strand
GTCTTAACAATAGGATTGATCATAAAAAATGTTTTAATATAAAAGTCTTCTTAAAGTTCGCGCAAAGATACAAATATTATTGTAGTAATCGGGTGAAAATGAGATAAAAGTTTTATTCTGTTCACCTTTTTCTATTATTCTGTATATTCCAAGTCTTACATTATATATATGGACAGATAATCGGACTAAAAAAAATATGTCATTTTGTAAGAACTTGAATAAAAACTTTGTGAACTCGTAAAAAGCCGTATCTTTGCATCCCGAAATGAATAATAATCGCTAATGAAAAGAAATGCTTATATCGCTGCAGCTCTGTTGTTCGCAGGCGTTACGGCCTGCAACAACGAGCCTGCTTTTAAAGTGCAGGGAGAAGTGACCGATGCGGCCGATAAAATGTTGTATCTGGAGCAGACTGGTCTGGATGGTATTGTTGCACTCGATTCTGTGGAATTGGGAAGTAATGGAACTTTTAGTTTTTCTGCTGCGCGTCCCGAAGCGCCCGATTTCTATCGGTTGAGAATCGAGGACAAAGTCATAAACTTCTCGGTAGATTCTACAGAAACCGTTGAGGTGAAAGCGGATTATAAGAACTTTGCGACAGATTATAATATACAGGGATCAGAGAGCAACCAGAAGATTAAAGAACTGGTCTTGCTGCAAACCGATTTGCAGGAACGTGTTAATAAGCTTGCGCAGTCGGGCATTCCGGTTGGCATTGTACAAGATAGCCTTTCCCGCATGGTGAATGCGTATAAGAATAATGTAAAGCGGAATTATATTTTTGTAGGTCCTAATAAACCTTACGCTTATTTTGCTTTGTTCCAAGTACTGAACGGATATATGATTTTCGATCCGTTGAATAACAAAGAGGATGTGAAGTGCTTTGCAGCCGTTGCTACAAGCATGAACAACCTGTATCCGCATGCCGACCGTTCGCGTAACTTATATAATATGGTCATAAAGGGTATGAAAAATACTCGTGCGCCACAGGTGAAACCTTTGGATATTCCAGCCGATAAAATTCAGGAAACTTCTATTATCGATATACCTTTGATGGATATAAACGGTACGACCCGCCATCTTACCGACTTGAAAGGAAAGGTTGTACTGATAGACTTTACAGCATACGGCAGTGCAGAATCGGGAGCACGTAACCTGTTGTTGCGTGAGATTTATGACAAGTATGCTCCACAAGGACTGGAAATCTATCAGATCTCGCTCGATACCGATGAACATTTCTGGAAGACAGCAGCCGACAACCTGCCGTGGATTTGTGTACGCGACCCGCAAGGACCTTATTCGACTTACGTAAATCTGTACGGTGTGACCAAGTTGCCTACTGCTTTTCTCGTGAGCCGAAATAACGAGTTGAGCATGCGAATCGGAGAGAAAACCAATCTGGAAGAAGCAATTAAGAAATTATTATAACATGTTGAAAAGCATGTAAAAATAGTACGCTTTGATACTTGACTGATATCGTAAAAAGGCGTATCTTTGCCAAAGTCATAACAGAGAAGGGTTCCGATACATCTATGTGTATCGGGATTCTTTTTTGTTTTATAAGCAAGAACAATTTAATTAATAACGAAAATACAAGGAGGAAAAACTATGGCTTATATGTCAGAAGAAGGTTACCAGAAACTGGTAGCAGAATTAAAGCAACTGGAGTCGGTTGAGCGTCCGAAAATCGTAGCAGCAATAGCTGAGGCTCGTGATAAAGGCGACTTGTCGGAAAATGCAGAATACGATGCTGCCAAGGAAGCTCAGGGCATGCTGGAAATGAAAATAAACCAGTTGAAGGCAACTATCGGCGATGCGAAGATTATTGATACATCGAAGTTGAAGGCTGATACCGTACAGATTCTGAGCCGCGTAGAGCTGAAGAATGTAAAGACAGGTATGAAGATGGCATACACTATCGTATCGGAAACGGAAGCTAACCTGAAGCAGGGAAAGATTTCTGTAAATACTCCGATTGCACAGGGTTTGCTGGGCAAAAAGGTCGGTGATATTGCCGAAATCACAATCCCGCAGGGTAAAATCAGTCTTGAAGTAACAGGAATATCGTTTTAACTATAAGGCGAGTCTGCTTTGTCGCAGGCTTGCCTTTTTTAATATATACAGATTATGGCAACTATATTCAGTAAGATCGTTGCGGGCGAAATACCCAGCTACAAGGTAGCAGAGGACGAGCAGTTCTATGCTTTTTTGGATATAAATCCGTTGGTAAAGGGACATACCCTGGTAGTTCCGAAACGCGAAGTCGACTATATTTACGACTTGAGTGATGAAGAACTGGCTGCTATGCATGTATTTGCCAAACATGTGGCACTGGCTATTCAGAAGGCATTCCCTTGTCGTAAAGTAGGTGAGGCTGTGATTGGTCTGGAAGTTCCCCATGCTCATATTCATCTGATTCCCATGCAGAAGGAATCGGACATGCTCTTCTCTAATCCGAAGTTGAAATTGAGCGATGAAGAATTTAAGGCCATTGCCGAAAGTATTCATAAAGCCTGGGAAGGCAAAGCTTGATACCTCCTCCTATAGATATACACAAGAATAAAAGCCATCCTTCTTTACAGGATGGCTTTTTTGATTTATAAAATACCCTAAAGAAGATATTATGACGAAAAGAACAGTTACTTTCTTCATGCTCCTGGCTGTTTGTATGCTGGTGCATGCTCAGACCTACCGGATAGAAGGTACGGTTATCGACAAGACAAGCCGAAAGCCGCTGGAGTTTGTCAATGTGCTGGTAGTCGGCTTGGGAATAGGCTCGTCTACAGATGCCGAAGGACATTTTGCGGTCGAGCAGGTTCCTCCCGGAATTTACCGTCTGCAAGCCTCTATGTTGGGGTATAAAACGGTCTTTACTTCCGAATACCGTGTCAATCACCGCACTCCGCACATACAGATAGAAATGGAGGAGGAGGGAACGCAGCTGGAAGGAGTAACCATCACAGCCTCTCCTTTTCAGCGGGTACCCGAGAGTCCGGTCAGCCTTCGGGTTATCGGCTTGCAGGAAATAGAGAAAGCTCCCGGGGCGAACCGTGATATTTCGCGAGTAGTGCAGAATTATCCGGGAGTGGCCTTTTCGCCGATTGGCTATCGAAACGACCTGATTGTACGCGGAGGCGGACCGTCGGAAAACCGTTTTTATCTGGATGGCGTAGAAATTCCGAATATTAACCACTTTAGTACGCAAGGAGCTTCGGGAGGTCCGGTGGGACTGATTGATGCCGATCTGATACGAAATGTGAAGTTTTACAGCGGAGCTTTTCCAGCCAACAGAGGAAATGCACTGAGTTCGGTGCTCGATTTCAGTCTGCGCGACGGTGATATGGAGCACAACTCCGTGAAGGCAACACTGGGAGCTTCGGAAGTATCACTTACTTCCAACGGACATCTGGGCGACAAAACCTCTTATCTAGTATCTGTCCGTCAGTCGTATTTGCAGATGCTTTTCAAGGTTTTGGGCTTGCCGTTGCTTCCGGCTTATACGGATGCTTCGTTTAAGTTGAAAACCCGTTTTAACGATCGGAATGAACTTACCCTGCTCGGCTTGGGAGGTATCGACCGCATGAAACTGAATTTTGACATCGAAGGTGAGGATGCCGAATACATTTTGGGGTATCTGCCGAAGATTAATCAGGAAACCTTTACGCTGGGAGGTGTCTATCGCCATTATGCCGGACCACATGTACAGTCGGTCACTTTGAGCCACAGCTACCTGAATAACCGTAACCTGAAGTATCATAACAACGACGAAAGTTCGGAAGATAACCTGACCCTCCGCCTGCGTTCGGTAGAACAGGAGACAAAACTGCGTATGGAAAATACGTCTACATGGAACGTATGGAAACTGAATGCCGGCATCGAGTTGAATTATTCACAATACTCCAATACGACTTATCAGCGAGTCTTTACCGATGAGGCACAGGTATTCGACTATCGTACGGCCTTGGATCTGTTCCGCTGGGGACTCTTTGCTTCGATGGACTATACGGCACCCGACGAACGTTTCACGGCATCGCTCGGCGTACGTACCGACGGAAACAATTACAATGATAAGATGAAGGAACTCTGGCGACAGCTTTCTCCGCGCCTGTCGGTGTCTTTCCGCCTGATTGATAACTTGTTTCTGAGCGGACACATGGGCTTGTATTACCAGCTTCCGCCTTATACGGCACTGGGATTCAAGGGAAACGACGGGACGTACTTGAACCGTAACCTGGATTATATCTCCGTATCGCAGGAGAGTGTCGGACTGACATGGCAGCCGAATGAAAACATGGAACTGTCGGCCGAAGGGTTCTATAAGTTCTATCACGATATGCCGCTGTCGGTAACCGACGGCATCCCCTTGGCCTGCAAGGGAAATGACTACGGCGTGATTGGTAACGAACGTCTGGTATCCACAGCCGAGGGCCGTTCGTATGGCGTCGAACTGATGTTCAAGTGGCTACTGGTACAGCGTCTGAACCTGTCTTCGTCGTTGACCCTTTTCAAGAGTGAGTTCCGCAACGGCAAGGAAGGCAGTTATGTTCCGTCGGCATGGGACAACCGTTTCATCTTCAACGTGAGCGGTACCTATAATTTCCCTAAGCAGTGGAGTGTAGGAATGAAAGTCAGTTGCATAGGAGGTTCCCCATATACACCCTACGATGTGGAGAAGTCGTCGCTGGTAGAAGCGTGGAATGTACAGGGAAAAGCCTATTACGATTATGGTCGTTACAACACGGAGCGTCTGCCCGCATTCGGTCAGTTGGATATCCGTGTCGACAAAATGTTCTACTGGAAGAAGTGTATGTTCGGAATTTACCTCGATATCCAGAACATTACGGCGAGCAAGCTTCGTCAGCCTGATGTACTGATGAGTACGGGACAGATAGAAAATCCGTCGGCACCCCTTTCTGAACAACGCTATGTCATGAAGTCTATCAAGCAGGAAAGCGGAACATTACTGCCTACTATCGGTATTACCTTCGAGTATTGATGCGGTTCCGGAATCATCCTGCGGACAATTGTTAAAAAACGTGCCCACGTTCCAAATGAAACGTGGGCACGTTTTTGTTTATTTGTCGGGACGTTTTTTTATTTTTTGTACAAAAACAAAAAATCTTTGTACAAAAACTTTTTAAGTCCTCATTATTCTCTTTTCCCATATTACCGCAAGCAAACGCAGAGTTGATGGAAAGGTATGTACGGTGCTGGGATCAGGAATATTTCTCTTCGAATTTCATCTCTACGTCATTCACGAATTTCCGGATGGAATCCTGGTCGTCTTTCTTGCAGATAAGCAAGACATTGTCGCGTGACGCAACCAGATACCCGTCCAGATCCTGCACGACGGCAAGCTGTCCTTCAGGTACCAGTACGATGCTGTTCTTACAGTTGTATAGCAACGTATTGCTGTTGATAATCACATTGCGGTTCATATCCTTGGGTGAAGCATCGTAAAGCGCATCCCATGTACCCAGATCGGCCCATCCGAAGTCGCACAACTGAACATATACATTGTCGGCCTTTTCCATGATACTGTAATCAATGGAGATATTGGGGCACGAAGTAAAATCGGGCACATCGCATTCCACACGCGGACAGATTTCCGACATCATTTCATGGAAAGCTTTCAGAATCGTATTTACATGCCATACAAAGATACCCGAGTTCCAGTAAAACTCATTGCTCTGCACGAATATTTCGGCGAATTCACGTGCAGGCTTTTCGATGAACGTCTTCACCTTATAGAAGTCTCCTTTCTTTTCCTCGTCAATCTGTATGTATCCGTATCCTGTTTCGGGGCGGTTGGGCTTGATGCCCAGTGTGACGAGCTTGTCGTTTTCGGAAGCGAACTTCAGTCCCTTCAGGATAGCCTCCTTAAACTCGTCCGCTTTCAGAATCAGGTGATCCGACGGAGCCACTACGATGGTCGCATCAGGATTTATCTTCTGGATGACGTGCGACGCGTAAGCGATAGACGGTGCGGTGTTGCGCCTTTCCTCTTCTACAATGAGCTGGCTTTCCGTTATCTCCGGAAGCATGTCGAGAACGATTTGTTTATAGTCTTTATAAGTTGTAATATAGATATTGCTTGGAGGAACTATTTTCTTGTATCTGTCGAAGGTTTGTTGCAGTAAGGTTTGTCCGGTGCCAAAAAAATCGAGAAACTGCTTGGGCAATGCCTTGCGACTGTAAGGCCAGAAGCGGCGTCCCATTCCTCCGGCCATGATGATACAGTAGTAGTTATTATTCATGATATCGGCGTAACTTTTAATGTTTATGCTAAGATAACCTTTATTTTTCGAACAAAGGTTGGAAAGCGTTCTAAATAGTGTTAGATAAAAATTTTTTTCACTTTTTTATCACAAATGCTTGTTGTTTTAAAATATTTGCCTACCTTTGCACCGCAATTAAGGGGAAACATGTCCCTGATGATAATTGCCCAGATGGCGGAATCGGTAGACGCGCTGGTCTCAAACACCAGTGGAGTAACATCCATCCCGGTTCGACCCCGGGTCTGGGTACTAGGAAAAGAGCTAAGCAGAATGAGTAATCAGATGCTTGGCTCTTTTCTTTTTCTAGTAGCTTCTTTGCAGTTTCATCTTTTTCTGTACTTGAGCGGAGAAACCCCTGTCATCTTGACGAAGAATTTGCCGAAGACAGACTGGTCGGAAAAGCCGAGGTTATCGGCTATCTCCTTTATTCCCATATCCGTGCTTTCGAGCAAGCGTTTCGCTTCTGCGCAGAGTAGTTCCGATACATGAAAGCGGACCGTGCGTCCGGTTGTACGTTTTACAATGCGGGAAAGATAGGTGGTCGATATGTTCAGCCGGCCTGCGTAGAACAGGATGTCGTGATGTTTCTTGTAATTGTTTATCAGCAGCTTCTTGAAATTGCGGAAAATCTCATCTGTCCGTTTGATACAGACCGAAGCATGTTGAGTATTCCGGCAGAGGACATCGGCTATTTGTAACAACAGAAAATTGCACAAATGGCGGATAATCCCGTTTTGATAGGGCCGGAAGTATTTCAGTTTGTTCGTAAACAAGGCAGTAGTCTTTTGTAGGTAATCGCATACCTCCGGCTCCAGATGAACGGCGGGGATATTATATTTGTTGATGAATCTGGCCAGTTGATGGTACATGGCCTGTCCGTCCGAGAGCGTATCGAAATAATCAGGATAGATATAAATGCAAGTCATGGCAAAATCGGAACTTTTCTCGTGCAGGGTGTTGGTCATACTTGGAGTCAGCACAATGAGATCATCTTTCCGGATCAGGTGACTGTCGTTGCTGTTCGATAACAACGCTGTTCCGTTTGCAACTAAAATAATAAAAAATCCTTTCTTCAAAACGACGGATTCTTCTTTCTCGAAAGAACATTTTACAACATGATAAGGGGGATTTTCTTCACCGGAAACAGGAAAACCGTTTTTGTCAGGATCAAATAATTTCATAAAAAGGTTTTTTCTTTACAAAAATAAGATTTGTTTCGTTTTTAACCAAGAACAGTTATTTTTTTATGAATGGAAATAAAAAAATAACATGAACTTTGCGCCGATTAATTGAAGGCTTTATGAATAAATTCATGTGTAGACGTTACGTCTTGTTTGCAGTTTCCTTGTTTGTCAATGCCATGGGTATCGCCCTTATAACAAGAGCATTGCTGGGAACTTCACCTATTACGAGTGTTACTTATGTGCTGAGTATGTTTACTCCGCTTACTATAGGGCAATGGACAATCGCTCTGAATCTGTTGTTTATACTGCTCGAACTTCCTTTCATGACGAGAAAAGAACTAAGAGAGGACTTGCGGATGTTCTTGCTTCAGATACCGATTTCCTTGTGTTTCGGAACGTTTATCGATGTGTGCATGAACATACTGTATTGGGTAGAGCCGGTGAAGTATGCCAGTCAGATAGCCTATCTGCTGGTAGGATGTGTAGTCTTGGCTGCCGGTATAACTCTGGAAGTGAAAGCCAATGTTGCGATGATGGCGGGTGAATATTTCGTCCGGGTTATCTCCAAGCGCTTTCATGGTGAATTTGGTTACGTAAAGTTGTGTTTCGATATTTCGCTGGTTTGTATCGCCTGCGTGCTGTCTTTGTGTTTCCTGTCGGGCATCTACGGGGTACGTGAAGGAACGGTGGCTGCTGCGTTGCTGGTAGGTCCGATTGTACATTTCATCAGCCCGTATTACCGCTGTTTCGATAAATGGATTAACGAAGGAGCCGACAAGGTTACGGTGGCACTGAAAAATGCTCAGCATGTCATCATTACCATTGCGAGAGAATATGGAAGCGGTGGACATCTGTTGGGTGAAATGTTGTCCAAAGAGTTTATCCATCTGGTAGCCCAGAAGAGTGGCATCAACGAGCAGTATATCAAGAAAAACGAGCAGTCTATTCCTTCTTTCTGGCTGAAGTGTATCTTGGGCAAGAGCAGTGAACAGTCGCTGGAGCGTAGCCTCTCGTCGGATGATGTGCTGTTTGTGGCAGAAAGTAAGATCATCGAAGAACTGGCAGAAAAGGGGTCTTGTATCATTGTAGGCCGATGTGCCGATTTTGTGCTGAAAGACTATCCGAACCTGATAAAGGTTTTCTGTTATTCCGACTTGAAAAATGCTTGTGCGCGCTGCGTGCAGGAATATGGCATTGCGGCAGATAAGGCTGAGGCGGAGATCAAGCGGATAAATCACAACCGTATCGCTCATTATGAATATTACACGGGAGAAAAATGGGGAGAACCTCATCATTATAACCTGATGATCAATACCGGAAGCATTGATTTGCCGATGGCTTGCAGCCTGATAAAGACCATCTATCAGAATCGGGAAAAAGAAAAAGTGATGGAATAAGAGATTCTGCACATTTTTTATGCTTTTTGGATGACCATCGGTAAATCGGGTTTGTCGATATTTGCATTGTAAAGGTTAAAGATGAACTAATTATGAAACAAGATGTGCAGAATCAACCAGTAAAGAAGGGAAATCCCTATATGGGATTCTTAGGAGTAATATTGATCGTGTTAATTCTGAACGGACTGGTTTTTCCAAAACTCACCGGACAGCAGATCATATCTACCGATTATGGGACATTTATCGAAAAAGTAGACAGTGGAATCGTAAAGGAAGTTATGATTAAGAGTAATCAGATTTTCTTTACAGCTCAGGAAAACGGTGGAAAAACGAAAACTTTCCAGACCGGTGAAGTAAATGACCCTCAATTGGTAGACAGATTGTTAAAGGCGGATAGTCCTAACCCCGACGGAAAGATTGCGTTTAATCAGATTATTCCAGAAGAGAATTCGCCTATTCTGAATTTTTTGCTGATGTGGATTTTGCCGGGATTGATTTTCTATATTATTTGGCATCAGACCCGTAAGACTATTCAATCTCGTATGGGGGCTGGAGGAAACTTTATGTCTTTTGGCGACAGTGGAGCGAAGATTTATGCGGATGCTGATATCAAGACAACATTTGCCGATGTAGCAGGTCAGGAAGAGGCTAAGGATACCTTGAAGGAAATTGTGGACTTCTTACATAATCCAAAGAAATATACCGAAATAGGTGCTTCTCTGCCTAAAGGTGCTTTGCTGGTGGGCCCTCCGGGAACGGGAAAGACGTTGATAGCCCGTGCGGTGGCAGGAGAGGCCAAGGTCCCGTTTTTTGCTATATCGGGCTCGGAGTTCGTACAGATGTTTGTCGGAATGGGAGCTGCTAAGGTAAGAGATTTGTTTAAACAGGCAACTGAGAAAGCGCCTTGCATTATTTTTATTGATGAAATAGATGCGATAGGTAAAAAGAGGGATGGTGCCTTTGCAGGTAACGATGAACGGGAACAGACTTTAAATCAGCTTTTGACCGAAATGGATGGTTTCGATGGCCGGAAAGGGGTTGTCATTCTTGCAGCGACCAATCGTCCTGAAAGCTTGGATAAAGCCTTGCTTCGTCCGGGACGTTTTGACCGCCGTATTCAGATGGACCTGCCCGATCTGGAGGGCCGGAAGGCTATTCTCAATGTACATTTGAAGAAGGTTAAACATGATTCAATCGATCTGGATATTGTTGCACGGGCTACCGCAGGTTCTTCTGGTGCTGAATTGGCGAATATCGTCAATGAAGCTGCCTTGCGTGCCGTACGTATGGGGCGGACGCTTGTCACAACTTCTGATTTGGAAGAAAGCGTGGAAACGGTAATAGCCGGAGCACAGAGGAAGGGGAAAGTTTTATCGGCCGACGAGAAAAAAATAGTGGCTTATCATGAGATAGGCCATGCGCTGGTAGCTGCCATGCAGAGCCACTCTGCTCCTGTTCATAAGATTACGATTATTCCACGTACTTCGGGAGCTTTAGGATATACCATGCAGGTGGATAGCGGAGAGCAGGTCTTGCAGAGTAAAGAGGATCTGTTTAACCGGATTGCCACACTTACGGGAGGACGTGCTGCCGAAGAGATTGTGTGCAATACGGTTACTACCGGAGCTTCGAACGATATTGAACAGGCTACCCGGCTGGCACGGGCAATGGTCACCCGGTATGGCATGAGCGGCAAATATGATATGATGGGACTGGAAACGGTGAATAATGCTTATCTGGGAGGTGATACGTCGCTTACTTGTTCGACGGATACGGCGGCAGATATTGACCAGGAAGTACTCCGTATGATAAAGGAAGCTCACGACAAGGCGAGAAAGATTATTTCCGAAAATATGGGGATTATGCATGAGGCGGCTGCTTTCTTGATGGAAAAGGAAACGATTACAGGACAGGAATTTATGGACATTATTCATCGCTGTACCGTAAAGTCTGATAAAAATAGTTGATTCTCATAAGTGTATCTTTATGGGGATAAAAGAGCTGCTTCTTTCTGCGGTATAGTACTTTGTACCTTGTTCCGATAAATGATAGTGAATTAAAAGCCCTTTGAAACAATTTTATTTTCTAACTTTGCGCCCGTTTTGTTTAATAGTTGTTGATATATGCAAATGAAGAAGATAAAAGTATTCCGAAACCGTATAGTGTGGTTGCTTGTAGCGTTGGTCTGGTGTTCCGTCGAGGTGAAAGCGCAAGATAAAGTTGAGGCGGGTGTCGGTATAGATCTGGTGAGCGGTTATGTCTGGCGTGGGCAGGATTTAGGAGGTATCAGCGTTCAGCCTGAAGTGTCTCTGTCTTATAAAGGCCTGTCTTTGACGGGATGGGGAACGGTTGGATTCGACAAGAATGATACAAAAGAGTTTGATTTGACGTTAGGATACGAGGCGAAGGGCTTCAGTGTTTCGGTGACGGACTACTGGGTCAGTGGCGAACCGGGATATTTTCATTATGGAGCGCACAATACCAGCCATACATTTGAGGCTCAGGTAGGCTACGATTTCGGGGTATTGGCTGTGAACTGGTTTACGAACTTTGCCGGATATGTTGGCTATAAAGTCGATGGCAATAGAGCTTATGCTTCCTATTTCTCCGTTTCTGTTCCTTTCACATTGGGAGGACTGGACTGGAGTGTAGAGGCAGGTGCTACTCCCTGGGAAAATGACTTCTATACAGGAGGAGAAAACTCCAGCTATTCCAAGGAAATGATCAATGGGTTTGCCGTGTGTGAGGTAAGTGTAAAAGCTTCCAAAGAAATAAAGATTACAAAACATTGGTCGTTGCCGCTTTTTGCCAAGGCTATATGCAATCCCTCCACGGAAGGATTTTACTTTGTAGCCGGCGTGAGCTTTTAAGATATGTGTTACTCTCGGATACGTAGGAGAGAGTATTCCGGTTGGCAGGTCATGGATTATAGCTCCATGACTGTCTGTTCAAAGTTGTCTTTGTTCCCTTTGGCCCTGTTACGTATTTTGCTTCGGTAGTTGTAAACCGTTGCCAGTGAGTAGCCTAGAAAATGAGCTATGCGGTTGGCATCGGTTACTCCCAGACGTATCAGTGCAAAGATTCGGAGTTCCGTATTGAGTATTTCGCCGGGTTTGGGATATATTTTCCCTTCATCGGTCAGCAGGTTGTTGAAGTCGGCAATGAAATTAGGAAACAGCTCCAAGAACGACTTATCGAATTCATTATAGAAATTTTTTCGTTCATCGCGCAGGAATTGTTCGGAACGTATGGCTTTGAACAGATCGTCGATACGTGATGCCATTGCAAGCTTTTCGAGTGAACGGCGGTATTGTTCAAGTTTGTCCAGATAACTGACGCAGCGGTCCAGATAGCGGGCAATATATACCTCTTTTATTTTGCCGGTCTGAGCCAGATTCATGTTGGCGGCCTGTAGCTCTTTGTTGGATAAATACAGGTTTTTTCGCATGACCGACAGTTTCTTTAATCCATAGTACAAATACAGGGCAAGTATAATCAGCAAAATAGCCAGTACGCCCATACCTACCAACAGGATGACGACCATTCTTTTTTCCTGCGCTTCCTTTTGTGAATAAGCGTGGTCGATAATCGGATAAAACTCTGTGACTTCGGCAAAACGCAGACGGGCGTTGCATGCTACAGCGTCTTCCATCGAACAGCTTAAATAACTGTATGCTCTTTTTAAATCTCCGTGCCGATAGATAATTCGTGCCAGTTTCTGAAGAGAGGCATATTCTCTTACCGGCATGCTTAAATCGATGATGGCGGTCTGTGCCAGATAGTAAATCTGCATGTCAGTTTCATTTTTCGCTTCGTAGGCTAAGGATAGGGTATAGTTTACGTAAGCTTTCTGCTTCATATCGAGTGAAGTAGTGAGCATCTGGTTGAGCATGGGAATGGCTTTGTCGGGCTGAGAAGACAAGATGTATCGTTCGGCCTGAACAATGTTACGGTCTACACACGAATCGATGTTGTTCATGATTGAATCGCGATACAGGTCTGTCTGTTGCAGATATTTTTGCTTGGCTTCACGTCCTACGGTATAGTCTGCCAGCCATCCGTAGCAGGTACGCAGGGTAAAATAATAATAGATCAGATTCTTTTTGCTCAGTAATGCAGGGCGTATCTGTTGTAATTCGTCCAGTGCTTCGCTGTACATTCCCATTACTCCCATAACCTCTGCACGGTTGATAATGATTTCGTTGTTTAGTTCGGGCTTGTTCAGCGGTAAGGCATATTCTGCTTTTTTGTTTATGTAGTGCAAGGCAGAATCGGCCTGATAATGTAGATACAAATTGAACAGTTCATTGGAAAGATTGTACTTTTCTTTCTCTGTCGTGGCATAGTGAAGTTGCTGCTTCAATTGAAGCAGTGTCCGTTCCCGTTCTGCCCGGTATAAAGCTTTTTGGGTAATGACCTGATCAAGCTGCTCTAATACCTTTT
>ULUJ01009671.1_pt1 | contig 13456 bp, 5 predicted proteins | sample 1958381 | NCBI WGS metagenome assembly ULUJ01 (sample SAMEA4835757, study PRJEB28245) | human gut metagenome | biome: gut microbiome; material: fecal sample | place: Denmark | collected 2008 | reverse complement strand
CGAAACGGCCGCAGCCCCGGCCGATCTCGCCAAAGGTCATTGGGCTGCGTATGTGCGGGTGCTGGCGGCCAAGTTCGACGGCGTGATCGACGTTGCGGCGCAGACCTCCGATTACTGGTTCCGGCTCTACGACCACAAGACCTATCAGACCTACTACGGCGAGGATGAGGGACTGACCGGTACGATCGAGACCCATCCCAATCCCGCTGGCGGCAAGGAGATTTATCTGCGGGTAAATCTGACGCTGAAAAACGGCATCGGGGTCGAAGCCGAATACTACGGTGTGCCGACGGCTGCGACGGCCGACGCAATGGATGAAGAAACATTGAAGCCCGTCAAACCGTTCGAGCCCTATATCAAATTCCTGGACAAGGATAACAAGGACATGCTGTATTGGCCCGTTACGGCGATGGAGGTGCGGCACGACCCGGCTTATCGGGATAGTTATACCGGCGATCTGCTATCGGGATATTGCTTCTATTTCCGGAATGCTTTCACCGAGAGTATCGATGCGGATAATACTACTCCGATGTTTTTCCTGCCGGACAGCTACCTCGACCATGAAGGAGAGATCGACCTGCCTGCGGAAGGCACGAATTGCAAATGGAACCTCAGGTTCCAGTATATGTATCTGTCCTCATATAACGGGTACGGATATTCCGACAAGGATAAGTACTGCATGCGGTGTCCCGAGAAGGCGGCAGTAACCGTCAAGCAGGAGAATAAGGAGTGGATCTTCAAATTCTCGATGGTCGATTGGGGAGTATTCAGTACATGGAACCCTGATCCGACCGGAACCGGAAACACCTTGATCATCGAATTCCGGGGCAAGGCTGCCAAGTATTCGGGCTCGAAGCCGAACGACCTTGCAGACGATTTCTACAAATTGCGATCCGGCCGGTTCGGTGACCGGACAGGCGGATGACATCCCCCCCCCTCCGGGCTTCCGGAAGGGGAGGGGATATGTTTCGGCTCCGGGCCGGAACACGAAGACGGCAAATTTTCTATAATCAATTTTTTTACCAGCGTTAAAATGGCGCATTTATGACCAAAAAAATCTTTCTATCATTGATGGCTGTTCTCGGCCTGTTCTTGTCCGCCCATGCGCAGGAACGGGAAATTACGGGTTCGGTCAAAGATCATGCGGGGGCCGGCATCGTCGGCGCCACCATTCTGGTCGAAGGCACTACGAAGGGTACGACCTCCGGTGCGGACGGCAGCTTTTCGATCAAAGCCGCACCGGACAATGTGCTGGTCGTGTCGTTCATGGGTTATCAGTCCCACACGATCAAGGTGGGAACGCAAACCCGGATCGACGTCGTGCTGAAAGAGAACACACAGGCTATCGACGACGTGATCGTCGTGGCGTTCGGTACGGCAAAAAAGGAGGCTTTCACCGGTTCGGCGACCGTCATCAAATCGGACGACATCGCCAAGTCGCAGCAGTCGAACGTAGCGCAGGCTCTGGCCGGAAAGGTCGCGGGCGTGCAGCTGACCAACACCTCAGGACAGCCGGGAGAGAGTCCGACGATCCGCATCCGCGGTTTCAGTTCGCTCAACGCCGGCAACGATCCGCTCTGGATCGTGGACGGCATGCCTTACTCGGGAGACCTGAACAACCTCAACCCGAGTGACATCGAATCGATGACTGTGTTGAAGGACGCCGCCTCGAACTCGCTGTACGGCGCCCGCGGCGCCAACGGCGTAGTGATGATCACCACCAAAAAGGCCAAGTCGCAGGAGGCTCACGTGACAATCGACGCCAAGTGGGGCGTCAATTCGCGCGCCGTCCAGGATTATGCGTACATTACCAACCCGGCGCAATTTTACGAACTGCATTACAGTGCGCTGAAAAACTACTATGTCAATTCGGGAATGAGTATCGGCGAGGCCCATTTGCGCGCCAATACGAATTTGACGGCCAATGCGAATGACGGAGGTCTGGGCTATATGGTCTATACGGTTCCTTCCGGGCAGGAGTTCATCGGCATCAACGGTAAGGTCAATCCCGCTGCGACTCTCGGCCGCCGTCTCGTCTATGAGGGCAAGGAGTACTACATCCGTCCCGACGACTGGACCGATGCGGCTTTCCGCTCGTCCCTGCGTCAGGAGTACAACGCTTCGATCTCCGGCCAGACCGGGAACGCCTCGATCTACGGATCGTTCGGCTATTTGAACAACGAAGGTATCGCCTACAACTCGGACATGGATCGTTATACGGCCCGTCTGCGCGTGGACTATCAGGCCAAGAAGTGGCTCAAGTTCGGCGCCAATGCCAACTACACGCATTTCCGCTACAACCAGATCGACGACAGCGGCGCCGGTAACTCGTCGGGCAACGTTTTCGCTTATACGACGGCCGTCGGTCCGATCTATCCGCTCTACATCCGCGACGGCGAGGGTAATGTCATGTACAACGAGGACGGCATCAAGCTCTACGACTACGGCAACGGCGACAATGCCGGTATGGAGCGTTCGCTCTTCCCCAACAGCAACGCCCTCTCGGATTCGCGTCTCAACAAACAGGAAGCCGAAGGCAATGCTTTCAACGGTACGGGATATATCGACGTCACCTTCCTCAAGGATTTCAAGTTCACGTTCAACGCCGGCGTTTCGCTCGACGAAACCCGCTCCACCTCGGTTACGAATCCCTGGTTCGGACAGTTCGCCAGCGAAAAAGGCATGGTCTCGAAGGGCCATCAACGGAATTTCGACCTCAACCTACAGCAGATTCTCAACTACACCAAGCAGATAGGCTCGCACAACATCAACGTGATGCTGGGCCACGAGTCCTACCAGAACCGCATTTACACGCTGTCGGCCACGAAAAGCAATATGCTGACGCAGGAAAACGACGAGCTTGCCGGGGCGATCATCGACAAACAGGGAGCCGGCTCTTACCGGGTTGAGTACAACAACGAGGGTTATTTCGCCCGTGTCATGTACGATTACGCAGGCAAATATTTCGCCTCGGCCTCCTATCGCCGCGACGCTTCTTCGCGCTTCCACCCCGACCATCGCTGGGGTAACTTCTGGTCGCTGGGCGGCGCATGGATCATTTCGAAGGAAAATTTCATGGAGAGCACCTACGAATGGCTCGACAACCTCAAACTGAAGGCCTCGATCGGCTCGCAGGGTAACGACAACATCGGTAACTTCCGCTACACGAACACCTACACGATCGAAAACGCCAACGGAAAGGTCTCGACCGTCTTCAACGCCAAAGGATCCGAGAACATCACCTGGGAGACCAACTCCAACTTCAACGCCGGTGTGGAGTTCAGCTTCCTGCGCGGTACGGTTTCCGGAGGCGTCGAATATTTCCTCCGCAAGACGACCGACATGCTGCTGTCGTTCCCGGTAGCTCCGTCGCTGGGCTATTCGTCCTACTACGCCAACGTGGGCGACATGCGCAACAGCGGCGTCGAAATCGAGCTGAACTTTACGCCGATCCGGCGGGAGCATATCCAGTGGGACATCAATCTCAACATGACGCACCTGCGCAATAAGATCACCATGCTGCCTTCTGAACGGCGGACCAAGCAGGTCGATGGCTACTCCGGTTACGTGAACGGCTCCACTTTCTTCGGAGAAGGGCTTCCGATGTACACTTTCTACATGAGGAAATATGCCGGTGTTTCGGACGAGGGCCTTTCGATGTGGTACATGGACGAGACCGACGACAAGGGCAACCTGACGGGCAAGCGCGTTACGACGACTGAATATGCCAAGGCGTCGGACTATCTCTGCGGCGACCCGATTCCCGATCTCTACGGCGGTTTCGGCACGAGTCTCAATTTCCGGGGCTTCGACCTGAGCGTGGCCTTCACCTACCAGATCGGCGGTCTGGCCTATGATTCGGGATACTCCGCGGCGATGTACTCGCCGGCCAACAAGACGACGGGTATGAACTGGCACAAAGACATGCTCGACGCATGGTCGGCGGACAATACGTCGTCGAACATCCCGCGTTTGCAGTATGAAGATAAGGATCAAAACGGTATGTCTGATCGCTTCCTTATGGACGCCAGCTACCTGAACCTGCAGAACATCAACTTCGGCTACACGCTGCCGTCGAATTTCACCAAGAAGGTCGGAATCGAGAAGGTGCGCGTCTACCTTGCCTGCGAGAATGTCTGGTACTGGTCCAAACGTCAGGGATTCGATCCCCGCTACTCTTATTCGGGAGCGACGAGCCAGGCCACCTATTCGCCTGTAAGAACGATTTCGGGCGGCATCAACATCCAATTCTAATCGGCCTCAAACACTTTACGACAAACGACATGCATATGAAAAAAGCGACAAACATAACGCTCGCGACGCTGGCGGCAGCTTTGCTGGCAAGCAGCTGCATCAAAGAAGCCGACCCCTATGAAATAGCCACCGAGGATCAGGTCACCCTCGAAACGCTGATAGAAGGCATTCCGGCCTCGCTCGTACAGGCCGGTTCCGCAGGCTATGCAAAGGATGGCCAAGCTTGGGATTTTGCTCTGCCGGCCATCCATATCGCCACGGAATCCATGACGGGCGACGTCGCCATCGGCGGCAATATCGGTTACGACTGGTTCGCACAGTGGGGAACCAACGAAGCGCTCGGCGCCGACTATGCCGTGGCCGCGCTCACGTGGGACAATTACTATGCGTGGATCATGGCGGCCAACAACGTCATCAAACAGATCGACGCCTCGGATTTCGCGACGCTCGACGCCACGCAGAAGTCCTATCTGGGCTTCGCCTACGCCTATCGGGCCATGTTCTACCTCGATCTGGTGCGTCTGTACGAGTTCAAGGAGAACAATTACACCGAAGCGCCCGGGGTTCTCGGGCTGGGCGTGCCCATCGTACTGCCCGAGACTACCGAGGCCGAGGCCAAGAACAACCCCCGTGCCAAGGTCGACGACATCTACGATCAAGTGATCTTCCCCGACCTGGACAAGGCCGAAGAACTGTTGAGCGGCTTTACGGCTCCCGACAAGTATACGATCAGTCCGGCGCTGGTCTACGGACTGAAAGCCCGGGCCTGGCTTGAGCGCGGTACGGCCAAGAACGACGCCGAAGCCTATGTTTCCGCTGCCGAGTACGCCCGCTTGGCCATTAACGCCAGCGGCTGTACACCCCTGACGCAGGAGCAGTGGGAAGACCCCTCGAACGGCTTCAACAGCGCCATGTCGAACAATGCCTGGATCTGGGGCCTTGCGCTTCCGAGCGAGAGCGTTGCCAACCTGTTCTGCTTCACGGCGCACATGAGCACGGAGAACGCGTGGAGCGCCTACGGAAACGACGCCTGCCGCTGCATCAACAGCAACCTCTACAACAGTATCGACCTGCGCGACTTCCGCCGCCATTCGTGGCTCGATCCCGACCGCAAAGACCCGGAGAAGGAGTCCTACGACTACAAAAGCTGCCGCAAAGAGGGCAAGGAATACTTCAATGAACTGCCCGATTACGCGAACATCAAGTTCCGTCCGGCGCAGGGCGCTTATGAGGATTTCAAGGTCGGCGGAGCCGCAGACCATCCCTACATGCGCGTCGAGGAGATGTACTTCATCGAGGCCGAGGCCAAGGCGCATGAAAATCTTGGCGAAGGAATTCGGCTGCTCAATGAGTTCATGAACAATTACCGCATTGTGGGCGGAGGTTACGACTGTACGAACATGTCGTCGTCGGTTGAAAATTTCACCAACGAGCTGATGCTTCAGAAGCGCATCGAGTTCTGGGGCGAAGGCATCGTCATGTTCGACATGAAGCGGCTCGACATGTCCACCCGACGGGGCTATGTGGGAACCAACTCTCCTGCCTCGTACCGGCTGAATACGGAAGGCCGTGCACCCTACTGGAACTTCGTGATCTCGCGCGGTGAGACGCAGAACAACCCCGTCATCGCCACGCAGAACAATCCCGATCCTTCGCAAACGGTCAAGCCGTGGAACGGGTGATGACCATCTGCGATCAAGCTGTCAAATCTAAAAGCAAATTACCGTGAAGACATTCAAGCATATATTACCGTTCCTGCTGGCACTTCTTGTCCTTGCCGGCTGCGAGGACGACGTGAACTATACGCAGGGAACCGCGGAGAATCCCGATTGCTACGGTGTCTACTTCCCGAAGAAGCAGGCTACCCGGACCGATCTGGAGTTCGAACCGGGAACCCAGACCGAAGCGACCTATACGGTCAAACGGCGCAACACCGTGGATCCGATCGTCGTTCCGGTCGTCGTGAAGTCCAACGTCGAGGATATTTTCGTCGTCGAGCCGATCGCATTCGATGCCGGAGAGGACGAGACGACCTTTACGATCAGTTTCCCCGGAGCCCAAATGGGCACGACCTACACCTGCGATATCAACATCGAAGATCCGCGCTACGCTTCGATCTACGGTGCCGATAAGGTGAACCTTTCGATATCGCTCGTGCTGGCCAAATGGGAATTGGTCACCGACGAAAAGACCGGTGAGACCAAAGGCCGCTACCGCGACGACATTCTGGGCAACTTCGCGTCGATAGACAACCCCAATGCTAATCCGAATCCTGAAATTGAACTTGAAATCTACGAGCGTTCGGACAAGAAGGGCTATTACCGCATGAAAGCCTACACTCCGGAGCTGATGAACATCTTCGCCGGAGGACAGGTAAACCACGAGAACCGCAACGTCTGGACCTATGTCGATGCCTCGGATCCGAACAAGGTCTATTATCCCTACCAATCGACCGGTCTGACCCTCTTTGCCGATATGGGCGAGTGGTACATCGCATCGCAAACACCGGAAAATTTCGCCATGGACGAATCGGCCGGACAATATGGCACGCTCAAGAACGGCGTGATTACCTTCCCGGCGCAGGGTATCGTGCTCGAACCGAGCGAAGGTGAATATGCCGGAAAATTCTTCTATGCCAACGCAAACGGCCTGCAGCGGATCATGCTTCCTGGAGCCAGGGTCTACGACTACTCGGTGGCCCTCACCAAAAGCGAACCCGCAGACGGTGTCGTCGAAATCGGCGCCATCCTCTCCGAGGACACCCGAGAGTTCCGCTATGCGATCTTCACGGGCAATTTGAGCGACGGCGAGGCGAGCCTCAAGGCACAGGAGATGGCCGATGGCAAGATCGCCGCGGAACTCATCAAGACGATCACCGCTTCGGGGACGATTTCCGTTCAGGATCTGGAAGGCGGCACCGGCAAGTACACGCTTGTAGGCTGCATCTACGGTTCGGACGAAGAGGCGAATCCGGAGGGCGGCGAAACGGCGTCGCAGAATCTGAAAATGCAGGGCTACGCCTCCATTTCGTTCGGATATATCGCCAAGGGCGACGAGGACAAGGTTTCCGTCATTCTCAACATCGGGCTCGAAGCCACGAACGAATTCGCGGGACAAGGCATTACGACGGACAATGCGGCGAAATTCTGGGCCTATGGCGAGGGGATTGAATCTGTCAAACACGGAGTCTTCAAGACAAAAGACATCCAAGGATTGGACATGACGGCTTTCCTCAAAGAGGAGGGCAAGGATTTCACCAAAGAGCAGCTCGACGCCATCAACGGCGGACATTACAGCGTCATGCTCACGGGGCTGAACGGCGACACGGAGTACACGTTCGCCGGACTGGCTTACAACGGATATGCCAGCAAACTCTTCACGGCATCCATCAAGACCACCGGTGTATACAACCCGGGATTGGAGAGCGAGTTCCTCTACTCGGACTTCCTGCCGCAGAAAGAGCAGCCCTCGAAGGAGTACCTGATTTCGACCGAATGGAACTATTATGCCGTCAACGTCATGGATGAGAAGCCGATGCGCCGGAAGATCGGCACGGTGACCATCGAAGACGATCCGGCGGACGACAGTTCGGCCGATCTGCTGACCATCACGGGACTCCCCGGGGTCGAGTTTGACGAAGGCGGTCGGATTCCGGCGGTCTACGTTCCCTCCACTGCTCCGCTCGCAGGCATAACCGGCGCTATCTCCCCGCTTCTTTCGCAAACGCCGATCGGTGTCATCAACGGAGAGGACATCCTCGCCGGCTGCGTCTCGGAGGAGAACCCCGAAGCCCTCTATGCGGTCAATTATCCGTTCATCGGAGGCGCCGTGGCCGACGGTTACATCTATTTCGTGCCCACCCCGAACTATGTCGAGCAGGGGGCCACGTTCCGTTATCTGTATACGTTGAGTACGACGACCCCCTATTCGATCCTTACGGACATGTTGCTCGTCGATCCCGCCAAGGATATGGGCGGCATTCCCGAACTGGCCGCAGAGCGGATCGCAGAATTGCGCCGGATGGCCGCAGAGCTCCGGCAGCCGCGGAATTACGTCGAACGGCTCGAATTCTCCGTTTCCGCAGAACGCGGTTCCGTCAAAACCGTACCGACCGACTATGCGAAAGGATTCCTGCCCGCATCGGCTCCTGAAGCGAAAGTCGTAAGGGCTACGGTCGGATTCAGCGACGCTGTGCAGCGTGCGAACGGTTCGGGATCGGAACTCCGCTTCCGGAAAACGGCCGCTGCCGAAATCACGCTCAAGTAATATCGGATCGGGAGAGGCCGGTCGTCCGGCAAGTGTCGGCCTCTCCCTTTTTTGCAAGCCAAAAACAACCTGCCGGACTCAAAAATCAGCATGATATATGCATAACAAAACGAAACTCCTGATTTTCGCCTCCCTGCTGCTGGCCGCCTGCTCGACGGATCCCATGCAGGAAATACCGAACCGCGGGGATTCCGCTCCCGAAATCGAGACTTCGGACAAAATCTGCAATACGTCGGACGACGCCGTGGCCGGTTCGCTCATCGTAAAATTTGGCGAAGAAGCCATTCCCAGTCTCGAACAGAATGCGTTGAATGCGGCCAAGACCCGTTCGGCGCTGACCCGTTCGGGCATCGAATCCGTCGATGACATCCTGAACGACCTGCACGTCACCTCGCTGGAGCGCGTCTTCCCCGAAGCCGGCGAACACGAGGCCCGCACCCGTGCGGCAGGGCTTCACAGATGGTATGTGCTCGGGTTCGCATCGGAAGAGGATCTCGACAAGGCGGCCGAGAGACTCGCAGATGTCGCCGAAATCTCGAAAGTACAGTTCCGCACCCGTCTCTACCGGGCTTCCGACTGCAAAACCTATCCGTTTCAAGCAACGGCGAACGGCCAGACCCGCGCTTTGGTTACAGCGGATTTCAACGACCCGAATCTTTTCTGGCAGTGGCATTACATCAACAATGCCGACCAGGCCGTTGCCACTACATCGGTGGCCGGAGCCGACATCAATGTGGCCGACGCATGGAAGCTCACGGCAGGTAATCCCGAAGTCATCGTCGCCATCGTGGACGAAGGGGTGAAATACACTCATCCGGATCTGGCGGCCAACATGTGGATCAATCCGAACCCTTCGCCCGAATACAAGAACCAGGACATTCACGGATGGAACTTCGCTGCCGACGGTCCCATTTCATGGGGTCAGAAGGGCGATTCGGGACACGGAACGCACGTTGCGGGCACGGTAGCCGCCGTCAATAACAACGGCATCGGCGTCTGCGGCGTGGCCGGAGGTACGGGCAAGGGAGACGGTGTGCGTCTCATGTCGTGTCAGATCTTCTCGGGAGACCTGACGGGTGACGCCCTCGTGTCGAGCCGTGCCGTAAAATACGCCGCGGATCACGGTGCCTCCATCCTCCAGTGCTCGTGGGGCATCAAGGCGGGAATATACACGTCGGACAACATGTTCATCAAACAATCGCCGATGGATTACGAGGCGCTTCAGTACTTCGCCGCCCAGAAGAACTGCGAGGCCCTCGACGGCGGACTGATCGTTTTTTCCGCCGGCAACGAATCGACAGCCATGTCCGGCTATCCGGCAGGCTATCGTGATTATATCTCGGTCACCTCGTTCTCGCCCGACTACCTGCCGGCCAACTACACCAACTACGGTCCCGGCTGCAATATCGCGGCTCCCGGCGGCGAAACGAGCGGTCTGAGCGGCGGCGAGAAGGCCGGCGTACTCTCGACACTCTGCTCCGAAACGAGCAACGGAGCGGATTACGGCTACATGCAGGGAACTTCGATGGCCTGTCCGCATGTCTCGGGCGTAGCCGCACTCGGCCTCTCCTATGCCCTGGAGAAAGGGAAGAGATTCTCGCTCGACGAATTCAAGACCATGCTGCTCACCTCGGTCAATGAAATCGACTCCCGGCTGGGCGAAGGCTCGAAGGCCACGATCGCCGACGTGTCGATTTACCGCGGCAAAATGGGCACCGGCATTACGGACGCTTATCAGTTGCTCATGCAGATCGAAGGGACGCCCTGTCTGCAGGTCGCATTGGGCGAGGTGCAGCTCATTCCGCTGACGCAGCATTTCGGGCAGGGTGCCGAAGACCTTACCTACACCGATATCCAGATGTCGGCCAAGGACATGGAAAAGCTTGGCATCAAGGCGGCTCCCAAAATGTATAATGGAAAACTGATGATCAAATGCACGAAACCCGGATCGGCCAAAATCAAGGTTTCGGCGATAGCCGGCGGTACGAAACCCGGAACGGGTGTCGTGATGGGCGGCATGGTCATCACCAAGGAATTCGCCGTCATCGCCCGTTCGGCCGGCGCAGCAAACGGAGGTTGGTTATAAAAACAGTGCTTGCAATGAAAAAACATCTTTATCATCTGCTCGTTTTCTCCCTGCTCGGCATTTTCGCCGCAAGCTGTTCGGATGACGACGATGCCCCCAACATTCAGTCGGAAATCGTAGGCGAATGGCGCCTCACTTCCTGGTCGGAGAGTGCTCCCGAAGGATTCGAGGTATACGTCGAATTCACTTCGGCAGCGACGTTCGGACTTTATCAGAAGGTCGAAACGTCGAACTACACTAAATACACCGGGCGTTATTCGATTGACGGATCCCGGCTGACCGGAGTGTACGACGACGGCGAGAGCTGGGGCAACGGCTACGATTTCGAGTTGACGAATGGCGGGAACACCCTGACGATGACCACCCGAACCGAGCCGGCCGAAACCAGCGTATATTCCCGGACGATCATTCCGGATGACGTGCGCAATGCCCGAACGTCCCGTGCCGAATCTTCTCTGGAAATGAGGCGAATGCTATAATCTGTAATATTCGCGCCGCTCCGCCATTAAGTGTAAGGTAAGGACAAGAAGATGCGGTTGAAACGCTAATAACGGTCAGACCAGTAACGCTTCAATGTGTGGAAGGCATTTGTCAACCGACAAATAATTTCGAGTGAAAATCTCTTACTATAATGTGTTAAAACATTAAAATAAAAAGTTCAAAATTACGAGATTGCTCACTGGGATAGGATGGCTAAAGCCATCCTATCTTTTTTTAGAATATTTCTACGAGAACTGGTATTGACGACAAAATAATAAATATGGCGATTTCCGGCGAGAAATCCAAATGTGGAAAAATTTTGAAAGGCGAATAATTACAAGTTGTATGATTTGAATCGGATGATGCGATCCGGATAATATTTTTCGACCGATGCCCGATTTTCAGCGATGTGAAGGTGAATTTCAGATATTTGTTTATGTGGTTCGGGTTTCATATCTTTGTCTTACCTAACTTCAAATTATTTTTGTTATGAAACTGAAAATGTATTTTCTGATGCTCGCTTTAGGAGTATGCGGAGCGGCTATGCAAAGTTGTGATGACGATGATGACAACTTGAAAGTTCCCGAAAAATTGCAGTCTGCGTTTTCTCAAAAATATCCTGAAGCCAGTCCGAAATGGAAAACCCGGGGTAATTATTACATTGCGGATTTCCAGGACCAGAATTATGAATCCGAGGCCTGGTTTACTTTCGATGCCGTTTGGCTGATGACCGAAACGGACCTGCCTTATGCGGCTTTGCCCGAAGCCGTCAAAAACGCCTTCCAGAACAGCGAATATAGATCGTGGAGGCCGGATGATGTGGATATGATAGAACGTGAAAGCATGGAACCGGTCTATGTTTTGGAGGTGGAGCAGGGCTCGCGGGAAATGGATCTTTATTACAACGCGGAGGGAATTCTGATCAAGGCGGTGGAAGATTCGGAGGATGATTCCGAGGATTACCTGCCGGTTGAACTTCCCGAAGGGGTGAAAAATTTTCTGCAGGAGAAATATGCGGCATCCGAAATCGTAGAAACGGACCGGGAACACGGACAGTTTGAGGTGGATATCATCCACGACGGAGTTGCCAAGAAGGTGCTTTTTGACAACAACGGAAATTGGCTTTCCACATCCTGGGAGATCAGTCCGGATACTCTTCCGGAAGCCGTTAAAACTGCGATCCAGCAGGCAATTAACGATAATTATGTCGGTTATGAAGCCGACGATGAGCCGGGAATGGTAGAAACACCAGATGGGAATTATTATCGAATCGAGCTGGAAGCGGAAGATGGCAGGGAGGTGATTCTCAAAATCCGGGAAGACGGCACTTTGCTGAAATAGATTCGTTTGCATAGGCATGCCGACAGGCAAATGAAAAATTCGCTTGGCAGCTGTTCGTATTATATCATCTGTTTTAATAGAACGATTTACCTATGAAAAAAATCGGTTTGCTGCTATTTTTTGCGGTATTCGCTTGCTCTTTGTCCGCACAAAACAGGCTTTCCGTCTTTATCGGAAATGCCAATCGGTATGCTTCGGTCGATTTGTCGGATTTCTGTCGGCGCCTCTGCGTGGAATACGATATTTCGGCAGAATCGCTCAATAATTATTACCGGCGTTGCGGCAGAGATTGGGGGCATGTGGGCCTTGCGCTGGAGATCGCCCGAACCTCGGGACGAAGCATGCGCGATATCTGTGATTATTACAGACGTTATAAGAGTGAGGGCTGGGGGCGGATTCTGATCGAACTGGGAATCGGTCCCGAGTCGTCGTATTGTGCTCCGTTCTATGATCGGGTGCATTGTCATAGCGATTACTGGCACGAGCATTACGACTCCTATTGCAAACGACATGGGAAGTATCTCCGCACAAGCACGGGTATAAGAAACACCCGAAATATGGGAAGCGGAAATACGGGAGATATCATGACGATGATTACGACGATGACGAGGATGATGACGATTGAGTGGCCGGTGATAATTCCATGTAAATCGTTATACGTATAATTGTTTTATGAAAAAGATTTTATTGGTTTTTGTTTGCAGTTTGTTCGCTTTCGAGACGGTTTTGGCTCAAGAGAAAAACGCCGTGGGATTACGGTTGGGAGATGGCGTGGAATTTCTTTATCAACGCGATCTTTCGTCTCGGAATTTTTTGCAATTCACGTTGGCGACTCCTCATTTTGAAGGACTGTCCGTTACGGGAATCTATAATTGGCGCTGCTGCCGGTGGAATTGGACACCCCGGACTTGCGATTGGTATCTGAATGCCGGTGTGGGTGGAGCCTTGGGGCTTTATGACTTTGACGATTCGGGTTTTTTGCTCGGTGTGGCCGGCTCCTGCGCTTTCGGCTGTCATTTCAAAAATGCC
>ULUJ01035575.1_pt1 | contig 13542 bp, 10 predicted proteins | sample 1958381 | NCBI WGS metagenome assembly ULUJ01 (sample SAMEA4835757, study PRJEB28245) | human gut metagenome | biome: gut microbiome; material: fecal sample | place: Denmark | collected 2008 | reverse complement strand
TGGCTTCCAGCTCTTCAGGGGTCGGGTCAGTCTCGCCATCATCCTCCGGCTTGGCTGTTTCGGCGGTGGCATCGCGGTCCACGCGGGCCAGCACGGCTACCTTGTCCTCGCCAATCAGGCGCATCACGCGCACGCCGCTGCCATAGCGGGACTGCACGTTGATGTCATTGGCGTGCATGCGGATCAGAATACCGTCCTGGCTGATGAGGATCAGGTCATCGGTGTCATCCACAATCTTGATGCCTGCCACACCGCCGCGGGTGTAGTTGCGGATGCCCAGACCACCGCGCTTGGTAATGCGGTAGTCATCAATCAGGCTGCGGCGGCCTTTGCCGTCCTCGGTGACGGTCAGCACAGTTGCGCCGGGGCGGCAGACGCCCACGCCCACAACATAGTCACCATCACGCAGCTTGATGACGCGCACACCATGGCCTGTGCGGCCCATAGCGCGCGCTCCAGCCTCGCTGAAATGGATGGCAGCACCATCATGAGTGGCCACGATCAGCTCATCCTCGCCGCCTGTCAGGTGGCACCAGACAAGGGCATCGTCCTCGTTCAGCGCAATGGCGTTCAGGCCGCCCTTGCGGATGTTGCGGAACTGGGAAAGCGGCGTGCGCTTGATCAGGCCCTGCCGCGTTACCATCGTGATGTAGCTGGCATCCTCGTCCATGTTGGCGGGCTGGCGCATCATGATGGTAACTTTCTCGCCCTCCTGCAGCTGCAGCAGGTTGGCAATGTGGCTGCCCTTGGCGGTGCGGCTGCCCTCGGCTACCTGGTAGCCTTTCAGGCGGTACACACGGCCCTTGTCCGTCATGAACAGCATGTAGTCATGCGTGGAGCCAACAAACAGTTCCTCGGTAAAGTCATTGTCTTTCTGGGTCATGCCGGCCACACCGCGGCCGCCGCGGTTCTGGGCACTGTAGGTGTCCACCGCCGTGCGCTTGATGTAACCTTCATGGGTCAGGGTAAAGACGCAGGTCTCTTCGGGGATCAGGTCCTCAATGTCCACTTCGCCGGAAACTGCCTCAATGGAGGTGCGGCGGTCGTCACCGTACTTGTCGGCCAGAGCCGTCAGGTCGGTCTTGACGATTTCCATGGTGTGGGCGTCGTTGGACAGGATATCCTTGTAATTTTCAATGCTGGCGCGCAGCTGGCCCAACTCCTCGTCGATCTTGAGGATTTCCAGGCCTGCGAGACGTCCCAGCTGCAGTTTTACGATAGCATCGGCCTGCGGGTCGTCGAAGCCGAAACGCTCCATAATGGCCGCCTTTGCCTCTGCAAAGCCGCCCTTGCAGGCGCGGATGGTGGCGATGATCTCATCCACAATATCCACAGCCTTGCGCAGACCTTCCAGGATGTGCTCGCGGTCCTGGGCTTTTTTCAGCTCATACGCAGTGCGGCGGCGGATGACCTGGAACTGGAAGTCCAGATAGCGCTGCATCATGGTCTTCAGGCTCATGATCTTGGGCACGCCGTCATCCAGCGCCAGCATGATTACACCCACGGTGTCCTGCAGCTGGGTGTAGCGGTAGAGCTGGTTCAGCACTACCTGCGGGTTGGCGTCTTTCTTGATCTCGACCAGGATCTTCATGCCGGTGCGGCTGGAGGACAGGTCGTTCAGGTCGCTGATGCCCTCAATGCGCTTATCTTTGACCAGGTCGCCGATGGATTCCAGCAGGCGGGTCTTGTTGACCATGTAGGGGATCTCGGTGATCACAATCTCATACCGGCCGTTCTTCTTCTCCACGATCTCGGCACGGCCACGCAGGGTGATCTTGCCGCGGCCTGTGGCATATGCCGCACGGATGCCGCTGCGTCCCATAATCACGCCGCCGGTGGGGAAATCGGGTCCCTTGATGTGCTCCATCAGGCCCGCCAGATCAATTTCCGGGTCATCAATCAGGGCAATCATGCCGCTGACGACTTCGCGCAGATTGTGCGGCGGGATGTTGGTGGCCATGCCGACCGCAATGCCCTGGCTGCCGTTGACCAGCAGGTTGGGGAACCGGCTGGGCAGCATGTGGGGTTCCTTCTTGGTTTCGTCATAGTTCGGGTCCCAGTCAATGGTATCCTTATCAATATCCGTCAGCATTTCGCATGCAATTTTGGACATGCGGGCTTCGGTATAACGGTAAGCAGCCGGGGGGTCGCCGTCCACGGAACCAAAGTTGCCCTGGCCGTCAACCAGCGGATAACGCAGGCTGAAATCCTGTGCCAGACGCACCATCGCGTCATACACACTGGCGTCGCCGTGGGGGTGGTAAGCACCCAGCACAGCACCAACCGTATCCGCAGACTTGCGGTACGGGTGGCTGGGGTCGTTGCCGCGCTCGTGCATCGTGTACAGGATACGGCGGTGTACGGGCTTCAGGCCATCGCGCACATCCGGCAAGGCACGGGATACGATAACGGACATGGAATAATCCAAAAATGCCGTTTCGATCTCCTGCTTGACATCGCGCACAATGACCTTCGTGCCCGAACCGGGCACCATGATAACATTTTCTTCCATTCAACTCACCTTTCGGATTGTTTCAAAGCCCTTTTGCAAAAGCTTCACCGAAAATCTTCACTCTATCATCAAAATATCAAAAACAAAATTCATCAGCGTCTGGCGGCAGCGGAAATTTCCACCGTAATCCGGGGTGGTAATAGATTGCCCACACGCAGCGGGCGCACAATGTGCGCCCCTACAGGGGCCGCCATTCGCCCTGCCTCGTAGGGAACGGTCTTGACCGTTCCAAAACCTGCGGGCTTTTTGCTCCCTCTCCCCTGCCGCCTTTTCTTTAACCCAAATGATTAAAGTTTTTTGCCAGGCTTTTTTTCAAAAAAGCCGCCAAAAAAGCCGCGAATCAAACGTCCAGACGTGCATACTTGGCGTTGCGCTCAATGAACTCCTTGCGGGGTTCCACCTGCTCGCCCATCAGGATGCTGAACGCCTCGTCGGCGCGCTCGGCATCTTCGATCTTGATCTGCACGATCACGCGGTTATCAGGGTTCATGGTGGTTTCCCACAGCTGGTCGGGGTTCATCTCACCAAGGCCTTTGTAGCGGTTCACCTTGGCGCCCGGCATCTCAGCCGAAAGCTGCTTCATTTCGTCTTCGTTGTACGCATACTTGACGGTGCTGCCCTTTTGCAGCTTGAACAGCGGCGGCTGTGCCACATACACATACCCGTGTTCAATCAGCGGCCGCATGTAACGGAAGAAGAAGGTCAGCATCAGGGTGCAGATGTGGGAGCCGTCAACGTCAGCATCAGCCATGATAAAGATTTTGTGGTACCGCACCTTGTTGATGTCAAATTCATCGCCAATTCCCGTGCCCAGTGCCGTCACAACCGGCATCAGCTTGTCGTTGCCGTAAATGCGGTCGGCGCGGGCTTTTTCCACGTTCAGCATCTTGCCCCACAGCGGCAGGATTGCCTGGATGTTGGAATCACGCCCCTGCTTGGCAGAGCCGCCAGCAGAGTCACCCTCGACGATGAAGATTTCGGTCTTGGCGGGGTCATTCTCGTGGCAGTCTGCCAGTTTGCCCGGCATACGGTTGCTTTCCAGCGCACTCTTGCGGCGCACCAGGTCGCGGGCCTTTTTGGCTGCGGCACGGGCGCGGGCTGCCTGGGTCACCTTTTCAAACACAGCCTTGGCAACAGCAGGGTTTTCTTCCAAAAATTCGCTGAGCTTGTTGTACACAATGTTGGAAACCAGCGTCTTGATGTAGGTGTTGCCCAGCTTGGCTTTTGTCTGGCCCTCAAACTGCGCTTCCTGCAGCTTGACAGAAACAACGGCGATCATGCCTTCACGCACATCGCTGCCCTGCCAGTTTTCATCCTTTTCCTTCAGGTAGCCTTTGGCACGGCCAAATTCGTTAAACACGCGGGTCAGCGCGGTTTTCAGGCCTTCCTCGTGGGTGCCGCCCTCCGGGGTGTGCACGTTGTTGGCAAAAGAAAGGATCAGCTCGTTGTAGCTGTCGCAGTACTGCAAAGCAACTTCGGCCACAGCGCCGTTGGCTTCGCCTTTCATATAGATGACCTGCGGGTGCAGCGGGGTCAGGTCGCGCTTTTCATGCAGATACTGCACAAAGCTGCGCACGCCGCCCTCATAGCACATGGATTCCTGCGGCGGTACACCGTCGTTTTTCTCAACGCTTTCGGGGCGCTCATCCGTCAGGGTAATGCGCACACCGGCGTTCAGGAAGCTTTCTTCCCGCAGGCGCTTGAGCAGAATCTCATAATCGTATTCGGTGGTTTCGGTGAACATTTCCGGGTCTGGCTTAAAAGTAACAGTGGTACCCGTAGATGCCGCCACACCGATCTTTTTCAGGTCTCCATCCGGTTTTCCGCGCTTGAAACTCTGCTCGTACTCGGCGCCGTCACGGCGCACATGCACAACCAGCCATTCGCTCAGCGCGTTTACAACGCTGGCGCCGACGCCGTGCAGACCGCCAGCCACTTTGTAGCCGGAATCCTCGCCGCCAAACTTGCCGCCGGCATGCAACACGGTATACACGACCGTGACAGCCGGGATGCCCAGTTTGGGCTGGATATCCACCGGGATACCGCGGCCGTTATCACTGACTTCAATGATATTGCCCGGCTTGATGGTCACTTCAATATGGGTGCAGTACCCGGCCAGAGCTTCATCGATGGAGTTATCCACGATTTCATAAACCAGATGATGCAGACCGGAAGGGCCTGTGGAACCGATATACATGCCGGGGCGCTTGCGCACAGCTTCCAGCCCTTCCAGGACCTGGATCTGCGCGCCGCCGTACTCATGGTCGGTCGCCGTTTCGCGGTTGGTTTCGGTGATGATTTCTTCTGACATGAACTTTCCTCCCATTTCTTACGAGGTGCGGGGATTTCGGCAGCTTTTTTTCAAAAGCTTAAACCGGCATTTCTGCCGTTATCAGGGTAAAACCTGCCCTTTGGTATATCTGGGGTGCATTTTTGTATCTGTAAAAATTATAGACGCTTTTTTGTCCGCCTAACGTTTTTTCTGCAGTTTTACTGCCCCATATCAAACTTTGCCGCGCGGTTGCGGATGGCGGCGGTGGATATCTGGGTAATATAAACCGTATCATCGGGGAAATCTGTCAGGACAAAGCTTTTTGGCATACTGCCGCTCACATCCACAACAGCCCCTTCCTGCTGGGCATGCCGCAGGAATTCATCGGTGATCTTTGCCTTCTGGCCCGCATCGGTTGCGGTATCCAGGTCAAACACCCCGATGACGTCCCGCGTATTTACGATAAAATCCTGACCTAAGTGAAGATACATGATAATTAGTAATGAGAAATTAAGAATTGGAGGCAGAACAAACTGCCGGGTTTGTCTTTTGGGGATCACGGTTCAGGAATGGGATGGCACTCTGCGCCGCCCTTTGGTCGTCTCAAAATTCAGAAATTTTATTTCCGCATCGCGTCAATTTTTACAATGTTTTCATTTTGAACTTTGCATTCATCAGTGCTTATTTTAAGACTGCGTTTTACTTTTAGTTTTCTATTGTTATAAAGATGATTAAAAGTTTTTCCGGTTCCCTTTTTTTCAAAAAAGGGAACAAAATCCCTCGTAAAGCAAAACCTCAACCCTCCCGCACGGTTCCGTGGTCCACAAAGACCAGCTTGCCGTTGGTTCGGGCAAAGGCGGCGGAATCGCAGGTGGTCACAAATGTCTGCTTGTCCTCAATGCGGGTCAATAGATACGTCTGGCGTGCGTCATCCAATTCACTGAGCACATCATCCAGCAGCATCACCGGATGTTCGCCCAGCACCTCGCCCGCCACGCTGGCTTCCGCCAGCTTCATGCTCAGCACCGCACTGCGCTGCTGGCCCTGGCTGCCATAAATTTTTCCCGGCTGGCCGTCAATTAAAATTTCCAGGTCCTCGCGGTGGGGCCCCGTCAGGCAAAAGCCTGCCCGCAGCTCGGTGTTTTTCACCTCGCGCAGCTTGGCCGCCAGCGCTTCCGGGCTGCCCGGATCGCAGCAGGGGCAGTATTGGATCTCCAACTTTTCTGCCCCGCTGGAAATATCACGGTAGTTCGCCGCTGCCGCCGGGGCCAGCTGGTCCAGATACCCCGCACGCCGCCGCATGACTTCGCAGCCATAGGTCACAAGCGCTTCGTTGTAAGTTTCCAGCAGAACATCCCCGCCGGGGGTGATGTCATACGCTTTCAGCAACGCATTTTTCTGCGCTACCACGCGTAAATACCGCCGTTCCGCCGCCAGGTAGCCGGGGTACAGCTGGCAGAGCGCGGCATCCAGGAAATGCCGCCGCCCTTCCGGCCCGCCTTTGACCAGGCTCAGATGGTTGGGGTCAAACGCCACCGCCGTAAAAGTTCCTGCGATCGAAGCAGCTCTTCCGCGGTCGGCTCCGTTCAGACGTACCGTCCGGCCGGGGCGCTGGGTTCCTTTGGCGCCAACGGTCAACCGTATTTCCTGGGGGCGGTCTCCCGCTTCAAATGCGGCCTCCAGCACGGCAAAGTCAGCGCCGCGCCGGATCAGCTCGGCGTCCTTTGCCCCACGGAAGCTTTTGCCCCCAGTCAGCAACCAGACGGCTTCCAACAGGTTGGTTTTGCCCTGCCCGTTTGCCCCGCACAGAACCGTCAACTGCGGGGCGGGTTCCAAAACAGCGGCGGATAAATTGCGATAATCCGTCACCGCAAGGCGGTTCAGCCGCATCAGCAGCCCTCCGCGATCTGAACCTGGCGGCCTTCCAGCTCCACCACATCGCCAGGCACGCATTTTTTACCGCGCATGGTACAGGGTTCCCCGTTCAGCTTCACTTCTCCGCCCTGGATCAGCTCCTTGGCTTCGCCGCCCGTTTCACACAGGCCGGCAAATTTCAGCAGAGCATCCAATTTGATAAATTCCGTGTGAATTCGTACTTTTTCCATCGTATCAGCCTTCATTCTTAAAGCGTACCGGCAGCACCAGGTAAATAAAGTCTTCGCCCTCCACCGGCAGGACCTTTACCGGGCTCAAGGGGCCGTTGATCTCCAGGCGCAGCTTTTCGCACTTGGAATAGCGCAGCGCATCCAGCAGGTAGCGGTTGTTGAACCCGATTTCCATGGAATCGCCTTCCATGCTTTCCGGCGTAAACTCATCCACCACCTTGCCCAGCGGGGTCTGGCAGCGCACAGTTACTTTATCCGGTGCAAAATTGATGCGCAGCGGGTTCTTCAAACGATCGGTAATAATCAAAGAAGCACGTTCCAGCGTATCAATAAAGCTCTTGCAGTCGATCACGACCTTGGTGCGGCTCTCTTTGGGAATCACGCTCTCATAATTCAGGAACTCGCCCTCGATCAACCGGCTCATGATGGTGTAGCCGTTGGTAGTGAACACCACATAGCGGCGGTTTGCATCAATTTTGACCGGTTCGTCCGGCCCGCCGGTGATTTTCAGCAGCTCCTGCAGCGTTTTTGCCGGAATGATAATGCGGATATCGCGGGTGCATTCCACATTCCGCTTAATGATGGCCAGGCGGTAACCGTCCAGAGCCACAACCGTCAGGCGGCCCGGCTCGATCACGAACAATTCACCGGTGTGTGCGGGCTTCTTATCTTCCACAGCGACCGCATAGATGGTCTTTTCGATCAGCTCGCGCATCATCGAAGTCGGAATGGTCATGGTATTTTCGGCTGCCGTGTTGGGCAGGCTGGGGTAATCGCTCGCGTTCATGGCGGGGATCTCAAACTCTGCCACGCCGCCAGAAATAATTGCCATACCTTCGTTATTCAGCTCCACCGATACGGTGCCGGACGGCATACGGCTGACCATGGAGCCAAACAGCTTTGCTTCCAAAACCGTCTCGCCGGGTACCTGAACATTGCACTCAATGTTGGTGGTGATGCCCATTTCCATATCATAGCCGGTCAGCGTCAGCTGGAACCCTTCGGCTTTCAGGTAAATGCCTTCCAGCACGGGGATCGCCGCGCGGTTGGTGATGGCGCGGGAAACGCCGTCGATCGCAGCAGACAGCAGCGACTTGTCACATTCAAACTTCAATGTTGTCACCTCGTATATAATCACTAAACTTACAGAAAACCGTGAAGTGTTGTAGCCTGGCAGACGGTTCAGAAATCTGAAATATCCGTTTTGTATAATCCTTATTTGCTGATGGGCCTGACGGTGCAGAACACGTAAAATGTCAGGGTAAACTAGATACTTTGATAGTCATAGTAGTAGGCTACGTTGAATCTGTGGAAAAGCCTGAAATCTCCGATTCCGAAGCAATTTTTGAGGACCTGACTTTCCGCAAAACTTCGTGGAAAGAAAAATCTCAAATGTGGAAAACCTGACCTTTCAACCTGCTCTGTGGAAAATCCGTGTTAATTGTTGAAAAATCAGTTGAAAATGTTGAAAGTGGAAACCTGCTGTCGGAACCCGGAATATCCGTTTTAAAAACTCGGAAAAGACATGGCATGTTCTGCATATTCATGTATAAACATGCAGAACGCCGGGCGTTTCATTGTCAACCTGCAGCATGCATCAGGCACGGATGTTCTTCATGATGTCGTCCACGGTCTCCTTCAGGTGGCGGTCCTTGCCGATGTTCTTCTCCATCGTATTGATGGAGTACACAACGGTGGAATGGTCACGCTGGAATTCGGAACCGATGGCTTCCATGCTCATACCGGTGATCTCGCGGATGATATACATCGACATCTGGCGGGCGGCACTCACATTGGCGCTGCGCTTTTTCCCGCGGATGTCGGAGGGAATCACATTATAGGTGCGCGCCACTTCGTTGATGATCTTTTCAATCGTAACGGGGATGGGCTGGGTATCATTCAGTGTATCCTTGATGGCGGTCGTCGTCACGCCGATGCAGGGGGCAATACCCTCCAACATATAGTAGGCGTTCAGCTTTTTCACTGCGCCCTCCAGCTGGCGGATGTTCTGCTTCAGATGGTTGGCGATGTATTCCGCAACGTCATCAGGCAGATCCAGATTCAGCAATTCGGCCTTGCGCTTGACGATCGCCACACGGGTTTCGAAATCAGGCGGCTGGATATCCGCCGTCAGGCCCCACTCGAACCGGGTGCGCAGACGCTCTTCCAGGCTCTTGATCTCCTTGGCCGGCCGGTCGGATGCCAGCACGATCTGCTTGCCGGCATTATGCAGCGTATTAAAAGTATGGAAAAACTCTTCCTGCGTTGATTCCTTGCCCGCCAAAAACTGGATATCGTCGATCAGCAACACATCGGCTTCGCGGTATTTCTGGCGGAACTGTTCGGTCGTTGCCATTTTGACCGCGGTGATGATCTCGTTGGTAAACTTTTCGCAGTCCACATAGACGATATTGTAGTCCGGATGGTTTTTGTGGATCTCGATCTGAATCGCGTTCAGCAGATGCGTTTTGCCCAGACCGGACGGTCCGTAAATGAACAGCGGATTGTAAGCGCCGGACGGGTTTGCCGCAACCGCCTGCGCCGCCGCAAAGGCAAATTGGTTGGACGGGCCGCGGATGAAGTTTTCAAAGGTGAAATCATACCGGCCCGAGGGCAGGCTGGCTTCATCCATTGGGCGTTTTTCTTTGGCAGCCTCTGGTTCAGGCTGCGGCACAGTGAACTTGACCTCAACATCAAAGCCAAGTACAGCCTTAAACGCATCCTTCAGCAGACCCGTATAACGGTCAGACACGATCTTACAGATAAAATCATTGCGGACTTCCAGCGTGATGCAGTTGGAATTTTCAAAGCTGACCGCTTTCAGCCCGCTGATGTAATACTGGTACGTCGCGTCGGCAGTATGTTCGCGGCAATAGGCTTTGGCCGCGTCCAGTACGTCGTTGAATGAATCCATGGATACTCCCCACTTTTGTGTTAGTCAAGGCAATGCACTGCCGCCCCGCAGGCTGCCGCCCAATTTTTGCAAACAAAACACAAGCCGCCCCCCATTATAAAGTAAGAGCGCCGCATCGTTCCACAAAATTCCGGCTGCATCCGGCAGGGTATTGCTGCACGGCCTAAAATTCTTGGGCAGGCGGGCGGAGCACGCAGCAGCCGGCGGCTGCGGGGAAGATGTTGCCTTTCCCGGTCCGCCAAAACCGCTGTGTCAACCCGCGGAAAGCAGGCCCGAAAGCCCGCTCTGCCGATTTTTAGACACAGAGATACAAATATAGTATAGCATAAATTTACCCCCAATACAATTATAATAGGGTACAATTTTCCACGATATGGGCAATAAAAGTTGAAAATATGGCAAAAAATGCAGGTTTTGAACCAATATTCCACCAAATCCACACCTCACAGCGGGCTCGTTTGCATCTGTTTGTCCACTGGGCCCGCCCGCGCAGAGCGCAAAATCCAATCCTTCGCGCCTGGCATTGGATCGCCGCGTGGATTTTTTCGCGGTTTGCTATTGACAAACTTGCCGTCCTTGCGCTATAATCAAAGTCTGCAAGGCTGCCCCTGTATCTACGGGCATTTGCCAAGCGTAAATCGCCAAAAAATGCCCAGTATTGGGGAAACTTTGAAGGAGGGAATACGAAATGAAGCAGACTTTCCAGCCGAAGAAGCGTCAGCGCAGCCGCGTTCATGGCTTTTTGAAGCGCATGGCTTCTAAGAACGGCCGTAAGGTGCTGGCCCGCCGCCGTGCTAAGGGCCGCAAGAACCTGACCGTCTGATTTTTCAGGCACAGGTTTCGCAAACACATGCAAACAAAGGCTGCTGATTTCTTGTCAGCGGCCTTTTTTGCTAGGATGTACTGGAAAAAAGCCAAAAATTGGAGCATTTTCACAAAGGCAAACCCGTTTTTTCGGCGTTTTGCCTTGGCCTATAACAGTTCCGGTGCACCATCCATTCCCACTCCCTGCACGTATTAAGCCGTGCAGGCCATACAATCCTACCATGCCGGAGGAACCCCGCCATGCGCTATCGAACCCTGACCAAAAATAAGGAATTTTCCCGCATTTATGCCCGCGGCAAAAACTATGTTCACCCCAATCTGGTGCTGTATGTGGCCAAAAACCGGCTGGGCTATACCCGCATCGGACTGACCGCCACTAAAAAGGTGGGCCATGCCGTGCAGCGCAACCGTGCGCGGCGCATTATGCGCGCAGCACTTTCGGAACACCTCTCGCAAAATATCGGCGGATATGATATAATCTTAGTAGCGCGTGCCCGCACGCCCTACCTGAAAAGCACCCAACTGAGCAAAACACTGGCGGGCCTGATGCGCAAAGCCGGCCTGCCGGATAAAGCTGCCGCGGTGCCGCAGCAGCCAGCGGCCAAACCGCAGCCGAACGGTGCACCGGAGTGATCAGCCGGGTGCTGATTGCCCTGGTGCGCGGCTACCAGAAGGCCATTAGTCCGCTGCTGGGGCATAACTGCCGGTTTACCCCAACCTGCAGCCAGTATGTGATCCAGGCTATCCAGGTGCATGGCCCGGCCAAAGGCCTGCTGCTGGGCCTGTGGCGCATTCTGCGCTGCAACCCCTTTGGCAAGTACGGCTATGACCCCGTGCCGGAAAAGGGGCGCTGGATGAACCCAGAGCGGAAGCTGTTCAGAGAAAAGCGATAAGGCTGAATTAAACTAAATTAAAAAAGAATAAAGAATAATGTTGGTGGACCGCTGCGCCGGAACGGCGCAGCTCAAAAAATTAGGGTTCTGCCGAGCCAAAACCCGCAGCAGAACTTTTAGGATGACCCTATCCAAAATAAAGGCACCGCAGGTGCCAACCACCATGATTCATTATTCTTTCTTAATTATTCTCTATTACTCTCGCCTCTCATGTCTTCTCACCGCACGGCGAAGACCTTCTTTATAAAATAAATGCCCTGCGTGCGGGCAGGGCGGAAGGATAGAATATGGGATTCCTCGCAATGATCCTGGGACCGCTGATGCGTATGCTGTATCAGATGATCCCGAACTTCGCCGTCACGATGATTGTTTTCACCGTGATCATCAAACTGCTCATGCTTCCGCTGATGATCAAACAGCAGAAGTCCATGGCCAAGATGTCGGTGTTTACACCGATGATCAATGAAATCCAGCAGAAGTACAAGAACAACCAGGAAAAAATGCAGGAGGAAATGGTCAAGTTCCAGCAGGAGTATGGCTACTCCCCCACTGCAGGCTGCCTGCCGATGCTTGTCAATATGCTGGTCCTGTTCGGCATGGTGGAGGTTGTTTACCGCCCTGTGCAGTACATTCTCGGCATCCCCAAGGAAGCCATCAGCGCCGCCTGCACCGCACTTGGCATTGCCAACAACGGCGCAGCGTCCCAGACCGGCCTGATCGAAGCAATCCACGCCGGCCTTGCCAGTGGTGTGGATACCGGCCTGGCTACCGAGCAGCTCAGCTCCATTGCCAACTTTAACACCAGTTTCCTTGGCATGGATATGTGCACCATCCCCGGCTTCAGCTTCAGCCTGATCATGATCTTCCCCATCATCGCTGCGGTTACCATGTGCATCTCCCAGGTGCTCAGCACCAAGATGTCCGGCCAGCAGGCCCAGATGCAGGGCAGCATGAAGGTCATGATGTGGGGCATGAACATCATGTTCGTCTTCATGTGCTTCCAGATGCCTGTCGGCTTCTCCCTGTACTACGGCACCTCCAACATCTTCATGATGCTGCAGACCGTGCTGACCTACAAGGTGTATAACCCCGAAAAGTTCAAGGCTCAGTACGAAGCCGAAGTTGCCGCCAAGCGCGCCGCCAAGAAAGAGATCAAGACCGTTACCGTCGAAGAAGGCGGCAAAAAGGTCGAAAAGAACGTCAACAAGCGTCAGCTGGACCAGATGCGCCTTGAATACGCCCGCAAGCTGGATGCCGAAAAGTACGCCAATGACCGTACCGTCCCCCTGACGGACGAGCAGCGCGCCGAGATGGAAACCCAGAAGGCCCAGAAAGGCAAAAAGAAGAAGTAAGACCGCCCTATAAAGAAGGAGGTAGTAATCATGCGTGAATATGTTGCAACCGCCAAAACGGTGGAAGAAGCCATTCAGCTGGGCTGCGAAGCGCTCAGCGTTGACCGTGACGACCTGGGTGTGAGCTATGAGATCCTGGAAATGCCGCAGAAAACCGGCTTCTTGGGCCTGAAAGTAACCCCTGCAAAAGTAAAAGTTACCGTGGAAACTGCCGATACCGAGCCGGAAACCACGCCTGCTGCCCCGGTGGCCGCCGCTGAACCCGAACCCGCCCCGGCAGAAGAAGCGGCCGAACAACCCGCGGCAGAGGATGCTGCCCCGGCGGAAGCCGAGACCCCGCTGGATATTGCCGCTGACCCCCGCCTGCAGGCTGCGGTGGATTACCTGACCCCCATCTTCCACCTGATGGGCGTGGAGGAGTTCACCTTTACCGCAGGCAAAAAGGGAGAAGCTACCATTCTGCATGTTGAGGGTGCCCACCTGGGCGCACTCATTGGCCGCCGCGGCGAAACGATGGAGAGCCTTTCCTATCTGGCAAGCCTGGTGGTCAACCGGATGGAAGGCCCTTACGTCAAGCTGGGCATCGATGTGGGCGGCTACCGCAATAAGCGCGAAGAAGACCTGACGGCCTTGGCTGTGCGCATTGCCAACCGTGTGATCCGCACCGGC